>Ga0209567_10000831_pt1 | contig 16633 bp, 11 predicted proteins | sample COG_12_FD_184756 | JGI IMG/M metagenome (GOLD analysis project Ga0209567, IMG submission 184756) | Pelagic marine sediment microbial communities from the LTER site Helgoland, North Sea, for post-phytoplankton bloom and carbon turnover... | ecosystem: Environmental > Aquatic > Marine > Neritic...
CGACAACGTGCAGATGGTCGTTGAGCTGATTGCCCCGATCGCCATGGAAGATGGCCTGCGCTTCGCTATTCGCGAAGGCGGTCGTACCGTTGGTGCCGGCGTCGTAGCGAAGATCATCGACTAACAGGGTTTGAAATTCAGGTGGAGCGCGATAGAAACGCCGTACAGTGTGTGTCGCGCTTCACCTCGTCTTTCTAGTAGTAAGTTCTAGCGACACAGGCCAGTAGCTCAATTGGCAGAGCGGCGGTCTCCAAAACCGCAGGTTGGGGGTTCGATTCCCTCCTGGCCTGCCACTATTAAGAACGATATGAGTGCACAGACAGAAACAAGTGAGAGCGGTGTCCTCGACACCATCAAACTGCTGATTGCGGCAGTTTCGCTGGTGGGTGGGCTCTACGCGTACTACTACTATGAGAGTGACCTTGCTCAGGCAGTTCGCGTACTCATGGTACTTGGTGGCACGGCTGCAGGTATCGCAATTGCGATGACCAGCGCGCAAGGGCAACGTCTTTGGCACTTCATCCAGGGCTCGCGGGTGGAGATTCGCAAGGTCGTTTGGCCGACGAAGCAGGAAACGACGCAGACAGCTATTGCGGTATTCGTCTTCACGCTCGTCATGATGCTGTTCTTCTGGGCGCTGGATTCGGGACTGCTTTGGCTGACCCGCAAGCTCGTCGGATAGAGGACTATTTAAGTGGCCTTACGCTGGTACATCGTGCACGCCTATTCGAACTTCGAGCATCGCGTAAAGAGCGCGCTCGAGGAGCGCATTGAGCGCATGGGCTTGCAGGACAAATTTGGTGAGATTCTCGTGCCGACCGAGGAAGTGGTCGAGATGCGGGAAGGACAGAAGCGCCGCAGCGAACGCAAGTTCTTCCCGGGATATGTGCTCGTACAGATGGAAATGGACGACGAGACCTGGCACCTCGTGAAAGAAGTGCCGAAAGTGCTCGGGTTTATTGGCGGGTCGAGCGACAGGCCGGCACCGATTACCGAAAAAGAAGCAGATCGAATTCTGCAGCGCGTCCAGGAAGGCGTCGACAAACCGCGGCCGAAGGTGTTGTTCGAGCCGGGCGAGGTCGTTCGCGTAACGGATGGCCCGTTCAACGATTTCTCGGGAGTCGTCGAGCAGGTCAACTACGAGAAGAACAGACTGCAGGTCGCAGTACAGATTTTGGGCCGGGCTACGCCGGTCGAGCTTGACTTCGGTCAGGTAGAAAAGTCGTAGCAGGAGCCCGTTTTACGGGCGACGAATTAAAAACCACACGAGGAGCTCGCAAGAGCGTTTGAACTCGAGAGGAAAACAAGATGGCCAAGAAAGTTGCCAGCTACATCAAGCTGCAGGTACCGGCCGGTCAGGCGAATCCTTCGCCTCCCGTAGGTCCTGCCCTTGGTCAGCACGGTGTCAATATCATGGAGTTTTGCAAGGCGTTCAACGCGCAGACCCAGGGTACTGAGCCCGGACTGCCCATTCCCGTGATTATTACGGTCTACTCGGATCGTAGCTTCACGTTCATTTCCAAGACCCCGCCCGCTGCGGTTCTGTTGCGTAAGGCTGCTGGTATCCCGAAGGGATCCGGCGAGCCGAATACAGAGAAGGTTGGCAAGGTGAATCGTGCGCAGCTCGAAGAGATCGCCACGACCAAGATGCCTGACCTGACTGCAGCCGACATGGACGCCGCAGTGCGCACGGTTGCCGGGACGGCCCGGAGCATGGGCATCGAGACAGAGGGAGTGAAGTAATGGCCAAGCTGAGCAAGAGAAAGCAGGCAGCTCGCGAGAAAGTAGACTCTACAAAAGTCTATGGGCTCGACGACGCGCTCGGTCTCGTGAAGGAGCTGGCAACAGCCAAATTCCCCGAGAGTATTGATATCTCCGTGAACCTCGGCGTGGACCCGCGCAAATCGGACCAGGTTGTTCGCGGCTCGACGGTTCTGCCGAACGGCACTGGCAAGACGGTTCGCGTTGCTGTGTTTGCACAGGGCGAGAACGCGGATAAGGCCAAGGCTGCGGGTGCCGACATCGTCGGCTTCGAAGATCTGGCCGAAGACGTCAAGAAAGGCGAGATGAACTTCGATGTCGTCATTGCCACACCTGACGCCATGCGTGTTGTCGGTCAGCTCGGTCAGATCCTTGGCCCGCGCGGCCTGATGCCGAACCCGAAGGTTGGCACGGTCACGGCCGACGTCGAAGGCGCCGTCACGAATGCGAAAGCGGGTCAGGTTCGTTACCGCACCGACAAGGCCGGCATCATCCACTGCGCGATCGGTCGCGCGGATTTTGCCGTTGATGCGTTGAAAGAAAACCTGAACGCCCTGCTGGCTGACCTCAAGAAGGCCAAGCCCGCGGCAGCCAAGGGTTCGTACTTTAAGAAACTGACCGTCTCCTCGACCATGGGGCCGGGCGTGTCGGTTGATCGGGCGTCCGTCGACGCATAAGTCGGCTCGCTCGCAAGAATTTGCCTGCTCGGTTTCGGCCGTAAGGGCAATAGCCACAAGGACGTGGCGATCGTCGAAGACCACAGGTGACCGGGTTGATTTCCGGTCTTAATCACAGCCTGTGTAGATGGTGTACCTGAGTCAGATAAGACTGGCGACGGTTACCCATCCGACAAGGGATGGAATCCCTTTGGGAGTAGGAGGGGCTAGAGCCCCGAATTCGCGGCCATGGCCGCTCCTACATTTTTAAGTAACCGTATGCCAGGAGAGTTAAATGGCACTGAGACTCGAAGACAAGAAAGCACTTGTCAAAGAGGTAAACGCGGTTGCAGGAGATGCTGTTACAGCCGTTGCGGCTGAGTACAGAGGTCTTTCTGTTTCACAGATGACGGAGTTACGCAAAGAAGCGCGTAACGCCGGCGTATACATGCGTGTGGTTAAGAACACGCTGGCGCGCCGTGCCGTCGAGGGAACGGAATTTGAGTGCATGCAGGACACACTCAGAGGACCGATTCTGCTCGCGTTTGCAAAAGAAGATCCAGGTGCCGCTGCCAGGGTTATCAAGAATTTCGCCAAGGAGCATGATGCTCTGCAGGCGGTTTCGCTATCGGCCGGTGGGCAATTGATGCCCGGGTCTGATCTCGCCAAGTTGGCTGACCTGCCAACGCTGGATCAGGCGCGCGCAATGTTGCTTGGCGTGTTTGTAGCACCGATGAGCCAATTGGTACGCACACTTGCAGAACCTCCTGCGATGCTGGCCCGGACAATGTCCGCGCGTGGCGAGCAGGAAGCTGCTTAAGGTTATTGAACTAGAAATATTTCCTGACTCAGGAATCGTAATTTAGAGGTATTAAAAAATGGCACTGTCAAACGAAGACCTGCTCAAAGAACTGAGCGCAAAGCCCATCATGGAAGTCGTAGAACTCGTCAAGATGCTCGAAGAAGAGTGGGGCGTATCTGCCGCTGCTCCTGTAGCTGTTGCTGCCGGCCCCGCTGCCGACGCAGGCGCTGCTGCTGAAGAGAAGACCGAGTTCGACGTCGTAATGACGAGCTTCGGCGGCAATAAGGTTTCTGTCATTAAGGCTGTTCGCGCTATCACCGGGCTTGGCCTCAAGGAAGCCAAGGACACCGTTGAAGGCGCACCGTCGACCATCAAGGAAGGCGTTGCCAAGGACGAAGCAGAAGACGTCAAGAAGCAGCTTGAAGAAGCCGGCGCAACGGTAGAGTTGAAATAGCCAGCCTTGTTAAGGCTGTCGCATCGCAAGATGCACGACCCCGCTTTTGGGCCGAGCAATCGGAACCCGGGTCAAAAGTCGGGTGAGCAGCCAGTCGCATTGCGGCTGGCTGCTCGCTCGCGTCTGATAATTAAAGAGCCTCATAGAGGCTAACGAGGATTTCTCGAATGGCTTATACATTCACCGAGAAGAAGCGAATTCGCAAGAACTTTGGCAAACGTCCGACAACGCTGGACGTCCCATACCTGTTGTCGATCCAGGTGGACTCGTACAACAAGTTCCTGCAAACAGACAAAACGATTGAAGACCGCAACGATATCGGCTTGCATGCCGCTTTCCAGTCGGTATTTCCGATCGTCAGCTACTCAGGAAATGCAGCTCTCGAGTACGTGAGCTACCGCCTGGGCCAGCCTGTATTTGACGTCAAGGAATGTCAGATGCGCGGGCTGACCTACGCGGCGCCGATTCGCGTCCTGGTTCGCCTGGTTATCTATGACAAGGAAGCCAGCGGTACACCGAAGCCGGTCAAAGATATTCGTGAGCAGGAAGTCTATCTCGGTGAAATGCCGCTGATGACCGACCATGGTACGTTCGTCATCAACGGTACCGAACGCGTCATCGTGTCGCAGCTGCATCGTTCGCCAGGTGTGTTCTTCGATCACGACAAGGGCAAAACTCACAGCTCGGGCAAGTTGCTGTTCTCGGCGCGTGTTATTCCTTACCGCGGATCGTGGCTCGACATGGAGTTCGATCCCAAAGACTGTGTATTCGCACGCATCGACCGCCGCCGCAAGTTGCCGGTGACGATCATCCTGCGCGCACTCGAAATGAACAACGAGGAAATGCTCGATCTGTTCTTCGAGAATATTGATTTTTATCTCTCCGAGAAAGACATCAAGATGGGTCTCGTTCCGGAGAGGCTGCGTGGCGAGACGGCCAGCTTCGAGATCAAGCTGGGCCGCAGGGTCATCGTCGAAGAGGGCAAGCGCATCACGGCGAAGCATGTCCGCGACATGGAGAAATCCACCGTCGACAAGCTGGTTGTGCCGAACGAGTACCTCGAAGGCAAGATCCTGGCACACGATATCGTGGACACTGAAACCGGCGAATTGCTGGCACCGGCCAACACGGAGCTGACCGAAGAGCTCGTCGAGCAGTTGATCGAAGCCGGGATCGAGCACATTCGTTGTTTGTACGTCAACGACCTTGATCATGGGCCGTTCATCTCGAATACGCTAAACATCGACCCGTCCACGACGCGCCTCGAAGCGCTCGTCGAGATCTACCGCATGATGCGCCCGGGCGAGCCGCCGACCAAGGAAGCGGCCGAGAACCTGTTCCAGAATCTGTTCTTCAACCCGGATCGCTACGACCTTTCTGCCGTTGGCCGAATGAAGTTCAACCGCCGCGTCGGTCGTGACAACTCGGAAGGCACGGGCGTTCTCGACAAGGACGACATCCTCGATGTCCTGTCGACTCTTATCAACATCCGTAATGGCTTCGGCACGGTCGATGATATTGACCATCTCGGCAACCGACGCGTACGCAGCGTCGGCGAGATGGCCGAGAACGCATTCCGTGTTGGTCTCGTGCGCGTCGAGCGCGCTGTCAAAGAGCGCCTGACACAAGCTGAGGCCGATGGCCTGATGCCGCAGGAGATGATTAACGCGAAGCCCGTCGCGGCTGCCGTTAAGGAATTCTTCGGCTCCAGCCAGCTGTCACAGTTCATGGACCAGAACAACCCGTTGTCGGAAGTCACGCATAAGCGCCGTGTTTCGGCACTCGGACCGGGTGGCCTGACGCGCGAGCGTGCTGGCTTCGAGGTCCGCGATGTGCACCCGACTCACTACGGTCGCGTGTGCCCGATTGAGACCCCTGAAGGCCCGAATATCGGACTCATTAATTCGCTGGCTGTCTATGCACGCACGAATGAGTACGGTTTCCTCGAGACGCCGTATCGCAAGGTCGTGAACAGCAAGGTGACGTCCGATATCGAATACCTGTCGGCTATCGAGGAGAGTCAGTACATGGTCGCCCAGGCCAATGCTGAGCTCGACAAGAACGGCAAGTTCGTCGAAGACTTCGTCGCAGTGCGTTACAAGAACGAAACAACGCTGGCATCGCCGGCGGACGTCAATTACATGGATGTCAGCCCGCGCCAGATCGTTTCGGTCGCGGCTGCGCTGATTCCGTTCCTCGAGCACGACGACGCCAACCGCGCGCTCATGGGATCGAACATGCAGCGCCAGGCAGTACCGACACTGCGTGCCGAGGCACCGCTTGTCGGTACCGGCATCGAACGCGCCGTGGCGATCGACTCCGGTGTGACCGTCGTTGCCCGTCGTGGTGGCTACGTCGATTCAGTCGATGCGTCGCGTATTGTCGTACGCGTCAATGATGACGAGACAACTGCCGCCGAGCCGGGAGTCGATATCTACAACCTGACCAAGTACACGCGTTCGAATCAGAACACCTGTATTAATCAGCGCCCGCTCGTGAAGAGTGGCGACACGATTTCTGCCGGCGATGTACTTGCTGACGGTCCGTCAACAGACATGGGCGAGCTTGCGCTTGGCCAGAACCTGCTCGTGGCATTTATGCCCTGGAATGGCTACAACTTCGAAGACTCGATCCTTATATCGGAGCGCGTCGTCAAGGAAGACCGTTTCACGACAATTCACATCGAAGAGCTGCAGTGTGTTGCTCGCGACACCAAGCTTGGACCTGAGGACATCACGTCGGATATCCCGAACGTCGGTGACGCAGCCCTTGCGAAACTTGATGAGTCGGGCATCGCGTTTATCGGCGCAGAAGTCAAAGCGGGCGATATTCTCGTCGGCAAGGTCACGCCAAAGGGCGAGACGCAGCTGACGCCGGAGGAAAAACTCCTGCGTGCCATTTTCGGTGAGAAGGCATCCGACGTGAAGGATACGTCGCTACGCGTACCGCCGGGTATGGACGGCACCGTGATCGACGTTCGCGTCTTCACGCGCGATGGTGTGGAGAAGGACCTGCGCGCGCTGTCGATCGAGAAGTCGGAACTCGAAGCGGTTCGTAAGGACCTTGACGATACGCTGCGTATTCTCGAAGAAGATATTTACGAGCGTGTCGAGCGCATGCTGACCAGCAAGATGGCGCAGGGTGGACCGAACAAGCTGAAGTCCGGCTCGAAGATCACCAAGGGTTACCTTGAAGAGCTGCCGCGCGAGCAATGGTTCGAGATTCGCCTCAAGAACGACGATGCGAACGAGCAATTGCAAAAAGCCTTTGAGCGTCTCAAAGCGCAGCGCGACGAGTTCGATCAGCGTTTCGAAGAGAAGAAGACGAAGATCACCGCCGGCGATGACCTGGCACCCGGCGTACTGAAGATGGTCAAGGTTTACCTGGCCGTCAAGCGTCGCATCCAGCCAGGCGACAAGATGGCTGGTCGTCACGGTAACAAGGGTGTTATCTCGACGATCGTTCCGGTCGAAGACATGCCTTATCTCGAGGACGGCAACCCGGTGGATATCGTGCTGAACCCGCTCGGCGTTCCGTCACGTATGAACGTCGGGCAGGTGCTGGAAACTCATCTGGGCTGGGCAGCCAAGGGCGTTGGTAACAAGATCAACGAAATGCTCAAGGCCCAGGAGTCGATGGCCAAGCTCAGGAAGTTCCTTGAGTCGGTCTACAACAAGACCGGTGGCAAAGTTGAGGACATCAAGTCGTTTACCGACGAAGAGGTTCTCGAGCTTGCCGGTAACCTGACCAATGGTGTGCCGACGGCAACACCGGTATTCGACGGCGCAACGGAAGAAGAGATCAAGGGTCTTCTCGAACTCGCGGATCTCGATGTTTCGGGCCAGTCAACGTTGTATGACGGTCGCACAGGCGAGAAATTCGATCGCGACATCACCGTCGGTTACATGTACATGCTGAAGCTCAATCACCTGGTTGATGACAAGATGCATGCACGCTCGACCGGTCCGTACTCGCTGGTTACGCAGCAGCCGCTGGGTGGTAAGGCGCAGTTCGGTGGCCAGCGCTTCGGTGAGATGGAGGTCTGGGCGCTCGAAGCCTACGGCGCCTCCTACACACTGCAGGAAATGCTGACGGTCAAGTCGGACGACGTCCAGGGACGTACCAAGATGTACAAGAACATCGTCGATGGCGAGCACTATATGGATGCCGGCATGCCGGAATCGTTCAACGTACTGGTCAAGGAGATTCGTTCCTTGGGCATCAACATTGAGCTGGAGACAGACTAATGAAAGATCTCCTGAAGCTTTTCAAGTATCAGAACCCGGTCGACGACTTCGATGCGATTCGCATCGGCCTGGCGTCTCCCGACATGGTCCGGTCGTGGTCGTTTGGTGAGGTCAAGAAGCCCGAAACGATCAACTATCGTACGTTCAAGCCTGAGCGTGATGGCCTGTTCTGCGCCAAAATCTTTGGCCCGATCAAGGACTACGAGTGCCTGTGCGGCAAGTACAAGCGCCTGAAGCACCGCGGCGTAGTCTGCGAGAAGTGCGGCGTTGAAGTCACGCAGACGAAGGTCCGTCGTGAGCGCATGGCGCACATCGAACTGGCCAGCCCGGTTGCACATATCTGGTTCCTGAAATCACTGCCATCGCGTATTGGCCTCATGCTCGACATGACGCTGCGCGAGATTGAGCGTGTCCTGTATTTCGAGGCCTTTGTGGTTGTCGAGCCGGGCATGACGGAGCTCGAGCGCGGTCAGCTCATGACCGACGAAATGTACCTCGACGCGCTTGAGCAATATGGCGACGAGTTCGACGCTCGCATGGGTGCCGAAGCTGTTCGCGAAATGCTCATGACGATCGACCTGCAGCGCGAAATCGTGCAGGTGCGTGAAGACATGGGTGCAACGCGTTCGGAGACCAAGATCAAGCGTCTTTCGAAGCGTCTGAAGCTGATCGAGTCATTCGTTGAGTCAGGCAATAAACCGGAATGGATGGTTCTGACCGTTCTGCCAGTACTGCCGCCGGACCTTCGTCCGCTGGTACCGCTGGACGGTGGCCGCTTCGCAACGTCGGATCTCAATGACTTGTACCGCCGCGTTATCAACCGCAACAATCGCCTGCGTCGTCTGCTCGAGCTGAATGCTCCGGACATCATTGTTCGCAATGAGAAGCGCATGCTGCAGGAGTCGGTTGACGCACTGCTGGACAACGGTCGTCGCGGTCGTGCGATCACGGGTACGAACAAGCGCCCGCTGAAATCGCTCGCCGACATGATCAAGGGCAAGCAGGGTCGTTTCCGCCAGAACCTCCTCGGTAAGCGTGTTGACTACTCGGGTCGTTCCGTCATCGTTGTCGGTCCTACGCTCAAGCTGCACCAGTGTGGTCTGCCGAAGAAGATGGCGCTTGAACTCTTCAAGCCCTTCATCTTCTCGAAGCTGCAACTGCGTGGCGAAGCGACAACGATCAAGGCTGCCAAGCGGCTGGTTGAGCGCGAAGGTGCGGAAGTCTGGGATATTCTCGAAGAGGTTATTCGCGAGCACCCGGTCATGCTGAACCGCGCGCCGACACTGCACCGTCTTGGTATCCAGGCGTTCGAGCCGGTACTTATCGAAGGTAAGGCTATCCAACTGCACCCGCTCGTATGTACGGCGTTCAACGCTGACTTCGACGGTGACCAGATGGCCGTGCACGTGCCGCTGTCGATTGAAGCACAGCTGGAAGCTCGTGCTTTAATGATGTCGTCAAACAACATTCTTTCACCAGCGAACGGTGATCCGATCATCGTACCATCGCAGGACGTCGTACTGGGTCTCTACTACATGACCCGCACGAAAGTGAACGCGAAGGGCGAGGGCATGATCCTCGCGAGCCTCGATGAAGCGCGTCGTGCATTTGAAACCGGCGCTGCAGAACTGCAGGCGCAGGTGAAGATCCGCGTCACGGTTCACGAAGCGAACGAAGACGGTGAAGTCGAGGAAGTCACGAAGATTCTCGATACGACGGTCGGACGCGCATTGTTGTCGGACATTCTGCCGAAGGGCATGGAGTTCACGCACATCAATCAACCGATGTCGAAGAAAGCGATCTCGAACGTTATCAACGCGTGTTACCGCCAGCTTGGTCTGAAGAAGACGGTCGTATTTGCTGACCGACTGATGTACACGGGCTTCCGTCTCGCGACGATGGCCGGTATCTCGATCGGCGTGAACGACATGGTGGTCCCGGAGAACAAGGAATCGATACTTGCGGCTGCGGAAACCGAGGTCAAGGAAATCCAGGACCAGTACGGTTCGGGTCTCGTGACCGATGGCGAACGTTACAACAAGGTCGTCGATATCTGGTCGCGGACCAACGAGCAGATCGCCAAGGCGATGATGGACAAGCTCGGTACGGAAACCGTGAAAGATGCAAAGGGCAAGAAGGTCGAGCAGGAATCGTTCAATTCGATTTACATGATGGCCGACTCCGGTGCTCGTGGTTCGGCAGCCCAGATTCGGCAGCTCGCCGGTATGCGTGGCCTGATGGCCAAGCCGGATGGCTCGATTATCGAGACGCCGATTACGGCCAACTTCCGCGAAGGCCTGGACGTTCTGCAGTACTTCATCTCGACCCACGGTGCTCGTAAGGGTCTTGCCGACACGGCGCTCAAGACGGCCAACTCGGGTTACCTGACGCGTCGTCTCGTCGACGTCGCGCAGGATCTTGTCGTCACAGAAGTCGATTGCGAAACCCGTAACGGCGTAGCAATGGCGCCGATTGTCGAAGGCGGCGATATCGTCGAGCCCCTGACCGAGCGTGTACTGGGTCGAGTCCTGGCAGAGCCGGTGATGATGCCCGGAACCGACAAGGTTGCGTTCGATGCTGGCACGATGCTCGACGAGGCAACCGTGCAGCACCTCGAAGACCTGTCGATCGACAACGTCCTGGTTCGCTCGCCGATTACCTGTGAAATTCGCTACGGCGTGTGTTCACAGTGCTACGGTCGCGACCTCGCGCGTGGCCACCGAATCAACATCGGTGAGGCTGTTGGTGTAATTGCGGCGCAGTCGATTGGTGAGCCGGGTACACAGCTAACGATGCGTACCTTCCATATCGGTGGTGCGGCGTCTCGTTCCGCTGCGATCAACAACATCGAGATCAAGTCGAACGGTACCGCGAAGCTCGTCAACATCAAGACGGTTGCTCACCACAAGGGCTACCTGGTTGCGGTCTCGCGCTCCGGCGAAATTTCGATCGTCAACGAGCTGGGCCGCGAGCGTGAGCGCTACAAGGTGCCTTACGGTGCAACGATCACCATCCAGGACGGTGAAGAGGTCAAGCAGGGCCAGATCGTCGCGAACTGGGATCCGCATACTCACCCGGTTGTTACGGAAGTCGAGGGCAAGATCAAGTTCGAGGACTTTATTGACGGTGTGACGGTTGCGGAGCAGGTCGACGAGTTCACAGGCCTGACGAGTATTGTCGTACTCGATCCGAAGAGTCGCGGTGGAGTAGGCAAGGATCTGCGCCCAGTGGCAAAACTGGTCGACGATGAAGGCAACGACATCTGCTTCGCCAACACCGAGATCCCGGCCGTATACGCACTACCTGTCGGCGCCATCATTTCGATGGCAGACGGCGCGAAGGTTGCTGTGGGTGACATCATTGCACGTATCCCGCAGGAGTCGTCGAAGACGCGTGACATCACGGGTGGTCTGCCGCGTGTTGCGGACCTGTTCGAAGCTCGCAAGCCGAAAGATCCCGCGATCATGGCCGAGCACACGGGTACGGTCAGTTTCGGTAAGGAAACCAAGGGCAAGCGCCGCCTCGTCATTACCGACGAGTCCGGTGAAAGTCATGAGGAGCTGATACCGAAGTGGCGTCACCTCAACGTGTTCGAGGGTGAGCAGGTTGCCAGGGGTGAAATCATCGCCGACGGTGAGCCGAACCCGCATGACATTCTGCGACTGCGGGGTGTTGAGAGCCTGGCCGACTACCTCGTGCGCGAGATCCAGGACGTTTACCGTCTGCAGGGTGTGAAGATCAATGACAAGCACATCGAGGTGATCATTCGCCAGATGCTGAGAAAGGTCATTGTTGCCACGCCAGGCGAGAGTAACTACCTGCGCGGCGAGCAGATCGACAAGGCGCGTTTCCTCGAAGAATCCGAGCAGCTTCAGGCCCAGGGCAAGGAAGAGCTGACTGCCGACCCTGTACTGCTGGGTATTACCAAGGCATCGCTGGCGACCGAGTCGTTTATTTCGGCCGCATCGTTCCAGGAAACGACCCGTGTCCTCACCGAGGCGGCGGTTCGTGGTCTGCGCGACGAACTTCGCGGGCTCAAGGAAAATGTCATCGTGGGTCGCCTGATTCCGGCCGGTACCGGCTTCGCACACCACGCCGAGCGTCGGCGAACACGCGAGCAGGACTTCGCCGATCAGCTCAAGGAGCTTGAGGAGAACCAGTTGGCGGAGGCCGCGGCAGCTGAGGAGGCAGTCGAGATTGAGGCCGAGGTTGAGGCGGAGGCAGAGGCGGACGTAGTTGCGGCTGCTGAGACCGATGCTGCGCTCGAAGGTGGTGAAGAAACAACAACCGCTTAGTAAAAACAATCACTTAGCGGCCCTGGTGGGCTGCGGACGATGGCAGCTTGACACTGTGTCTCGCGCATCACTAAAATGCCCGCCCTTAACCCCGGGGCTCGCCGACAGGCGAGCCCCGAAATTTCCCCGACCACTGGCGTGAGAGACGTCCAGCGGTCGGGTGCGCGCGTTTATTTGGGCGCATATACAGCTGAATTTTTTATAAACAGACAAGAGAAGAGAAGGCCCATGGCCACAGTGAATCAGTTAGTACGTAAGCCTCGCGTAACCAAGCGTATGAAGAGTGCAGTTCCGGCACTCGACGCCAGCCCGCAAAAGCGCGGCGTGTGCACGCGTGTGTACACGACGACGCCGAAGAAGCCGAACTCGGCTATGCGGAAGGTTGCTCGTGTTCGCCTGACGAACGGCTTTGAAGTAACAAGCTACATCGGCGGCGAAGGCCACAACCTGCAGGAACATAGTGTTGTGCTGATTCGTGGCGGTCGCGTAAAGGACCTTCCAGGTGTTCGTTACCACACCGTTCGCGGCACGCTTGATTGTGCCGGCGTTTCGGATCGTCGCCAGGGCCGTTCCAAGTACGGCACCAAGCGTCCGAAATCTTAATTATAGAATATCGAGAACTAAGCAATGTCCAGAAGAACACAGGCACCGAAGCGCACGATCCTTCCTGACCCGAAGTACAAGAGCGAATTGCTCGCGAAATTCATGAATATGATCATGAATGACGGCAAGAAGTCTGTTGCTGAGCGGATCATCTATGGCGCGCTCGATCGCATCTCCGAACGCGAGACGAACACCGATGAAAAGGCACTCGAGCTGCTGGAAACCGCGCTTGAGAACGTGAAGCCGGTCGTCGAGGTGAAATCACGCCGTGTTGGTGGTGCAACCTACCAGGTACCGGTCGAAGTTCGTCCCGCTCGTCGCCAGACGCTGGCTATGCGCTGGGTTATCGATGCTGCACGCAAGCGCAGCGAGAAATCGATGGCGCACCGCCTTGCCCACGAACTGCTCGACGCTGCCGAGAACCGTGGCACGGCCGTAAAAAAGAAAGAAGACACGCATCGTATGGCGGAAGCCAACAAAGCGTTCTCGCACTATCGTTGGTAAGCGGCTAACAGTCGTTTTGACCAGAACCTTGTCGTGGCCCGTACAACCCCCATCGAGCGTTACCGCAATATTGGCATCATGGCCCATATTGATGCGGGCAAGACGACCACGACAGAGCGGGTGCTTTTCTATACCGGCGTAAGCCACAAGATGGGTGAGGTGCATGATGGCGCAGCCGTCATGGACTGGATGGAGCAGGAGCAGGAGCGAGGCATTACGATTACATCGGCCGCAACGACCTGCTTCTGGAGTGGCATGGATGGCCAGTTCGACGAGCATCGCGTAAACATCATCGATACGCCGGGGCACGTTGATTTCACGATCGAGGTCGAGCGCAGTTTGCGAGTCCTTGATGGCGCTATCACCGTGTTGTGCTCGGTGGGTGGCGTCGAACCGCAGACTGAGACGGTCTGGCGGCAGGGCAACAAGTACGAAGTACCGCGCATGATCTTCGTCAACAAGATGGATCGTGCCGGCGCCGACTACCTGCGGGTTGTCGAGCAGGTTCGGGAGCGCCTGGGGGCGAACCCGGTGCCGATTCAGCTGCCCATCGGTGCGGAAGACAAGTTTGCCGGTGTAATCGACCTGATTGGCATGCGGGCGATCTACTGGGATGAGAGCAACATGGGTACCACCTATGAGGCTCGTGAGATTCCCGAAGAATTACGCGCCGATGCCGATGCATGGCGTGAGAAAATGGTCGAAGCAGCCGCCGAAGGCGACGAGGAACTGCTGGACAAGTTTCTTGAAGACGGTGAGCTGTCGGAGGAGCAGATCCGCAAGGGTTTGCGAGCCCGGACGCTATCAGGCGAACTCGTAGTGGCGATGTGCGGGTCAGCGTTCAAGAACAAAGGTGTGCAGGCGATGCTGGATGCAGTTATCGACTTCATGCCATCGCCCGTCGACGTTCCGGCAATCACGGGACACGTCGATGACGACACGGAAGCGACGCGCCCGGCGGACGACAAAGAGCCGTTTGCTGCGCTGGCGTTCAAGATTGCGACGGACCCGTTCGTCGGCAACCTGACGTTCTTCCGGGTCTACTCGGGTGTATTGAACTCCGGCGACACGATTTTCAACCCTGTAAAAAGCAGGAAAGAGCGCATCGGCCGCATTTTGCAGATGCACTCGAACGATCGGCAGGAGATCAAGGAAGTGTTCGCGGGCGACATTGCCGCGGCAGTTGGTCTCAAGGATGTCACGACGGGTGACACGCTGTGCGATCTGAAGCAGCAGATTACGCTCGAGCGTATGGAGTTTCCGGAACCGGTTATCTCCGTTGCGGTCGAGCCGAAGACGAAGGCTGACCAGGACAAGATGGGTCTCGCATTGCAGAAGCTCGCGAAAGAAGACCCGTCATTCCGCGTCCATACGGACGAGGAGTCCAACCAGACGATCATTTCGGGGATGGGCGAATTGCACCTCGACATCATCGTCGACCGCATGAAGCGCGAGTTCAGTGTTGTGGCCAACGTCGGCAAGCCGCAGGTTGCGTATCGCGAGACGATTCGCCGCACGGTGGAGGAGGAACACAAGTTCGTACGTCAGACCGGTGGGCGCGGCCAGTACGGCCACGTTTACCTGCGAATCGAACCGTCGGAAGCAGGATCGGGTTACGAGTTCGCCAATGAGATCGTTGGCGGCGCGGTGCCGAAAGAGTACATCCCGGCCGTGGACAAGGGCGTGCAGGAACAGATGGAAAATGGCGTTGTAGCCGGATACCCGGTTGTCGACGTCAAGGTGACCTTGTATGACGGTTCGTATCACGATGTTGATTCGAGCGAGATGGCATTCAAGATCGCCGGAAGCATGGGCTTTCGCGAAGGCGCCGCCAAGGCGAACCCGGTTCTCCTCGAGCCGATCATGAAGGTCGAGGTGGTGACGCCGGAAGATTATATGGGAGACGTGATGGGCGATTTGAATCGTCGGCGCGGTCTTCCACAGGGCATGGATGACACGCCGGCAGGCAAAGTCATTCGTGCCGAGGTACCGCTGGCCGAGATGTTCGGTTATGCCACGGACCTGCGCTCCATGAGCCAGGGACGTGCCGTGTACTCGATGGAGTTTCAGAAGTACTCAGAAGTGCCGCAGAATGTTGCGGATTTGGTCATGAAGAAGGCAAGTTAAAAACACTGAGATAAGGCTATGTCTAAAGAGAAATTTGAGAGAACAAAACCGCACGTAAACGTAGGCACGATTGGTCACGTTGACCATGGCAAAACGACGCTGACGGCGGCACTGACGAAGGTGATGGCTGAGAAGCACGGTGGTGAGGTCAAGGGTTACGACCAGATCGACAACGCCCCGGAAGAGCGCGAGCGTGGCATCACGATTGCGACGGCACACGTTGAGTACGAGAGTGACAACCGTCACTACGCGCACGTTGATTGCCCGGGACACGCGGACTACGTGAAGAACATGATCACGGGTGCAGCACAGATGGACGGTGCGATCCTGGTGGTAAGTGCCGCAGACGGTCCAATGCCGCAGACGCGCGAGCACATCCTGCTGGCACGCCAGGTAGGCGTTCCGTACATCGTTGTGTACATGAACAAGGCCGACCAGGTTGATGACGATGAGCTTCTGGAGCTGGTGGAGATGGAGATTCGTGATCTTCTGTCGACGTACGAGTTCCCGGGTGATGACACGCCGATCATAACGGGTTCAGCGCTGAAGGCGTTTGAGGGCGACGAGAGCGATATTGGTATTCCGTCGATTTTCAAGCTGATCGAAGAGATGGACTCGTACATTCCACAGCCGGAGCGCCTCATCGATGGTGACTTCCTGATGCCGGTCGAGGACGTGTTCTCTATCTCCGGTCGAGGCACGGTGGTAACGGGTCGTATCGAGCGCGGTGTTGTCACGGTTGGTGACGAGATCGAGATCGTGGGCATCAAGGACACGGAGAAGACGACCTGCACGGGCGTCGAGATGTTCAGGAAGCTGTTGGATCGTGGTGAGGCTGGCGATAACGTTGGTGTGCTGCTGCGAGGTACGAAGCGTGAAGAGGTCGAGCGTGGCCAGGTACTGGCGAAGCCGGGATCGATCACGCCGCACACGAAGTTCGAGGCCGAGGTCTACATCCTGACGAAGGATGAGGGCGGTCGTCACACGCCGTTCTTCAAGGGCTATCGTCCGCAGTTTTATTTCCGCACGACGGACGTCACGGGTGCTGTTGAGTTGCCGGAAGGCACCGAGATGGTGATGCCGGGCGACAACGTGCAGATGGTCGTTGAGCTGATTGCCCCGATCGCCATGGAAGATGGCCTGCGCTTCGCTATTCGCGAAGGCGGTCGTACCGTTGGTGCCGG
>Ga0209567_10000833_pt1 | contig 16615 bp, 13 predicted proteins | sample COG_12_FD_184756 | JGI IMG/M metagenome (GOLD analysis project Ga0209567, IMG submission 184756) | Pelagic marine sediment microbial communities from the LTER site Helgoland, North Sea, for post-phytoplankton bloom and carbon turnover... | ecosystem: Environmental > Aquatic > Marine > Neritic...
CGGCGCATCAAGCTGGCCGTGTAAAGGGGCGAGGATAACATCGTCACCCGGGTCCGCCGATCTCAGCGCCGCGTCCAGCTGGCGGATCTCGCCTACGCCGGGGAGGAACACCAGTACACTGCCGGCCTCCTCGCGCAACACAGTCAGCACGGCGCGCAGCACCTCCTCCGCAAATGCCCGGCGTTGGCGCGCAAACTGTGAGCGGGTTGGCCGGTAGCGGGTGTCCACCGGATAACTGCGGCCCTCGCTGGTGAGGATCGGTGCATCGCCGAGCAGCCGCGCCACCGCGGCACCATCGAGAGTTGCGGACATTGCGACAAGGCGCAGATCCTCGCGCAAGGCGGCCTGGCTATCCAGGCACAGGGCCAGACCGAGATCGGCCTGCAGACTGCGCTCGTGGAATTCGTCGAACAGTACCAGGCCAACCGCGTCGAGCGCCGGATCATCCTGCACCAGTCGCGTCAGGACGCCCTCGGTAACAACTTCGATGCGCGTCGACGCTCCAATCCTGGTATCCAGCCGAACGCGATACCCCACTGTCTCACCGACTTGCTCGCCCAGGCAATGCGCCATGAAGCGTGCAGCGGCACGCGCCGCCAGGCGCCGCGGTTCCAGCATGACGATCTTTTTATCGCGCAGCCATTCGGCATTCAGCAAGGCCAGCGGTACACGTGTGGTCTTACCGGCACCGGGCGGGGCCTGTAACACTGCATTGCAGTGACTGACGAGGGTGTGCCGCAAAACCGGCAGCACCGTATCGATCGGCAATGAGGATGCGGCTTTCAACGCCGCTCCATGGAAATCAACGAATAGATGGACATAATCAACGAGTACCTCGGGCAATCACGCAGTGCCTGTTACTCCCTTGCACGATACCTGCGTTCTGCTACCCGATCCGGTTGCAGGAATCCGCTCAGGCTCTATTGATTTTAGCGATCTGGTTTGTTCCCCAGTTCCAGGTTTTCACCACCTTTCGGTCGGACAGCGGCAACACCCGGAACTCCAACCCGGGAAGATCCAGTATGGCGCAGCTATGATTGAATTTTGTACTGCCTGGATTGATGACCAGCGTGTTGGCCAGACGTTCGGCAAAAACCTGATGCGTATGCCCGACCACCAGAACATCATATTCAAATCCCTGTAAACGTTCACTCCACTCCTGTTTGCGCTCCGCTAGAATTTCTCCCCGTTCATCCAGTAACTTGATACCTTCCATGTATGACCGCGGAGGACTCGCATGAACCATGTACAGTTTCTTCCCCTCAATGCCTGACTCCAGCACAGAAGGAAGATTGCTGAAAAATGTACCGGTTCGGGTTTGCTGCTTATCAGCCGAATCTTGCACAAACCATAAATCGTGGTTACCTATAACGGCTCTACAGCCCCCTTCAATGAGAAGATCAAGCGTTTGTTCCAGCTCATTCCCGTAGCCGGCGATATCGCCGGCACAGAAAATGTGGTCCACCCCCGCCGCCTTGAACAGCGCCAAGGCTTCTGCAACGGGTGCAGCGGTGGCATGAGGATCGCTGATTAAGCCGATTCTGGTAGACACCATAACTCTCTGCTCAGATTACCAGCTGCAGGAACGCGAGCCTTCGGCGCCATACAGACTAGTTAGTGGTTCCACCCCCAATCAAGAGGGTCATTTTGGCCTTGTCTAGCCTAACCGAAAGGACGCTAAGGTCGCGAAGTGAAAACCTGTTTGCTGATACGGAATTAGACGCAGCCTAATACGCTGTTTTCAGTTAAAACCCTCGATTCTTCAATCGTTGTTTCCTTAGCATCCTTCGCGGTGATTTCTCTTCTGTATGTTCCAGTGAAGCACTTATTTGATGATGCGGTAGCAGGGGACATATTCCTTGCCCGGAAGTTTCATGCGGTGCTGTGCCGCAAACGAGGTCAACAGTGAATCCATCGGTCCCATGATACTCGCATCACCCTGAATTTCGAAGTGACCAAACTGCTCAATGGCACGAATCCCCTCATCCTTTACATTGCCGGCAACGACACCCGAGAAAACCCGGCGCAGATTTGCGGCGAGCAAGTGGCGCGGCTGATTCTTGTGCAACTCGATATTTCGCATGTTTTCATGCGTGGGGATGAACGGTTTTTGAAACTCCGCATCGATCTTCAGCAACCAGTTGAAATAGTATGCATCATCCCTGTCCTTGCGGAACTGGCGCACCTGTTTGACAGCGGATTGTACTTCGTGGGCCACGCGAACCGGATCATCGACAATGATCCTGTAACGCTGTTGCGCCTCCGGGCCCAGGGTGTCGGCAATGAACTGATTAATCTGTTTGAAGTAGTCCTGCGCACTCTGCGGACCGGTAAATACCAGCGGGAAGGGGATATCTGCATTATCCGGATGCAGCAGGATTCCGAGAATATAGAGAATCTCCTCCGTCGTCCCTACACCGCCGGGAAATACCACAATGCCATGGCCGGTACGGACGAAGGCTTCCAGACGCTTCTCGATATCCGGAAGAATGACAAGATCGTTGACTATCGGGTTAGGTGACTCAGCGGCGATAATACCGGGTTCCGTGATACCAAGGTACTGACCGCCACTGATCCGCTGCTTGGCGTGTCCGATGGTGGCCCCTTTCATTGGCCCCTTCATTGCACCCGGACCGCAACCGGTACAGATGTCCAGGCCGCGCAGCCCCATCTGGTACCCGACCTCCTTGGTATAATCGTATTCAGCACGCGTAATCGAATGCCCGCCCCAGCACACCACCAGATTCGGGTTGGTCATCGGACGCAGAATGTTGGCATTGCGCAGTATGTGAAATACCGCGTTGGTGATACCCGCGGAGGTATCCAGATCAAAATTCGGGGTATTACTGATCTCGTCGCTGACATAGATAACATCGCGCAAAACGGCGAACAGGTGCTCTCTGATGCCCTTTATCATACTGCCATCCACGAAGGCACTGGACGGCGCGCCCTTGACCTCCAGCTTGATGCCACGCTCTTCCTGGATGACACGGATGTCGAAAGACCGGTAACGCTCCAGCAGTTCCTTGCCATCATCCATATAATTGCCGCTGTTGAGCACCGCCAGCGAACAGTTACGGAACAGCGTGTATAAGCCGCCCTGGCTGGTATCGAGCAGTTTATTCACTTCGAGCCTGGACAGAACGTCCAGACTACCTTCCGGGGATATTCGTGCATCGATTACATATTCATTCATAGCTGTACTGTTTTTCTGCCAAACAAAGTCGCTAATGTCAGAGTGACACTTACCAGCAGCAGAGTAGCAGCGAACACCAGCAGGACTTCCGCCATGGTAATACCGGGCAACAGCTCCGGCGTGTATCCGCAAGGCTCCCATACTTTAAACAACCCGGGAAACCATACATCCAGCGCAAACCAGCCGGGCAAGCCGGAATCCATACCACAGCTGCCTTCCACGCTACCGCGCTCTGTGCCCAGCAACAGCCAGGCGCGCTCCAGCAGACCGACCATTATCACCGTATTAAGCACGTGGGCCATGACAAGTAACGGCCAGGACCGGCGCACCAGTAACGCCAGCAGGGCAAGCAGGATAAAACCCGCCACCCAGATTCGGACATGAATACAGAGCACACAAGGCAAATACTCCAACACGTACTGGTAGGTCAATGCCAAACCCTCCATGGACAGGCCCAGCACCACAAGCGCCAGCCAGTACCAGGCACTACTGCCAATGGTTTCCAGTTTACTCAGCATTTGCAAACTCCGATTCCGATCAAAACGGAATGATAAGCGGCTTCCCTTCGATTAGCGAGTGTATTGAATACCCGGCGTAGAAGCGGCCTCCTGGCCGCGATATCGCGCCGAAGGACGGCGCTCCTACGCCGTATGTTTAATTGCCGGGTTAATAGTCAATAACGATAACTGCTTTCAATATCTTCCGGGGTTAATACCCCAAGCACCCGCGGGATTCCCGGCACCGTCTGGCTGATCACGTACAGGGCTTCAGCACTGGTTTTTGTTAACTTGTCCTGCGCTTCCTGCAAGGTCGCTCCCATATCGACCGTTGTAACCTGCAGACGTTCACCCGGGAGGTCTATCAGGTCATAGCTTTCCTCATCCGGCAACTCCTTGCGGGCCCGGACAAGATCAACCGCCGCCAGCAGCAGGTCCGCCTCCCCGCTTTCACGTACCAGGATCCATAACGGTTGCTCGGCGAGTGCGTTATCGGCCGCAGCCGGCGTCACCAGCCGGGGTAACACCGCCAGCCGACGGCTCATGACACTCGCCACACCAATACGACGCAGGGATTGCGCCATTGGATCATTACGGTAATCAAGACCCCGTGCGCGCAGCAAGCCCTGGAAAAGCGACTCGCGGCGACCGATACGACCCGCGGTGATGGTCGCGGCGACGACCGCCAGCATGCCGGGCAAAATGAAGTTCGGTTCGCCGGTCAGCTCCAGAATAGCGATCAGACCCGCCAGGGGCGCCTGCATGGTACCGGCCATCATGGCTCCCATACCTATCATGGCGTACAAACCGACCGATGAAACATCATTGATGCCCAGCATGGTGCCGGCAGCACTCAGCAACGCTCCCGCGGCAGCACCGATAAACAACATAGGCCCGATAATTCCACCGGGCAGACCGAGACCGATGCCGCCGGTGGTAGCGATAATTTTTATCACCAGAATAACCAACAACAACATGAACGCCGGTTCACCGCGTAGAATACTGTCGACAGTATCGTCGCCAATCCCCATCACTTCGGGCACCATTGCCCCGCACAATCCGAGCAATAACCCGGCGACAACCGGGCGCAACCAATTGGGGAGTTTTTGACCCTGCACCGAGACCCATTGAAACAACCCGTTAAACCCGGCAGCCAGCAGACCGATGAGAATACCGCACACCAGGATATAGGGCAGTTCATAAAGTGCGCCCAGCGACAGAGACGGAACATTGTAGGCCAGATCACTGCCAAACACGGCCCGAGTCAGTGTCGTAGCGCTTACCGTGGCCAGAATAACCGGTGCAAAACCGACGACGGTGTACTCCAGCACCAGCACTTCCATGGCAAACACCGCCCCGGCCAGAGGCGTATTAAACGAAGCCGCGATACCCGCTGCAGCACCACAGGCAGCCAGTACCCGCAGACTGTTATTGGGCAGTTTCAAAGCCTGTGCCGGCAGGTTACTGCTGGCGGCGCCGAGGTGGGCACTTGGCCCTTCCCGACCGACCGAGTGTCCGGCTATGATGCTGATGGCGCCGCCGATAAACTGCACCACCGCATTGCGCCAGGGCAGGCGCCCCTGATGATGCGCCAGTCGCTCCAGCATATGTAACACACCGACAGTGTGTGCTCCATCTCGTGTCAGACGAAACAACAGACCGATCAATAATCCACCGGCGACCGCCGCACCGGCCCGCCAGGCAGCTGACATCGCTTCAAAGTCTTCCGTCACAGCGATGGGGAGCAAAGCAAGCTGCAGGTAATCGACCAGGAGACGGAAGGCAATGATGGTCAATGCCGCCAGCGTACCGGCTATAAGCCCCAGAATGGAGAGCGGTAAAATGGCGTCGGAGCTGGAAAGCTGTAAACGGAAATTTTCCAACCAGCGCTGTATGCTATGAGACAGGTTTGGCAACCGCGGGCGACGGGGCATAAGGATAGGGATGATTTGTGCTCTTTGAATTTACACCCGGAATACGCCGGGCACCGCAATATTTTACCAGTATACTGACACGCTAAGGAGCGCCTGAATAACGTTTAAGCCGCCCATTTCGCCACCGCGACTGGCATTCGGTGCAATTTAACAAAATGTTCGCAATAGCCGAACACTTTCCCCCGGAATGCCGCCCCCTCCTCCCGCCGCTGTGCCAAAGTGCCGTAATTCCACACCAAACTGACACTAATTTGACGCCACATGCTCATTTGAGGAACCGGTAAGCCTGCACAATGTCGGATTATTACTGGCTTAGACAAGCAATATAACTTTATCCCTTGATTTGGCATAACGTTTGCTATCAAGTTCATGTGTAGTCGTCCAGATGTCAGTCTTGTCAAGCCACAAGAACAAGAACAAAAACGGCGACGCAAGACAAGTCGTCGTGGATGGCCCGAGTTTGATGACGGATCTATAAAGGAGCGGCCGTGCCATGACTATATTCAATCAATACCTGAACCGATACGTGGAGTCGAGGGAAGAGGAGTATACCCTCCAGGAATACCTCGACATCTGCAAAAACGATCCCACCGCCTACGCCACTGCTGCCGAACGCATGCTGAAGGCCATCGGCGAACCCGAGCTGGTGGATACCCGCCAGGATCCCCGGCTGAGCCGGCTTTTTTCCAACAAGGTCATCAAGATCTATCCTGCCTTCAAAGAGTTCTACGGTATGGAGGATACCATCGAGAAGATCGTTGCCTACTTCCGCCATGCCGCGCAGGGCCTGGAGGAGAAAAAACAGATTATCTATCTGCTCGGTCCCGTCGGCGGCGGCAAGTCCTCCCTGGCGGAAAAACTGAAGTCCCTGATGGAGACCTGTTCGTTCTATGCCATCAAGGGCTCGCCGATCAACGAGTCGCCGCTGGGACTGTTTTCACCCAGCGAGGACGCTCAGATCCTCGCGGACGACTATGGCATCCCACATCGTTACCTGGGTGGCATCATGTCACCCTGGGCGATCAAGCGCCTGCACGAATACAACGGTGATATCTCCCAGTTCAAGGTTGTCAAGCTGCGGCCATCGGTTTTGCAGCAGATTGCTGTGGCGAAAACAGAGCCGGGTGACGAAAACAATCAGGACATCTCCTCACTGGTCGGCAAGGTGGACATCCGCAAGCTGGAGCAGTATTCCCAGGACGATTCGGATGCCTACTCGTACTCCGGCGGCCTGTGCCTGGCCAACCAGGGGCTGCTGGAATTCGTGGAGATGTTCAAGGCTCCCATCAAGGTGCTGCATCCGCTGCTCACCGCCACCCAGGAAGGCAATTACATGGGAACCGAAGGCCTGTCAGCCATTCCCTACGACGGGATAATCCTGGCCCATTCCAACGAATCGGAATGGCAGGCTTTTAAAAACAATCGTAATAACGAGGCATTCCTCGATCGTATCAATATCGTTAAAGTGCCGTACTGCCTGCGTGTCTCCGAAGAAGTGAAGATCTATGAAAAACTGTTGCGCAACAGTTCACTGTCGGAAGCCCCCTGCGCACCGGACACCCTGGAAATGATGGCCCAGTTCGCCATACTGTCCCGTCTGAAGGAACCGGAGAACTCCAGCAACTTCTCGAAAATGCGCATCTACGACGGCGAGAACCTGAAGGACATTGACCCCAAGGCCAAGTCCTACCAGGAATACCGCGACTATGCCGGTGTGGACGAAGGCATGACCGGACTGTCCACGCGCTTTGCCTTCAAGATTCTGTCCAGGGTATTCAATTACGACCACTCGGAAGTGGCCGCTAACCCGGTGCACCTGTTGCATGTGCTGGAACAGCAGATCGAACAGGAACAGTTCCCGCCTGAACTCGAGGAACTGTACATCTCCTACCTGAAAGGTTACCTGGCACCCAAGTACGCGGAATTCATCGGCAAGGAGATCCAGACCGCTTATCTTGAATCCTACTCCGAATACGGTCAGAACATTTTCGATCGCTATGTCACCTACGCGGATTACTGGATCCAGGATGAGGAGTACCGTGATCCGGATACCGGCGAGAGCTTCGATCGTGCCTCGTTGAACGAGGAACTGGAAAAGATCGAAAAGCCGGCCGGCATCAGCAACCCGAAGGACTTCCGAAACGAAATCGTCAACTTTGTGCTGCGCGCACGCGCCAACAACGATGGCCGGAACCCGGCCTGGACCAGCTACGAGAAACTGCGCGGCGTGATCGAGAAGAAGATGTTCTCCAATACCGAAGACCTGTTGCCGGTCATTTCATTCAACGCCAAGGCCTCTGCCGAAGACCAGAAGAAACACGAGGATTTCATCGATCGCATGACCGATAAAGGCTATACCGGAAAACAGGTGCGGTTGTTATCCGAATGGTATCTGCGTGTTCGTAAAGCTTCCTGACGGATTGTATTGTGACGCAGGTTATCGACAGACGGCTGAACGGAAAAAACAAGAGCGCGGTCAACCGTCAGCGCTTCATCCGTCGCTTCAAAAGCCAGATAAAACGGGCGGTTGCCGACGCCGTTTCCAGCCGTCGCATTGACGATATAGACAACGGCGAAAAGATCAATATCCCCGCCAGGGACATGTCCGAGCCGGTATTCCAGCACGGGCCGGGAGGACGCCGCGAAGACGTGCATCCCGGTAATACCGACTTCGTCACCGGTGACAGGATCAAACGGCCACCCGAGGCCGGCGGCGGCCAGGGCGGTAAAGCCGGTAACAGCGGCGAAGGCGAAGATGACTTCGCCTTTCAACTGTCGCGCGAGGAATTCCTGGAGCTTTTTTTCGAGGATCTGGCATTACCGGACCTGGTAAAGACCCAGCTCACCACGCTGACTGACTTCAAATCCGTGCGTGCCGGCTATACCAGCGACGGTGTGCCGTCGAATATCAACATCGTGCGTTCGCTGCGCGGCGCTCTGGCACGGCGTATCGCGCTGCGCGGACCCCATATGAAACGCCTGCGCGAGGCAAGCGCGGAACTGACGGCCTTACAGCCGGTCACCGGCTTTTCCGATGACGAGGAACAAGAGTCCGACCAGCGCATAGCTGCGCTGGAAGAAGAAATCCGCCACTTGAAGGGTCGCATCGAAGCAATCCCCTTCATCGACACCTTTGATCTGCGCTACAACAACCGTATTAAACAACCCGTGCCCAGCACCCAGGCGGTCATGTTCTGCCTGATGGATGTCTCGGGTTCCATGGACGAGATACGCAAGGATACTGCCAAACGTTTTTTCATCCTGTTGTATCTTTTCCTGAAGCGCAACTACGAACGCATCGACGTCGTTTTCATCCGCCATCACACTACTGCCAAAGAAGTTGACGAAGACGAATTCTTCCACTCCCGCGAGACCGGCGGTACGGTGGTCTCCAGCGCCCTGGAACTGATGCACGAAACGATACGCGCACGTTATCCCGCAACAGAATGGAACATTTATGCGGCACAGGCCTCGGACGGCGACAACTGGGACAACGACAGTCCCAAGTGTCGCGATCTGCTGTTGAGCAGGATCATGCCATACCTGCAGTATTTCGCTTATGTGGAAATTACACCGGACCAGCATCAGAGCCTGTGGCAGGAATACGAGAGGGTTGCCGACATCCGCCCTAATTTTGCCATGCAACAGATCGAAGCACCGCAGGACATCTACCCCGTGTTCCGCGAATTATTCAGGAAACGTGTAACATGACGGGTAAACTGATCTCAGAAGGCTCGGAGTGGACCTTTGAGCTGATCGAGCGCTATGAACGTGAAATTGCGCGTGTCGCGGCCGGCTACGGGCTGGACACCTACCCCAACCAGATAGAAGTTATCACTGCCGAACAAATGATGGACGCCTACTCCTCTGTGGGTATGCCGGTGAATTACCATCACTGGTCTTTCGGCAAGCAGTTTCTCGGTGTGGAACAGCGTTACAAACGCGGCCACATGGGACTGGCCTACGAGATCGTGATCAACTCGAACCCCTGTATCGCCTACCTGATGGAAGAGAACACCATCACCATGCAGGCGCTGGTGATCGCCCACGCAGCGTACGGACACAACTCCTTTTTCAAAAACAACTACCTGTTCCAGACCTGGACCAACGCCGACGCCATCGTTGATTACCTCCTGTTTGCCAGAAATTACATTGCGGAGTGCGAGCAGCGTTACGGCGAGGAAGAGGTGGAGCTGCTGCTGGACTCCTGTCATGCCCTGATGAACTATGGCGTCGATCGCTACAAACGGCCTTCCACGCTGTCCGCCGAACAGGAACGCCGCCGCCAGAAGGAACGCGAAGACTATCGGCAATCTCAGGTCAACGACCTGTGGCGCACCCTGCCTGCCCGAAAGGAAACGGCATCCACGCTGGATGAACAACGTTTTCCTTCCGAGCCCCAGGAAAACCTGCTGTACTTCATCGAAAAAAATGCGCCCCTGTTAAAGCCCTGGCAGCGTGAAATTGTACGCATCGTGCGCAAGGTCGCGCAGTACTTCTACCCCCAGCGCCAGACACAGGTCATGAACGAGGGCTGGGCTACGTTCTGGCACTACACCATCCTCAACACCCTGTACGAAGAGGGTCTGGTCGATGACGGCTTCATGATCGAGTTTCTGCAGTCACACACCAATGTTATCGCGCAGCCGGCGTACGACAGTAAGTACTACAGTGGCATCAACCCCTACGCACTTGGCTTTGCCATGATGACCGACCTGCGCCGCATCTGCGAACAACCCACCGACGAGGACCGTCACTGGTTTCCCGACATCGCCGACAGTGACTGGATAAAGACCCTGGATTTCGCCATGCGTAACTTCAAGGACGAGAGTTTCATTGCCCAATACCTGTCACCCCGACTGATTCGCGAGTTCAAGCTGTTCTCGGTGCTGGATGACGACAGCCGGGACCAACTCGAGATTTCCGCCATTCATGATGAAAGGGGCTATCGCAACATCCGCCAGTCACTGGCAGAACAGTACAACCTGGGCAGCCGCGAGCCCGATATCCAGATCTACAATGTGGATCGTAGCGGCGATCGCTCCCTTACGCTACGGCATACACAACATCAGCGCCGGCCGCTCGCCGAATCCTCGGATGAAATCGTGAAACACATAGCGCGCTTGTGGGGTTTTACGGTACGTCTTGAATCGGCCCTGGAAAACGACAAGGTCGAACTCACACAGGAGTGCTGTGTGTGACATTAACGCCGGCGACATACCCAGCTTGGTCATTTTCTAGTGAGCACGGGAGTTAGCCGATATAAGCTTTCGGAACACGCTGTAAATACATCCCTGTACGCTCGACGGCCGCGTCCATGCGGCCGACGGTCCCGAAAGCTTATGTCGGCTAACTTACGCACGCCTTAGTACTAAAACCGGTTCTCTATCAACACCTCGTCGAGCGGCAGCTGTCCGGGCTTGGGCCAGGCTTCCTTGATGCCCTTGCCGATGGCGATCATAAATGCAATCGCATGGTCTTCAGGAAGATTTATGAGTCGGCCCACGGCCTGGTAATCAAAACCATCCATTGGACAACTATCGTAGCCAAGCTGCTTGGCCATGAGCATAATGGTCTGTCCGACCAGACCGCAGGAACGCATACCTTCGTCGCGCTCGACCTGTGGCTTGTCACGATAGTATTCGGGGAGCGCGGGTAACAGAAAGTCCTGTACCTCCTGTGGCGCGTTGCGCCAGTAGCGTTCGGGTTGGCGGGACCAGGCCTTGTTATCGAAGCACAGAACCAGCAATTCCGAGGCATCCGTGACCTGCGCCTGATCCCAGGCCACTGCGCGGATCGCCTTGCGTTGTTGCGGGTCGGTGATACGTACAAAACGCCAATTCTGGATATTGAATGCAGTCGGCGTCAGGATCGCGTGCTCCATCAGCATACGAAACGTCTCTTCCGGCATATTGTGCTCCGGGTCATACCACTTTATCGCGCGCCGCGCGCAAACCGCCTCGCTCACCTGCATTGCTGCCTCCCGATTTTCGATTAGCCGTTGAAACCGCTCTGACCCCGTCTTATTTTGGTATGATACCCGACCGGTCATTGAAATTCATTTGTGTCATGAGCAGCCAGCATATCTATCGTATCGTTTTTTACAATCAGGGCAATGTGTATGAAATCTATGCCCACAAGGTGGAACAAAGCAGCATGTACGCCTTTATCGAAGTGGAAGACATCATTTTTGGTGAGCGCTCCAGGCTGCTTATCGATCCGTCCGAAGAAAAACTCAAAAGTGAATTCAGCGATGTAAAACGCACACATATTCCGATACAGGCTGTCATGCGCATCGACGAAGTCGAACAGGCCGGTCAGAACAAGATAATTCCCGATTCTGACTCAAATGGTAATATCACCCCCTTTCCGGTGTCCCTGCCACCTGGACAGAAAAGCGACAAAAACTAATCCACGGGGGGATTCGATCGATACCGTACAACCCGGCATCGAGTTCACAGACCCGCAGGCTGAACCTGTAACCTGCGGCAACTGAAGCAGCTACCAAGGCAGGCAAAGGCATGGCGCTACAAGCCCGGTTTTCCGTTGGACAGATCGTACAGCACCTCAAGTTCGACTATCGTGGGGTAATCATCGATGTCGACGCTGAATTCCAGGGCAGCGAGGAATGGTACCGGCAAGTCGCTCTCAGTCGCCCACCGAAAGACAAGCCCTGGTACCGGATACTGGTCGATGGCGCTGATCATATGACTTACGTGGCTGAGCGCCACCTGAAGGCCGATAAATCCTGCAAACCGATTGCGCATCCTGAGCTTGATGACTTTTTTGCCGCTTTTAAAGATTGCGCCTATCAGATCCGCCGCAGAAGCAACTAGCGTACCCCGCCACTGATATTGACCCTGGACAGGAGAATGCCCGCGCTCTGTACACTCATTGATTCAGTGGAGCGGCAGGTGGTTTTCGGTAAGGTCGGAAGCTGTAGTACTTGGGGCTGGAATCCAGCCTGAGGTGGAGCCAGTATACCCCGAGACCAGCGCTGCTCAGCCACAGCGGCCGCCCGTCGAGGCGCCGCTCAAGCGCCTTCCCGACAGCTTGCCAGAGGGCGTGTTTCTGGTGGTCGGGGGCTTCGCGTATAAATGCCGCCAGATGCGGATACGCGGACAAATGGGCGCGCGGGCATGGCGCAATCAGGTATGCATCGTTGCCAAGATTGGCAAACGCCACAATTTCCGCATTGCTGGCTGCCGATTGGAAATATTGCCGGAAGGCGCCCGGGTCGGGCTTCACATCCGCCAGCCCGGGACTGTCCACCAGAACAAACTCAAAGGACTGCTCAACCGAAGCTGCCGTAACAGCCGGTGTCTCCCAGAAATAGGCGGAATAAGGTGCCTCTGCCAGCAGAGACATAAAAAACACTCGAAACGCCTTATCGCTCCGCCACAGCCCCATGACATCCAGATAACGAAGCCGTTTCCCATGCTCAAGGATATGGAACCGGCGAATCTGACCGGCGTGCAGAATTTCGATATCTGACTCCCACATAGTCTTTGCCAGCATAGCACCGGGCAACCAGGATAGGCACAGAGATTGCGTTATATTTACCGTAACAGGGAGTGATCCAGCGACAGCGACGGCCCGGGACTTTAACCCGACCACTCGGGTCACCCGAAGGGAACGTTAATAAGCAGGTAACAAAACACCAGGCGCAGGCGCGCTGCCGTTCGGCTCGATATCGCGACCGGCAGACCATCCCTGCTCTATCCGATTGATTGCCAATAGTTAGTTATGATTGAACCTGATAACAACATCAATACCCGTACAGCCAGGTGCTCGACTCTCGCGGCCGGACTAGTGACCGTTCTGCTCTTAACATCGAGCCCGATGGCAGGTGCACAGGATTGGAATTCAACTCCCGGTAAGCTCGATACAGCAACGCATCAATGGCGAAAAGTCGACATTGATATGTCGCCCAGGGAGTACAAGGACGCTTGCCGCAGCAATCGGCGTCATGTCATTGACTCTGTGATGTCATATTCCGAACAAGCCCTTGCCGCGATCGGCACTCCCGGAAAGGGAATCAAGTTCGTGCAGGCGATCGCCGGTGTGGCGGCCAGTGACAGTGCGAAACTCTACCTCAACAACAGCAAACTGTTTGCGCTGAAGTTCAGGAATATCTCTGATGAAGAGCAGAGCTTATTGCTGAAAATGAAACTGGACTGGTAGCGGGACAAAACGGATTTACCGATCCTCCGAACCGATATCCTTGATGACTTCACTTCGCAACTTACTCACTGAGCGCTTATCGATAACTTCCATGCAGGTGTCGCAGGCACTACCCAGATAAAACCTCGCTGCTGATACCGACAAAGGCTTCGGCAGCAAGGGCTCCTGGTAACCGATATTGTCGAGGCGATCCAACAACGGGGGCATGGCACTTTTACGAATCTCTCCTCCCCTCTTGATGCGTTTTAATAGAGCCTGAACTTCATCTCCAGACAGGCCACCCTCGAAGACTTTCGCCATTCCCGCATGCGGCGGCATTTTTGAGCCACCGGACTGCTTGGCCGACTGAAGGACATTCGGCCAGTAACTGCGCACCAGGTAGGTCTCGGCCAGAACCTGGCAAGTAATACTCCTTGCGGTGTCCCGGTCATTGATGGCCTGCAGGGCATAACCGTCCGCCTCCAGTTCACTGCTGCGGGCAACGCCTACCGAAAACGAGCGGTAACGTGGTACATAATTCTGGAAAAAGGCATAAACAGACTTGGCAAACGATGACCCCCGGCCATCGCGGGAACTCAGGTAGTGCCCCCACATGTCTCTGAGAAAATAGAGCCAGCTGTTCATTCGATGGTGTTTACCGGCCAACTGACCAACCCGCCTGGCCAACAGCACGTGCACATCCAGAGGCGACATGGCGAGTAGCACGGGTAGACCGATTACCAGGGTACGCGTGGTGGAGAAAGCAAAACCGTTACGTGGCGTTTTGATGAGCCGGATATCAAAACGGTCACGCAGGATGACCCGGTCGATACGCGGCTCACCGTAGATTTCGTAGAGTTCGTGCAATAGTTCAAACAAGCGCGGAAAGCCGGTTTCCGTCAGTTCCAGACCGGAAGGCAAGGAGAAGCGTAGTTTGAAAATCGTATAAGTCATAACCGCGCCGGTAAACAGGAACAGTACCTGAACAGTGACGAGGAACCATTGTTGCGTGGACATGACCGACTGAACTGTATACAACAGCGTGACCGGCATGACGACCAGCAGGGTGGGAAACAATAACAGAAAAAGGTACCCGGCAGCGCCGAACATTACCGTCAAAATCAGGTAGATCCGCGTTTGACGATTCGATAACGTTAAGGCGCCCTGGCGGCTGAAGGGCTTAAAGAAATTGTCCAGCACCGCCAGTTTACTCCGGAGCTCCATAAATATCGCCTTTGTTACCCTTGCTACGCCGCTTAACTGCTTTACTTATCGGCCGTTTTCCGAAAAACCAAACACCCGGATCAAACCGGCTCAGAACCGGGAAAGCGTGCCCCCACGGGCCAGGCCGTTTCTACATATACCTCACAGTATCAATCGTTTGTGGGCACACTGATGGTTAGTGCCCGGGCCCGATTTGCACAGCGTCACGCTGCCGGTTGCAGGTCGTCGGGACGCCGGATAGACTGAGTTATGAACCGCGATAGACCAGGCAATGCACGGTGATCAGCATTAAGAAATCTCTCACGATTTTCTCGACGTTGGTTCTTTTCCTGTTGCTGACGGGTGCCCGCTGCAGCGACAACACGGTAAGCACAGAAGTCGATTCGGAAGAAAAGATATCCGACAGCAAAGGCGGTTTTGACGGCAACCTCGATGATGGCGATCGGTTCGGCAGCGCCATCGCCAGTATCGGCGATCTCGAAAGCGACGGCGTTAGCGACCTGGCCGTGGGCGCGCCTTTCGATGATGACAACGGTACGGACCGTGGAGCGGTCTGGATCCTGTTCATGGACACCGATGGCCGTGTTGACCTGGAACAGAAGATCTCCGACGACGACGGCGGTTTCATTGGCAATCTCGACAACGATGACCAGTTCGGCAGCGCCATCGCCAGTATCGGCGATCTCAACAACGACCAGGTCCAGGATCTGGCCGTGGGTGCCCCCCGGGATGACGACCCCGGTAATAACCGGGGTGCAGTCTGGATACTGTTCCTGGATAACCTTGGCAGGGTTGTGGAGAGCCGGAAAATTTCAGACCGCGCGGGCGGGTTCGACGGAAATCTGAGTGACGACGATGAATTCGGTGGCGCAGTGGCCGATATCGGCGATGTGGATAGCGACGGCGTCACGGATCTTGCCGTCGGTGCCCGGCGCGACGATGACGGTGGCAACAACAAGGGTGCAGTCTGGATACTGTTCATGAACAGCGACGGCACCGTTAAAACGCTACAGAAGATATCTGATAACGAAGGCAACTTCGACGGCAACCTGGACAACGACGACCACTTCGGCAGCGCGGTAGCCGGTATCGGTGATCTCAACCGCGATGGCGTAAACGACCTGGCTGTCGGGGCGAATCAGGACGATGACGGTGGCTCCGATCGCGGTGCGCTCTGGATCCTGTTCCTGAACACGGACGGTACAGTAAGCTCAAACCAGAAAATCTCCCAGAACAAAGGGGAATTCAATGGCGACCTTAACGATGGCGACCGCTTTGGCAGTGCAGTTGCCAACATCGGCGACCTGGACGACGATGGCATCAGTGAACTGGCGGTGGGCGCGCCGCAGAACGATGACGGCGGCCAGGATCGCGGGGCAACCTGGATCCTGTTTATGGACGACAATGGCGAGGTCAGGTCAGAGATAAAAATATCCAGCGGAAATAACTTCGATGGCAACCTTTCCGACGGTGACCAGTTCGGCCATGCAGTTGCCAATATCGGGGACCTCGATGGCGACAATATAAATGATATCACGGTCGGCGCCCCTCTGGACGATGACGGGGGCACTGACAGGGGTGCGGTCTGGGTGCTGTTCATG
>Ga0209567_10000834_pt1 | contig 16609 bp, 18 predicted proteins | sample COG_12_FD_184756 | JGI IMG/M metagenome (GOLD analysis project Ga0209567, IMG submission 184756) | Pelagic marine sediment microbial communities from the LTER site Helgoland, North Sea, for post-phytoplankton bloom and carbon turnover... | ecosystem: Environmental > Aquatic > Marine > Neritic...
CCTACAATATGGGTTTTCGAGCGAATCGTATGGATTGAAACCCTTTATGAATAAAAAGAAACCGGGGCAATGGCCTTTCGCCCTGCTCCGGTTAAAATTAACGAATTTGCAGATGTGAAGCAGCACTCTACAACTGGGAGGTTTTTAGCTTTGATCAGCGAATCCGAACAAAATAAGACATCCACGCAATCCGGATATATCCCCTTTCCGGTTCCAGTATCAGGAGCCGAAAAGACATTCGTCTATCTGTGTAATCTGTGCTGATCTGTGTCCCTGTTAAAATTTACTCAATGATTGCAGACGTTGCCGCCGGTCTGTAGGATGTTGTCCAGCTTTAGAATTGATGTCGTACGCTTGAATTTACCGAAGTTGGCTGAGCGCAAAGTAGATATCCCACACGTGTTTATTCTCTATTATATGCTGCGTGTCTGACAATTTCCCCTTCAATTAGGTAGATGACTTCTTCGGCAATATTGGTGGTGTGATCGGCAAGGCGCTCCAGGTGTCGCGAAATCAGCAGCAAATTGATTAAATATCCGATCTTATCGGGATGTTTGCTCATCGCCTGCTTGATGCGGTCGTAGGCATCAACTTTGATTTGATCGACTTCATCATCCCGCATAACGACGCTGTATGCCATGTCATAGTCCATGTTTACCAGGGCATCCAAACTCATTTTCAACATGTCCTGCACCTTTTCCCCCATGGCAGTATAGTCAAAGAATAGCTCGGACAGGTCGCGTTTGGCAATGACATCGACGCGCTCGGCAATATTCACCGCCTGATCACCGATTCTTTCCAGGTCATTGTTGATTTTAATAACAGCAATCAGAAACCGTAAATCCACTGCCACCGGCTGATGCAGTGCCAAAATCTTCAGGCAATCCTCCTCAATCTCAACTTCCATCTCATCAATATTAAAGTCGGACTTGATGATTTGTTTCGCCAATTCAGCATCATTGGTTTCAACGGCTTGAATCGCCATCCGTACCTGTTCCTCCACCTTTGCACCAAGGGAGAGGATTTCCTTTTTTATTTTCTCGAGTTCTCTAGAGAAATGCTTTCGAATCATTCCTTTCGTGTCTTCCCTTTCCGACGATTTTATCAACGCCGTGCCGCAAGCCTTGCGGGATGGCGCCTATAGTCTGGGTGCCACCCAATCGGAAACCATCAAGCAGGTGATCCTGCCGGCTGCACTGCCCGGTATCGTCGGCGGCGTATTGCTGGCAGTATCGCGGGCCATCGGCGAAACCATGATTGTGGTGATGGCAGCCGGTTTGGCAGCCAATTTAACCATCAATCCGCTTAAAACCGTCACCACCGTCACCGTACAGATCGTGACCCTTTTGGTCGGCGACCAGGAGTTTGACAGCCCCAAGACACTGGCGGCCTTTGCCCTGGGATTGTTGTTGTTTATCGTCACGTTGATATTAAATGTCATCGCCTTATACGTGGTGCGCAAATATAGAGAGCAGTATGAATAATTCTAATATTGGATCGTTAAAACCCAATAAAAAAACCAAAAGAACACTGGACATCGTCAACCAGGGTCTGGCCCGACGCTATCGGGCTGAGCGGCGATTTCGTTACTATGGTTTGTCGGCCATCGTCGCCAGTCTGCTTTTTTTGTCTTTCTTGTTTATTAGCATCTTCACAAACGGCTATTCCGCCTTTATGCAGACCTTTATCCAGCTGAACGTTTTTTTTGATCCTGAAGTTCTGAATCAGGAATCTCTGGCGACTGCCAATTATCAGGGTATGGTAAAAAGCTCACTTCGTAATATGGTCCCCGATGTCAAGGGACGCAGGGAAAAGAGGAAGCTGTATGGTCTGGTCAGTTCGGGTGCTTCTTTCCAGCTGCGTGATATGGTGCTGAACAATCCGGATGTTATTGGAAAAACGATCGATGTATGGCTCCCGGCAGATGATGATGTCGACATGCTTTTGAAAGGACATTTCGATCGCAACCTCGCTGAAGGCGAGCGGCGTCTGAACGACAAACAGTTGGCATGGATTGATCAGCTTTCCGCCGATGGCAGAATTGAAAAGAGAATTAACAAGACATTTTTTTCGGCCGGCGACTCCCGCGAACCAGAATTGGCCGGTATCTGGGGGGCAGTTGTCGGCTCCTTTTTGACCTTGGCGGTGACATTGATGCTATCGTTTCCAATCGGCGTTGCAGCGGCGATTTACTTGGAGGAATTTGCCCCCAAGAACCGCTGGACCGACCTGATTGAGGTGAACATCAACAACCTGGCAGCGGTTCCATCCATTGTTTTCGGGCTCCTGGGACTGGCGGTGTTTCTCAACTTTTTTGGCCTGCCGCGCTCAGCGCCCATGGTCGGCGGGCTGGTATTAAGTCTGATGACACTGCCGACCATCATTATTGCCAGTCGTTCGGCACAGCGACTGCAGCCAGAGATTACATCAACATTGTGGGTTCTTCGACGGTTTATCCGTTCGCAACCGTTGTGGCCGAACAGTTTGGTAAGTCCACTTCATACAAGACCCCCAAAATTGAATCCACCGGTTCCGGCGGCGGTCTCAAGCTTTTTTGTGCCGGGGTGGGGGTCGAACATCCGGATATCACCAACGCCTCACGCGCGATCAAGAAATCCGAGTATGAGCGTTGTGTTGCCAACGGTGTCAAGGAGATTGTCGAAGTAAAGATCGGTTATGACGGCATCGTGATGGCCAGTTCCAAAAAGACCGCTCCGCTGAAGCTCACCCGTAAGGATATCTTTTTGGCATTGGCCAAGGATGTTCCGGATCCCAACGGCGACGAGAAACTGGTTCCCAATCCTTATAAGACCTGGAAGGATGTCAATCCTGCACTGCCGGCGAAATCCATTGAAGTTCTCGGACCGCCACCGACCTCCGGAACCCGGGATGCCTTCGTCGAGCTAGCCATGGAAGGCGGGGCCAAGACATTTCCCTGGATCAAGGCCATGAAAAAGACAGACAAGAACAAATACAAGGCGACCTGCCACACCGTTCGGGAAGACGGCGCCTATGTCGAAGCCGGTGAAAACGACAACCTCATCGTGCAGAAGCTGGAAGCCAATCCCAATGCCGTGGGGATATTCGGATTCAGCTTCCTGGATCAGAATATGGACAAACTTCATGGTTCGTTTGTGGATGGGGTGCAGCCGGAATTCGATGCGATTGCCGATGGCAAATACCCCGTTTCCCGTCCGCTGTTTTTTTACGTCAAAAAGGCCCACGTTGATGTTATTCCAGGAATCAAAGAATACCTGAATGAATTCACCAGCGACAAGGCCTGGGGCCCGGATGGTTATCTGACGGAGAAAGGGATGATCCCTATGCCGGATGCCGAGCGCACAAAATATCATACCAATGTCGAGAAACTTCAGAACTTAATGCTGGAGTAACCTCAACACAACGTGCAGTGCAGGTCGGATATTAAGGATCCGGCCAGGCTGTTCAGTTTAGGGCTAGTTGCAAAACGTATACCTTAAATCAAAAAATTGCTTACATGGACAAAACGACGGAAAATAGAAACAGTCAAGCTGCGGCATTCCCGGATAAGGGCCGAACCCTCGTTCCCCGTGAAAATCGTCAGACGGTGGGGGACATCACCGTCGAAAATCCGCGGATGACTTGCCGTAACGTGAATGTTTATTACGGCCATAAGCAGGCCATCAATAACGTCTCCCTGGATATTGGACGCAATGAAGTCCTATCGATGATCGGCCCTTCCGGCTGCGGCAAATCGACCTTTATCCGATGTCTAAATCGCATGAATGATACCATTGATAGCTGCCGTGTGACCGGTGAGATAGCGCTGGATGGTGCCAATATCTACGATAAAAGCATCGATGTGGTTCCGTTGAGGGCCCAGGTCGGCATGGTGTTTCAAAAGCCGAATCCGTTCCCGAAATCAATCTACGATAACATCGCCTACGGCCCCAAGATCCACGGACTTGCCGAAAATAAGGCCGAGTTGGATAACATCGTGGAGACCTCATTGAAAAAAGCAGGGTTGTGGGATGAAGTCAATGATAGTCTTGATCACCCGGGTACCGGGTTGTCCGGCGGGCAGCAGCAGCGGCTATGCATTGCGCGGACGATTGCCGTGAGTCCGGAGGTCATTCTGATGGATGAACCCTGTTCCGCCCTGGATCCGATAGCCACCGCCGTCATAGAAGATTTAATCGATGAATTGCGAGAACAATACTCAATCGCCATCGTTACCCACTCCATGCAACAGGCCTCGCGGGTCTCGCAACGTACGGCCTATTTTCATCTGGGGGATCTCATCGAGGTCGGACCTACGGACAAGATCTTTACGCGGCCCAATCATCAGTTGACCGAGGACTACATTACGGGTCGTTTCGGTTAGACAGTTTTCTCAAAATAAGAAGTTTCTAATGGATACCAAGCACACTGTAAAATCATACGATACGGATCTGGGTCTGCTCAAGTCCAAGATCTCGGAGATGGGTCGAGAAGTAGAAGATCAAATCGACGGTATCTATGCCGATCTTCTAAGCAAGTTGCGGACAAGAATTTCCGAAGACGCCGACAATATCAAAGCTTACACTGGTTTGATATTTGTCGCCAAATGCTGTGAACGCATCGGTGACCACATCACCAATTTAGCCGAAAATGTGAATTACATCGAGCACGGCAAGTCCTTTATTGACGGCAGAATTGGCTTTGATGGTTAAATGGCTGCAGGAGGATCCCGACGCATTCGGGATCTTACCTTTTTTACTGTACCAAGAAAATGATGATGTCATCGCAGCCAACGCCATCAATGGGATTTCTCCCAACTCAGAGAATATTACCAATGGCCGTTATGCGCTGGCACGGCCAATTTATCTATACGTCAAGACCAAACATGTCGATGATCAGGGACGCAACTCAGCCCGCGATACTGCCTTAAGCCTGACTCCCATCGCAAGGTAATCCCGTACCCCAAAGGCGAAGCCTAAGATTAGATTTTCTCTGGTTGGTGTAACAACATGGAAAATAATACTTGATTTTTTTATTTTGCATCTTATTTTGTTTCACAAAAAGGCTAAAAGTAGCACTTTCGTGAATTAAAATGAAGTACCTTGAATTCAAAGAAGCTTTGCAAGACTTTACGATATTTTCAATCAATGAAATCAAGAAAATAGATAGCCGTTTTCACAGAAGAAGATTAAACAATTGGCAAGATAAAGGATATATTAGAAAAGTCATTAAAGGCCACTATATTTTTTCAGATTTGGTAATAAATGAAGATATTCTTTTCGAGATTGCAAACAAGATCCATCGTCCATCTTACGTATCCTTCGAAATGGCGCTCTCTTATTACCATCTAATTCCGGAAAGCACCTATGCCATTACGTCCGTTTCCAGTCGAAGACCCTGTACTTACGAAACAACATTGGCTGCATTTCTTTATAGAAAAATAAAGCCTGCCCTTTTCTTCGGATACGAGCTCGTGGAAAGTAAGGGTAAGCGCTTCAAAATAGCCAGCCCTGAAAAAGCAATATTAGATTATTTCTATATAAATCCACATCTAAATTCACCGAGTGATTTTAATAGCCTTCGCATAGACTTGAGTTCATTCGAAGAATGGATTAGCGAAGAAAAGATGTATTATTTTCTTAAGAAATTTTCTCAAAAGAAATTGAGCAAAAGAATTCATTTATTTTGGAATTATCTGAAAAATGCTTGAACTCGGTCAGATAGAGTCATTTTATCCGGAATCATATCGAGCCTTCAAAAAGAACATTTTGAGGGAGTACTTGCAATACAAAATTTTAGAGATTCTTTTTGATTCAAAATATGCCAATAAACTGGCTTTTATGGGCGGGACTTCCATCCGGATCATCTGCGGCAGCAATCGGTTTTCTGAAGATTTGGATTTTGACAATTTTGACCTGACACAAGAAGAGTTTAAGGAGTTGAGTGAAACCATTCAAAATAGATTGACTCTTGAGGGTCACGCTGTCGAAATCAAGACCGTGTTTAAAAATGCTTTTCACAGCCGTATTGCTTTTCTGAATATTCTTTATGAAAACGACATTTCCAAACATAAAAACGAAAAGCTGTTGATCCGGTTGGATACTGAACCGCAAAGAACTGAGTATGAGCCTGACAAAACCATCATAAATAAGTTTGATGTCTTCACGAGAATAAATGTGGTTCCGAATGATATCCTTTTGGCACAGAAGCTGTTTGCGATTCTCAATCGAAAACGTGCCATGGGCAGAGACATTTATGATGCGATTTTCCTATTTGGCCGAACGCGTCCCAACTTCGGCTATTTGCGGTCAAAAGCGAATATCAACCATCAAGCTGATTTGAAGAAGAGACTTTTATCCAGATGCGAAGAACTTGATTTCGAAAAGCTTTCCAGAGATATAGAACCGTTTTTAACCAATCCTGGTGATACTAAGAAGATCCTACTCTTTAGCGAGTATATCAAAAAAATCGCGCTAAAAATTTGATTACGAGCATTATCAGTCTGTTAGATAAGAGGCTATCAGCGTGTTTTAAACCAATCAATTACTTTTTCTCTGATTTGGTCGCGTATCCCTCTTAAAGCTTCCAGCTTCTCGTCATGGGTGCCGGTTAACGCTTCGGGATCCGTAAACGGCCAGTGAAATCTTTTCGTAATTCCCGGAAAAACCGGGCATTGTCCGGCGGCAGTTTCATCACACACCGTGATCACATAGTCATAAAGCCGGCAGCCGGCCTTCCTTGAAAAAGTCGAACACGCTGTCAGATCTAGCTTTGGACAGGTCAAATCCGATTTCTTCCATAACCTCGACAACAAGCGAGTTCACGGGTTTGGGCTCCAGACCTGCACTTTCGACATGGAATTGATTGCCGGCCATATCATTTAAAAACGCCTCCGCCATTTGGCTTCTGCCACTGTTGTGTCCGCAGATGAAAAGGACTCGGATATTATCCATTTGAGTAATTCCGTATTGGGGTTATATTTTTTAGAATTTTGAGCTGCAAAAAGATCAGACCGGCAGGTACCAAAACGGAGCCGGCCAGAAGAAAAAATTCTGTCACGTCGGAAGAATATCAAATGTGGGTTATTTGAACAAGTTATTACAACTTAAAGCAAAATCCAAATACCCAATGTATACCAGCATTAAATTATATAAACAATTAGTGCTAAAACAGTTCCCGTTGTAAAGATGAGATATATTTGTGTAATGCGATCATGCAACACGGTTTCAAGTATCACACCCCTATTTAAACAGGAGTAATATCTCCACTTTGCGAAGGAATAAAGGGAATATAACCAAAATGCCACAATTGCTATGAGTAATAGGTACATGTTCTTAGCTCCCAACCCAAACAGATTATCTTTGGATTGAAAGCTAATATTGGCGTGTTAGTAAACGGTGAGAAGCTTATTAGGATTACATTAATTTTTCATTTAAGATATGGTGCCAAGCCGAGTGGATTGCGAGAGGAGGATGTATGTTTGCTTGACTCGGTTTGCAGAGAAAATAATATTTGGGATCTGCATTAATTTATATATTTAGTTTTAAGATGTTAAAGAATTTTTTTTTGCGGGCCGTTCTGTCTCCGTCGAGAAGGCTGTTCCTATCGAGAAGGCACGTCAAGGGATAAAGTGCTACAAAGGCAGCCGGTGTTAATGTCACAATCCATAATAAAACGATTTGATCAACCTTATTTCTGAAAAGAAAAACAATAAAGTTGATTATAATGATACAGATCGACCCCCAAAGCCAATACTTCAATCTTTTTGTCATTAAATACACATTCGGCTCCTCTGATTGCCGTTTATTTATGCGACCTACTCCAGCCAGGTATCTTTAAACGCGTGCTCGATTCATATCGTGTCATCTGTTTGTTGATTCTACAATTTTAAATCCACTACAATATGTTTGTTAGAACACTGTTAGGAAGGCGATCCGGGACACATTTTTTTAACTAGGAGGGATTTGCCGTTTTTAGCGGTTCGATCTGTATGTGTCTGGCCGTTTCGACAATTTTGATTGTTTTGAGATCGGTCATGTTTTTACGCACTCCTATGGCCCGATGAAAAAGGGAAGACCATTCTGAGGATCTGTCTCCGACTCTTGCAAAATCCAGGAAATAATTAACTTGACATTTTCCCGTCATAACGGTAAAAAAAGACTATATTATACATAAAATCCTCTGGTTCAATAAAAAATAAAATATTTACCTTTATAGCGGTAAAATAAGATTATTTATTGATTTCAGCTGATATTCAGAAGGATAAATTGCATTATTTTACCGCCAAGGCGGTAATCTTGGGAGTATGAACTTTGGACGATAAGATAAGCAACATTGTTCTGTATCATCGTAGACAAAGTGGTCTGTCGCGAATTCAGTTGGCTGATTTGGCGGGAGTGGGTAAGACGGTAATTTATGATATCGAAAAAGGAAAAGAAACCATTCGGTTTTCAACCTTGCAAAAGGTGCTAAACGCCCTGAATATCAAAATTACTTTCACAAGTCCGCTAATGGAGGTGCTAAATGAGAAGAGCTGAGGTATTGATGCATGGTATTCCGGCTGGTATTTTAGAGGAACTAGAGAGCGGAAAAAAATACCGGTTTATATTTAAAGAATTTTTCCGTTATCCGGCGCGATTTGAAAGTCGAACTCTCCCCGGCTTATGATCTTTTAAACTCAACGATTATTTTAAATTCCCATGAGGAGCTGGCACTTCCCCTCTGCGGCAAGAAAAATAAACTGAAGAAAGATGACTTTTTCGTTTATTTTGCAAAAAAGCGCCTGGGCTTAACCCAGAAATCCATTGGGCAAACGGTCAGTCGTATCGTAAAGGCATTTCCCAGCTGGACTGCTCTAATTCAAAACTGCTTTTTATCTGATTCCAAGAAGACTCAGTACATCGTTCTTCTCAATAAGAGATTCAACAAACTGGATTTAACAAGTTGGGGATAGATTTTAGAATCGATTTTCTGCTGGATTTTTCATTTATTCTTAATAGTTCCCTAATTAAAAGCTAACTTATCATTCCTATTTTCATTTCAGTTTAAATAAGAAGTTAAAAAGGAGATAGGAAATGGCGCAATTATTTTTTCAATATGATGAGATTACATATTTTTTTGACACGAAACTGCTTAAACTTTACAGAATGGAAGGCAACCAATCTTTCGAAATCAATAATCCTGAAATTCTATGGAATGTGCGACTATTTTCCGCTGAAATCAGCCGAAAGCAAGCGTTAGAGATGGTGTCTGAAAGATGCCCAAATTGAAATTCGTAAAATCTAATAGCCGAATACGTCGCTATTTCGGTGTTACGGAAATTCTAATTAAAATGCCATAAAGGATTGGACAGGCTCTTTTCCCGCCGGCATCTTCGATTTCGAGACGAGCATAGGGCCAGTCGCAGGGAAGTTCGAATTCAGCTCGACAGATGGCTTCCCTACCGAGGGCATGGATCCACTTACCCGTTCTCCGAGGCCCAATTAGGCGCACATAGGTTACCGTTGACGATTCCACACTGACCGAATTTTCGCCATATTCGATAGCCCAACTGGATGCCAGCTTATTGCCAGGCTCCTCAAGTCGACATCAGTCCATACGGGTGTTTCATATTTGAGCAGCGTCAAGCAGATAGCGGCCGCGGCCGAATTAAATACCTCCGGAGCATTCGGATTTTCGCAGATTGTGACGAGACACTGCGTGACCGACTTCAATTGGCAGTCACCTCATTTTTTGCTAATCTCAGCCTTCATTGTGGCCCGGTTATTAACGATAAAGCTCAAAATTCAGCGATAATGGCAATTCATCTTAATTATTGATTGCGTTTAGAAATATACAAGAAATTTTAGGTGTATTAAAAGATTTGATTGATAGCCGTAACATTCACTTTCGGGGCAAGCTCAAAATTATGGATTGGTATGACTAATCTATGCTTTCCTTGCCGCCGCATTATTCCATGTTGGCTGAAGCAATGTAAAATTTGCAGTTTTGTGGATGTCGATAGCTAATCTACACTTTTTCCGGATTTTCATTCACGTGAGTCATCCATTGTATATTCGTAAGCACAATCAAAAGGCAGCAATGAATAAAGAGGGTTTAGACTGATACCTGCGCACAAAAATCAACTTATGAGTCGGGCTTTTACAAATCCATCAGCTGTCAGTCAAAAAGTAGACTTTTTTGAATGAGAGGGTGTTTTTTCTCTTAACAAGCCCTTTTATGGGCGACCCATATTTTTCCTACTTTGTTAGATCGATAACTTCTGCCTTGGCCGTCGAATAGGCTACCTCCACCTTGCCGCCACAGGTAATCAAAACCAAATGACTGTTGAGTTCTATATTAAAATAGCAGGCTGGGTAACCAGAGAGCGATCTGTGGGAAGAAGAGGAGCAGCGCCAGGCCAATGCACTGCAGGATCATAAACTCCATCATACCGCGGTAAATATCTGACAGTTCCCAGGCAGGTGCAACTCCCTTGAGATAGTATGCGGCCATAGCAACCGGTGGAGAGAGAAAGGCCGTTTGTAAATTGACCGCCACCAGAGTGGCAAACCACACCAGATTGAATCCCAGTTTTTGGACCACGGGGTAAAATATGGGAACAAAGATCAGGACGATAGCCGGCCATTCCAGGGGCCAGCCCAGAATGAAGATCACCACCATCAAAATCACCATCATGACCATCGGTGAAACTTGAAGTGAAAGCATGGTGTTGGTGATCAGGGTGGCTGTCCCCAACCGCGCAAATACCGATCCATAGATGTTGGAGGCTACCGCCAGAAACAGAATCATACTGGAAGTCTGGAGGGTCTTGAGGCCTGCGCCTCTCAAATTCGTCCAGTTCAGGCGACCGTAACATACGGTTAGAATTATCGACCCGGTAGCCGCCATGGCAGCACCTTCGGTGGGTGTCGCCAGCCCGGCGATGATGCTTCCCAGAGAAGCGAAGATAATGGCCCCCAGCGGAACGATACCCGACAAAAATTCTTTCAAGATCTGGACATACGACGTCGGCCGCTGGTCCTCAGGCAGGCGCGGACCCAGCTTGGGGTTGATGTAACATCTGAGCAGGGTATAGCCAATGAAAAGACCGGAGAGGATGAGACCCGGAACAATGGCCGCCATGAACAGTTGAACGACTGAAACCCCCAGTACCGGCCCCAGGACAACTAACATGACGCTGGGCGGAATCAGAATCCCCAGACATCCGCCGGCTGTGATCACCCCGGCCGACAGCGCCGTGTTGTACCGGCTCTTCATCATCTCTGGAGCGGCCAAGAGTCCGATGACCGTCACCGAGGCACCGATAATGCCGGTGGCCGTGGCAAACACGGTGGCCGTCAAAAGGACCCCGAGGTACAGTGAGCCCCGGATGCGGGCAAAAATAAACTGGAATGCCTTGAAAAGACGTTCCATCAGGCCGGCCTGCTCGAGCATGTGTCCCATAAAGACAAATAACGGCACAGCTGCCAGGGTCTCTTCCTTCATCAGCCCGAGGGTTTGAAAATACATGAGGTAAAAGACATTTTTGCCGAAACCGATATAGCCGAAGACAAAGCCGAGGATGATCAGGGTAAAAGCGATGGGAAATCCGATAAAAATACCTGTAAGAAGCGCTCCCAAAAGGACCAGTCCAAGATGTTCCGGACTCATAACCACCTTCCTCTTATACCTGCATACAGGCTTTTTAACAATTCAGAGACCCCTTGGATCATGAGCAGAGCAGCTGCAACCGGAATGACCGTTTTGAACGGATACAGGGGAGGACGCCACGGGCTAACGACAGATTCTTCCATAATTTCCCAGGATTGGAGGGCTTCTATGCTTCCGAACCAGAAAAAGAGGATCATCCCCGGGAAGAAAAAGAAAATGTAGAGGAAAGCGTCAACCCTTCCCTGCCAGCGGACAGAGAATTTTTCATAGAAAACGTCGGTGCGGATGTGCCCTCCCTTGTAAAGGCAGTAAGCCGCCCCCAGCATGAAATGGCTTCCGTAAAGCATATAGGATGTGTCATAGGCCCATTTGGTGGGAGCGTCGAACACATAGCGGGCAATGACCTCGTAGGTCAGCCCGCCGATCAGGGGAAATATCATCAGCATGAATATCTTGCCCGAGAGTTCCCCGACGTAGGTGTCAATCAAGCGTATGGTTGTTGCCAGGGCCTTGGGAGGGGGCTCTCCTTCGGGTTCTGCTTCCTTTTTGGGAACAAACTCCTCACCAATCAATTCATCCATTGTTCAGCACCAAACATTATCAAAATCAGGTTAAAACAGAGGGGTTAGCACCGAGGCTAACCCCTTTTATGAACCGGCATTATATACCCGACCCTTCTATTGTTTACCCCAGTAGTACTCGGCAGCGAACGAGTAGGGCGGAAACATAAAATTGCGCGCGGGGACGACAATGCTGGCGAACGCCCGCTGGGATTCCAACGTTTTCTTGAAGAAGGGGTTTTTGGCAGATTCTTCTGCCGCGATCTTATCCCAGGACTTCAGGAAAGTGATCAGAATATCCTCGGGAGTCTTACTTATGGTGACGCCATGCTTTTCCCGCAGCGTTTTGAGGGCCTCTGAGTTGTACTTGTTAAACTTGGCCTGCCAGCGTATGAATGTGTAAATGCAGGCTCCTTCTACAATCGACTGAAGATCCGGGGGAAGCTTGTTCCAAACATCCTGATTGACAATCAACTCTGCGACGGTGGTGCTTTCGTGCATCCCGGGCAGATAGTAATTTTTCCAGACTTCATGTAAGCCCATCTTCATGTCCTCACCGGGGGTCACCCACTCCGCAGCATCGATGACGCCGCGCTCACCCGCGGGAAGGATCTCTCCACCGGGTATGTTGACCACGCTTGCTCCGGCCTTCGAAAAAACCTCGCCGGCCATTCCCCCAACGCGGTACTTCACGCCCTTGAAGTCGTCCCAGTTCCTGATGGGTTTCTTGAACCAGCCAAGCGACTGGGGTCCCGCAAACATGATGGGGTAGGGAACTACTTTTAGTTTCAATTCTTTCTGATAAAATTCATTATAGAGCTCGAGTCCACCGCCTTCAAACATCCACCCGAGATAGTCGGTAAAATCCATGCCGAAGGTACCCCCCGGTCCTCCGGTGAACAGGACGGAGGCTTTGGACTTCCCGGCCCAGTAAGAGGCCCAGGAATGGCCGCCATCAATGACGCCTCTTGAAACGGCATCCAGAACCTCGAAGGCCGGCACAACAGCGCCTGCAGGAAGGGTCTCTATCTCGAGTCTCCCCCCGGACATCTTCTTTACCTGCTCGGCAAACATTAGGAAGTTTTCGTATAAAGTCGACCCCGCAGGCCAGGTGGCCTGGAATTTCAGCTTGAACTTATCTTGAGCGAGGGTTGTCTGAGGCTGCAAGACCAGTATCACAGCCACCGCCAAGACGACAAAGGCGATCCAAAAATTACGCGAAATTCTGATTCTCATTTTCATACCTCCTTTCGATTGTGAGCGAATTGCTCGTCATTCTAAATAGTGCCTGAACGGAAAGTCCGTTTCTGGTAGGCTGGGCAGAGCCCCATCGGTAATGTTGGGTTTCGTACCTCAACCCAACCTTCTACGAAAATCAGATATTAAAAAAAAATTGTGATTTCTATTCACTCTTGGCTTAAGGAAAATCAAAAGACTATAAAAAATAAAAGCCTCTAAGGATACGGGCAGTTCCTCAGAGACTCTTAAACCGGCATAATCCGCAACACCCTTTGCATATTTCACTCCTGAATGTTGGGGTAAAATGATTGCAGTATTGCTATCATGAACAAAATATGATTTAGTTAATAACCAATATTTAGCTTTTAAATGAGGCCTAATACAACACAGACGGATTGTCAAGCAAAATTTCATCCAGGCCTCGGCACCTGGATTGTAAATCAACGGATACTTGACTGGTCCAAAACTGTAAAATTATAGCATTGGCGGTTTTGAAGGGCGGTGCAGATGGGTGTTCTAAATCCCTTATCCTCAAATTAGAGTTCTGGTTGTTTCTTCAGCTTCTCTTCCCAGAATTTTCGTTCCTGCTCTCTCCAGTTTGGACCGTGAAATCTTTTGTCATAAAATCCCCCGAGCCTTTCGAACCACTTGACCCAGGAGCTCTTTTTCTTCTCCAGGGCCTCAAGCACATCTGCGACGAAAAGCTCAATTTCATGTAGCTTATCTTTAGGGGCAAAATAAGCAGCCCCACCCTCAGCGGATTTTTTAAGGCTCTCTTCAGATAAGGCGTGGGCGGTGAGCATAAGAGCCGGTATTTTCTGTCTATTTGCAATTTTAAGTAGCTCAAAGCCCTGCACACCCATTATATCCAGGATGGCAATAGCGTAGCTCTGATCTTCCAGTAGTCGCTCGCCTTCCTCAAAAGAGGATGCAGCGTCCACTCTGCACATATCCAACAGTTCAATTAACGATTCAAGGACATCTGGCTCATCATCTACAATGAGAATTTTCTTTCCTTTTAATAATTTCTTCGGGTCCATTTCATTTCTCCTCATCTTATCTATCCAACGCTATTAACGTTTAAAGGTATTAACCATTGCTACAGCTTAATTTGACTATCATTCCACATCCATTGGGCATAGACGCTCCTCGTTGAGAGAAATTATGATACGACACCCTCAAATTGTGAAGCCGAAGTATATTACCGATGAATTGACCTTTAGCACTCAGAATTGTTAAATGCAAATGCCATACTTTCTATTGCTTCTATTGATCATCCATATTATGCCGAGTTCCGGATTATGCCGAGTAATATCCCGCAACCCAGCGGATCTCTTGCTGTCCGGCTTATCTTACTCGGCATAATCAGAGACTTTTAAGGAAGGCTAAAAGTTGGTCACCTGGCTGATATCGTCCTGGTTTCACATTTAAAGGTGTTGTTTTGGCCAAAGCTTTCTCTTTCATCTTAAGATTGGCTTGCACATAAACCTGTGCCGTCTCTGGGGACTCATGCCCAAGCCATAGCGCGATCACTGTAATATCCACCCCATGTTGAAGCAATTCCATAGCCGCAGTGTGGCGGAGCACATGTGGCGAGACGCGCTTTTTTTGAATGGACGGGCATTTTTTACCGACAACTGCCACATGTTTCGCCAACAGATATTCAACACCGTCTCGACTAAGAAAACCACCGCGTGCATTAGGGAAAAGCGGATCATCGGGTTGGCCTGATCGTTCTCGCAGCCAACTGCGCAATGTTGCCACCAATTCTTTGCGCAGCGGAGTACATCGGTCTTTGCGACCCTTACCTTGGCATCGGACGTGCGCGCCGCTATCCAGTACAATGTCTTTACAAGTGAGTCCGATCAGTTCAGATACCCGTAAACCGGTTTGAATTGCTAAAGATAAAAGTGTGCTGTCTCGGCGTCCGCTCCACGTACTTTGATCAGGTGCAGCCAACAAAGCGTCTATTTCTGGCTTGGTTAAAAAGTCGATTAGCTTACGCTCAAACCTCTTTGTCGGTATTGCCAACACACGCTGTATCAATGCACTGTGAATTGGCTCCTGCAATGCGATATATTTAAAAAACGAATGAATTGCCGCCAATCGGACATTTCTACTGCGAGCACAGTTACCACGATCATTTTCAATATGGTTAAGAAAGGAGCCAATAAAAGCGGCATCCAAATCTTCAATGGATAAGACCGATGGTTCTTTATTCAAGCGTTGCTTGGCAAAGTTGAATAGCAGGCAGAAAGAATCACGGTAACTGGCAATGGTGTTCGGGCTCACTTGGCGTTGTCGCATCAGACGATCGGTGAAAAATGCCTCTATCAATGCTGGGAAATTGTTGTTGGTTTTCATGGCAACCCTCCTTTTTGTGTTTGTTCCAAGCGCATAGCAGCAAGTTGCATGAGTTCGGGCACTGCTGATAGGTACCAATAGGTGTCGCTTACGCGAGCATGCCCGAGATAGGTGCTAAGTTGCGGCATATGTTGATCAACATTCATACCTTTACGGTACCAATTCAAAAGGGTTTTGGTAGCGAAGCTGTGGCGAAAATCATGCAAACGGGGTCCGTCACTGTCATGTGGACCTCGCAGTCCAATCTGTCGTGACAATTTGACAAACGTATTGCGTACCGTGCAATAGGTTAGGCGGGTAGCTTGTTCGGAGATAAAAAAGCTTTTGGTTTCCGATTTTGGAAAAATCCTACCCCGCAAGCTCTCATACTTCTGTAGTGCTTTTTGAGTTGACGGGTGTATCGGAACCAATCGCGACTTGCCAAATCGGCTTTGGTGAATAGTGATGATGCCATGTATTAGATCAACATCTTTGTGGTTAAGGCCGATTAGCTCGCTTATTCGCATACCGCTAACCGCAAGTAATCCAAGAACCGAGCTGTAAGTAGCGGCTCGAAATCCCAGTGGAGACTGAAGCTGTTGAGCTGCCTTGAGCAGCCTTATAACCTCATCGTTGCTATAAATATACGGTGGCTTCCGATGATAACGATATGGCAGCAGCTCTTGTGAAGGGATCTCGGTTCGGGGGTCTATCACACCTTGATACTGTGCAAATCTTCGCACTATACCGAGTCGCGCCGCCGACCATGCCGTTTGACAATCTTTCGATTGTGTGGCCCAGCGCAGCGCTAACTCCACTGTGATGAAAGATACGCC
>Ga0209567_10000835_pt1 | contig 16596 bp, 14 predicted proteins | sample COG_12_FD_184756 | JGI IMG/M metagenome (GOLD analysis project Ga0209567, IMG submission 184756) | Pelagic marine sediment microbial communities from the LTER site Helgoland, North Sea, for post-phytoplankton bloom and carbon turnover... | ecosystem: Environmental > Aquatic > Marine > Neritic...
GGATCGGCCGTGCGCGGGCCGAGCTGCCGGCCGGTGCGTGGGTCGAGGCCGTCGTGCAGCGCCAGCTCGAGGATCTTTACCAGATTGAAGTAGCCGGTGAGGATGTAGGCTTCCTTCCCGAACGCCCCGACCTCGACGCACCCGCTGCACCCTCCGGCCCGCGCGTCCTCGAGCGTCTTGCCCTGCCGTACCTGCTCGGCAACCGCCGCGTCGGAGTTGAACAGAGAGGGAAAGCCGTACCCTTTGCGGATCACACGCAACGCGTGCCGCAGGACCTCGTCGGGCGTCTCGCGTGCCACCTGGACGTTGGTGCTCGGCTGCAAGAGGTGCATGTCGTCCACGATGTCCAGCAGGATGTGCGACACCTCGCTCGAGCCGTCCGAGCCATCGCGCAGGACGCCGGCGATGTTGATGTTGGCGAAGTCGGTATACGTGCCGCTCTCGGCGGCCGTCACCCCGACCTTCGGCGGCGCGGTGTGGTTGTTGAACTTGATGAAGAAGGCCTCGAGCAGCTCTCGGGCCGACTCCCGTGTCAGTGTGCCGTCCGCCAGGCCGCGCTCGTAGAAGGGAGCCAGGTGCTGGTCGAGGTGCCCCGGGTTGAACGCGTCCCACCCGTTGAGCTCGGTGATGACGCCGAGGTGGCAGAACCAGTAGGACTGGAGCGCCTCGTGAAAGTCCCGGGGCTCGTGCGCGGGAACGTGGCGGCAGGTGGCAGCGATCTTCTCGAGCACGGCCCGCTCGTCGGGGTCGGCTTCGGTCCGCAGCCGCTCCTCGGCCAGGTCGGCGTGGCGCTCGGCGAAGACCATCAGCGCATCGCAGGCGATCCGCATGGCGTCGAGCGCGTCGCGCTTGTCCTGCGCCGTGGGGTCGGCGGCGAAGTCGAGCGCGTCCACCGCGGCGTCGATGTCGGCCTGGAAGTCGAGCATTCCGCGCGAGTAGATCTTGTCGTCCAGCACGGTATGCCCGGGGGCGCGCTGCTCCATGAACTCCGTGAACACGCCCGCCTCGTACGCGGCGTGCCACTCCTCCGGCAGGGCATCGAACAACCGGTCGCGCAGCGAGCGTCCCGTCCAGAAGGGGATTATGGCTGTTTCATACGTTTGTATGACTTCGGACGGGACGACGTAGCTGGTCTTCGGTCGGGAGTCGAGGATCTCGAGGTCTTCGACCGAGTGGCACGTCAGCTCCGGGTACGTCGGAACGGCCTTCGGCTCGGGACCGCGCTCTCCGACGATCAGCTCGCACCGGCCGTGGTAGAGCGTCTTCCGCTCGCAGAGATTCTCGAAGGCGAGTGCCCGGAGCACGGGCGTGGAGTGCCGTCCGAAGTGCTCCTGGTAGAACTCGGTCATCAAATGGGCCCGTTCGGCGGAAATGCTCGGGCGGGCCGCCAAACTTTCTTCGCGGAGCCGACGAGTTCTCTCGGTCATCCGATCACCCTCCTATGGTCGTCTGAAGTCCGGCGGCTTCGAACACGGCCGCCGCCGCCCCCATCCGGTCCGGTCCCGGCTCCTCGATCGGCAATGGCTGCTCGCGCGCACCGATCCGGGCGAGCTTCTCGCTCCCCAGCCGGTGGTACGGCAGCAGGCTCACCCGCTCCACGCCGCCGAGGCTCGCGACGAAGGACGCCGTTCTCGTCAGGTTCGCCCGGTCGTCGTTCACACCCGGGATCACAGGCATGCGCACCCAGATTGCCCCGTGCACGCTGGACAGGGCTTCCAGGTTTGCGAGGATTCCCTCGTTCGACGCGCCGGCCCACATGCGGTGGATCGCCTCGTCCATGTGCTTGATGTCGTACAGGAAGAGATCCGCGAACCGGGCGGCGTCCAGAAGAACGCCTCGTTCGACGAGCCCGCACGTGTCGACCGCCGTGTGGACGCCGCGCTTCCGGAATTGCTTCAGGGACGCGATGACGAAATCCGCCTGCCGGAGGGGCTCGCCTCCGGAGAACGTGACGCCGCCGCCCGAAGCGTCGTAGAAGACGCGGTCTCGGAGCCCTTCCTGGACGGCGTGGGACACGGTCATGGACTCGCCGGCCATGCGCCTGGCGCCGGTTGGGCATGCCTCTGCGCACAGTCCGCAGGCCTCGCACAGGGAGCGAGGTCGCGCCCATCCGCCGTCGATGCCGGACGGAAGGCCGTGGGGACAGGCGTCCGCGCACGCTCCGCACGCGATGCAGCGCTCTGGCGTTACGACGACCTCGGGAATCGCCGCTCTCCCTTCCGGATTGTGGCACCAGCGGCAGGCGAGCGGGCAGCCCTTGAGGAAGAACGTCGTCCGGATGCCGGGCCCGTCGTGCAGGCTGAAGCGCTGGACGTCGAAGACGATCCCGCTGCTCATGTGAGCACGCCCTCGTCCTCGTGGTAGTAGGCCCGGACGTACGGTGCCTGCACGTCGAACGACCAGTGCACGTCGCGCAGGTAGTCCGCCGCTTCCCGGAAGCGCGCGCCGTCCAGCAGGTCGACGATGTCAGCGTGCTCCGTGGTAGACCTCAGCTCCCAGGCCGGATCGAAGTCGCTCTCCCGCGGGAAGTCATACAATCGTTGCTTGCAGATCCGGACGGTGCGGACCAGGCCGGTGTTGTCAGACCGGCCCAGGAAGACGTCGTGGAACGTGAGGTTGAGGTCGTAGTAACGGTTGAAGTCGCCCCCCTCGATGGCCGCAACCATGTGCTCGTTGAGGAGGCGCATGCGGACCAGGTCGCGCTCGGCCAACTCGCTTCCGACGGACCGGAGTGCCGTGCTCTCCAGGCCCCCGATGATCTCGTAGAGGTGCCGAATGTCGTCGAGCGTGAGGCGGCTCACTTGGACACCACGCCGCGGATAGACCGATACGAAGCCCTCGATCTCCAGCTGGATCATGGCGTCGCGCAGCGGCTGGCGGCTGATTCCGAGATCGGCGGCAAGCTCGTTCTGGTCGATGAACGAGCCCGGACTCAGCTCACCCCGGTTGATCGCGAGGCGAAGGTACTCGTAAACCTGCTCGCGGAGTGACTTGAGGCGAAGAACCTCGCGACCTTCCATCGTGGCGTCCTCGGGCGGTTCGGTTCAGCGAATAGAGGCTCCCTGACTGCTGATATATTAGATATCAGATACGGGTGGCGCAAGATAGCTCGGTCTCTGACCCCCACCGGGTAGTCCCGATTACACCCTGCCGATACTATGGGCCTCCGAGTATCTGAGGCCCGTCAAACAGACAGATCCGGAGAGGGTCAAATGAAGCACCCGTGGCTCCACGCCCCATGGCTCCGCACCCTGACTGGACCCGTCCTGCTCCTGGCCATGCTCTCCGCGCCGACCAAGATGGTCATCGGACAAGAGGCGGAAGAGACGGTACAGACGGAATTCGTCGTGCTGAGCAACGGAGATCGCCTCCACGGCGAGATCAAGTCGCTGGAGCGCGGGTTGCTCAAATTCAAGACGGACGGCGACGCCGGCACGGTCAGTATCGAGTGGGACAAGGTCCGGACTCTCTCCAGCGGCGGACGACAGCTGGAGATCGAGCTGACTCAGGGCGAGAGGTTTCTGGGCACGATCCTGACCGCACCGAGGGAGGACAGCGTGCGGGTGGCCTTCGCAGCCGACACGATCGCGGTCGAGCGGATGGAGATCGTCCAGATGACGCCGATCAAACGGTCGTTCTGGGCCCGGCTGGGCGGCGGTATCGAGTTCGGCTTCGCCTTCACCAAGGCGAACAAGGCCGTCAACTACAACCTGGTCACGCGGCTGGACTACCGGGCCAGCGCGTTCATCTTCTCGCTCAACTGGACCTCGTTCCTGCAGACGCAGACCGGAGCCGAGACGACGAAACGCAACGACCTCAACCTCTCGGTGACAAATCTTCTATCGCAGCGGTGGTTCCTGACCGGATTGGGATCTCTCGAGCAGAATCAGGAGCTGCAGCTCGATCTGCGTGGCACGTTGGCCGTGGGTGGCGGTCGGGACATGATCCAGTCAAACCGGGTGACCTGGAACGCCTTGCTCGGTCTCGGGACGAGTCGCGAGGACTATACGGGCCTGGCGGCGGCGACGACCGTGCAGCTGATCTTCAACACCTCCTTCAACTGGTTCACGTTCGGCGACAACGATTCCGATCTCAGCTCGAATCTGTCCGTGCTGCCGATTCTCAACGAGTCGAAGAGATGGCGGATCAACTTCGACATGACCTACCGGCAGGACGTGTTGGGGGACTTCTACCTGGCCTTCAACTTCTGGGACAGTTTCGACAGCCGGCCGCCGGTGGGCGGCACCAACAACGACTTCGGGACCTCGATCACGGTCGGCTGGTCTCCCTAGGCCGCTCGCGTCAGCGTTCGCCGCGGGATGGACCTGACCGCAGGAGCCGCTACTCGATCGTGATCTCCAGGCAGGCGTGGGCCTCCCGGAGCGCGCGTTCAACGGCTTCGGGGCCGTCCGCTGAGCGGGCGAAAATGAACCCCAGGTAACGGTTCCCCTCGGGCAGCGGCACGACCTCCTGCCCCGGACGCAGGCTGATCACCACGTCCTCGATCGCCGGTACGGCCAGCGCCGCGTCCGTACCTTCGACCGCTCCGAAGCTCCCGGCGCGCGGAATCGGGATCATCATCGCGCCCGACGCCATCGCGCCCGGCGCCGTCGCGGCCGGCGCATCGGCGGGACTCGCTATTTCATCGATCGGGGCGCCGGTCGCGTGCAGAAGGATCAGCTCCTCGAGCGTCAGGCCGGTCTGGAATCGGAACAAGCGCGAGCACAGGCCGCCGATCGAGCGCGGAGCCATTTCGAGCGGCCACACTCCCTTCTCGTTGACCCGCATCTCTGCGTGCACGGGGCCGTGCGTGAGCCCGATCGCCCGGGCCACCCGGGCGCCGGTGTCCCGGATCGCCTCCTGCGTCTCGGCCGGAAGGCGCGACGGGGTGACGAACAGGGTCTCCTCGAAGTAGGGGCCTTCGAGCGGGTCCGGCTTGTCGAGCACGGCAAGCGCGCGCAGCTCGCCGTCGACGAGTAGGCCCTCCAGCGCCACCTCCCCGCCAGGCAGGTACTCCTCCACGAGGATCCGGGCGGCGTCGCCGGACGTGCCGCGAGTCGCGTCCTCGGATCCCGGGACCGTCGCGGCCCCCTCGGACCCCGGGGCCGTCGCGGTCCCCTCGGCCTCCGCAGTCCCCTCGGCCTCCGCAGCGATACGGACCACACGGCGAAACGCCGCCGCCAGCTGCGTCTCGTCGTCGGCGCGGATCACCCCGCGGCTGGCGGCCAGCGAAACGGGTTTCACGACGCACGGAAAGCCGGGTTGGGCGGCGGCGCGGGCGGCCACCGCGTCCGGGTCTTCGTCCACTCCGAACGTCGCGAAGTCTGGCGACGGTAGCCCGGCATCACGAAGCGCCTCGCGGAAGAGGTCCTTACGCCGGGCGGTGTGCACCGCTGCGGTCGGGTTGTGGGACAGACCCAGCGCGGACGACGCGGCCGCGGCCAGGGTCGTACCCTCATCCTCGGCCGCAACGATCGCGCGGACCGGATACTCGTGGTGAAAGTCCACGATGCTGGAAGTGGCGCGATCGGCGTCGGAAAAATCGACCGGCAGGTTGGCGCCCGGAGCGACATCGCTCAGCGTGCCCTCGTGGTCGGAGACCACCGTTACCGCGATGCCGAGCCTCTCGGCCGCGGACAGGAAGTCCTCGGCTTTGTAGCTGCTCGAGGTGACGAGGAGGAGGACCCGGCCAGCGGTCACTTCTGGGGTGAGAAGTACGGGTCCGCGCCGGCGGCGTGGTCGGTCACGTCCTGGATGTCCACGATCTCGGGCAGCATCCGCGTGAAGACCTGCTTGATGCCCTGGGTGAGGGTCACCGAGGCCATCCCGCAGCCCTGGCAGCCGCCGCCCATCTGCACGTAGACGACGTTGTCCCGGATGTCCACGAGGCGAATGGCCCCACCATGCATCGCGACACCCGGATTGATGTGCTCGTCGATGACACGCTGGACCCGTTCGGCGAGGGGTCCGTCCAGAGGCTCGGCGCCGAGCGGCTGGATGTTCGGGTTCTCGAACTTGAAGCCGCTTCCCTCGATCGCATCCACCCAGTCGATCCGCGTTCCGGGGAGGATCCGGGCGCTCTCCGGGTCGATCACCAGGTCGATTCCGTCGACGGAGACTCGCTCGTCGCCCTCCTCGACCTCGTGGGCCTCGATCAGCGACATTTCGTATGCCGGCGCCAGCGGACTGGGGCTCGTGACGCTCACCCGCACCGCGAGGCCGGCGCTGTCCTCCTCCTCCGCGAAGAACGCGAGCATGCGCTCTCTGGCCGCTTCCGTGAACTCGATCATCTCACATTCTCCTGAAACCGCGCATTGGAACGCCTAATCTAGCATATTCGGGTCCATGACCAAGAGACTGCTTCCATGAGCGAGGGACCTCGCAGCCGTCGCCGGCCGACCCCGGCGGAGTCCGATCAGTTCTACCACGGCTACATCAGCCTCGTGCGCGATGGTGACATCATCGACATCCTCGGCGAGCAACAGGCGGCGCTACAGGAGCTGATCGCAAGCATCCCGGAGGAAAAATCCCACTATCGCTACGCGCCGGGGAAGTGGACAACGCGCGAGGTGGTCGGACACGTGATCGATGCGGAGTGGATTTTCGTCTCGCGCGCCCTGTGGTTTGCCCGCGCCGTTCCGACGCCGTTGCCGGGTATGGACCAGGACGAGTTCATGGCGGGGGCGAACTTCGGAGACCGGCCCCTGGCCCGGTTGGCCGAGGAGCACCGCAACCTACGTTCGGCGGCCATCGTATTGTTCGAGAGCTTCGACGAGGACATCATGGATCGCGCCGGCGTCGCGTCCGGGCTCGAGTTCACGGTTCGGGCCATTCCCCATATCGTCGCCGGCCACGCGTTTCACCATATGGGCGTGCTCGAGGAACGTTACCTGTAAGGAGAAGAATGACAGACGCCGCCGAATCGATCGGCCCCACCACTCTTCCGTCCGAGGATGCCTGCAAGTGGGCAATGATCTGCCACCTCGTCGGGCTCGTCGGGCTCGTGATCGGAGCGCTGATCGTGTGGCTGCTCAAGAAGGACGAAGATCCCTTCATCGATGAGCAGGGAAAGGAGTCAGTGAACTTCCAGATCACGATGATGATTGCCGCCCTCGTCAGCGTAGCCCTGATGCTCATCCTGATCGGGTTCCTGCTGATCACCATCGTGGTCGCCATGCTGATCATCCTTCCGATCATCGGAGGGACGAAGGCGAACGCCGGCGAGCACTACCGCTATCCGCTCACGATTCGCTTCATCAAGTGAGATCCAACCTCCGTCGGAGTGCCTGGAGGCGGGCTGCGGCCGTAGCGTTCCTCGCCCTCCTGCCGCTCGCCGCGTTCGCCTGTTCAGGCGGCGGTAGTGGCGGCACAGACGCCTCGACGGAAGACGTGGAGCGGACACTGCGCGCCTATTTCGATGCCATCATGACACAGAACGCGCGCAGCTTCGATACGCTCACCACCGACGGATTTCTGCTCGTCCAGAACGGGCACCGCATCGACGGCGGCCGTTTCGTGGAGACCTGGGTGGAGGGCCAGCCGCTGCAGACCCGGTATCGGCAGGAGGGAGTGGAAATCGAGACCGATGAATCCAGGGCCGTCGCCGAGCTCGCTCTGGGTTGGTACGAGAGCGGATCCATCGTGCAGCGCGAAGCGATCGTGAGCCTCTTCCATCGGGATGGCGACGATTGGAAGGTCCATCGCATGCACTCCGTCACCGTGCCCCTGAGCCAACCGGCCGATACCGCATCGTTCGACGACTTCGTCGGTTCGTACTCGGTGCAGGACTATACGGTCGTGGTCGAGCGGCGCGGCGATCGGCTGGTGACATTTCGACCGGGACGGTCGAAGTGGGTCGGCGGGCTCACGGAGGCCGAGCTGCTCCCCGGCGGAATCGACCGGTTTTATCTGGAGGTGACGAATTCGCTCGTCGAGTTCGAGCGGGACGAGGATGGCGCGGTGATCCGCCTCTATCTGTACGAGCCTTTTTCGAACCGGGGATTCCCTCTCGAGAAAGCCCCCTAGTCAGGCGCGTCAGGAAGAACTCAACGGCTGAGCCAGTCCCCATACAGCTCGGGGCGACGATCGCGCATGAAGAGCTTGCGCGCGTGAGATGCCACGACCCGATCCAGGTCGAGCTCCGCGGTGAGGATCTCTTCGCTCCCCTGTCCGGCCCGCACGATTACTACCCCGGACGGATCGCACACGAACGACTCGCCGGCGAACGTGAGCTCACCTTCGCGACCCACCCGGTTGCAGAGGGCCGTGAAGTAACCGTTCTGGAACGCCGCGACCTGTAGCTCGGCCTCGTACAATCCCGGGGGCCATTCACCGACCGCGCCGGCCTGCGGAACCAGGACGAGCTCGGCTCCTTCGAGTGCCAGGGCCCTCATGTACTCCGGGTAGTGCCGGTCGTAGCAGATAGCGACTCCGACCTTGCCGACCGCCGTATCGTACACCGGCGCCGCGTGGTCTCCGGGTGTGTAGTAGCCCTGCTCGTGAAACCAGGCGTAGTCGGTGATGTGGACCATTCGCGTGGTGCCGAGCAGCGTTCCATCCGCGTCGATTACGGGCGAGGTGTCGAACGTGCGGTCGCCGTCCCGTTCGAAGAGGTTGAGCACCAGGACGAGACCGAGCTCCCTGGCCAGAGCGGCGAAACGCTCCGTTGTCGGCCCCGGGATGGGCTCCGCGAGGCTCAGTGTCTCATCCGTGGCGTGCTCACGGGGATAGAAAAGGTCGAAGCCGAGCTCGGCAAAGCACACCAGGCGGGCTCCAGCCGCGGCGGCCCGGCGCACGGCTGCCTCGCCCCGAAGACGGTTGTGCTCCCGGTCTTCGGTGGCTTCCTGCTGGACGAGAGCGATCGTGACGACTCGTGACATGCCTGACTTTACGGGCCGGCGGGCGCATGGTCGAGCGGTTGAGCTTCTCGAGACCACCGAGTAGCTGAACCATCGAGCACCGTCCGAACCATCGATCGGCCTCCGTGTAGCACGGCCCATGTCCATCCGCCGGTTGTGCACCGTCTGTCTGGGAGGTCTCGCCGCCCTGGGGTGTGAGTCCTCACCCCCGACTTCGATCTCCACCGCCGACGACGCGGCGCTCTCGATCACGGTGCAGGAGCTGCGGGCATCCGTCGAAGCGCTCGCCCACGATTCCACGCGCGGTCGCGCGTCGGCGAGTCCCGAGCTGGAGAAGGCGGCCCGGTACGTAGCGGCGCACTTCGCCGCCGCGGGGCTCGAACCCGCCGGCACCGACGGATACCTGCAGCCGTTCCCGTTCAGTTTCGGGGGCCAGTCGTTCAACACGATCGGCCTCCTGCGCGGCTCGGATCCGGATCGGAGAGGCGAGTATGTCGTTTTCTCCGCCCACCTCGATCACCTGGGCATATTCCACGGGGCGGGTGGAGACACGATCTTCAACGGTGCGGACGACAACGCGTCGGGCGTGGCCACCCTGATAGAGCTGGCCGAGGCGTTCGCCGGCCTCGACCCGGCACCCGCGCGCACGATCGTCTTCATCGCCTTCGCCGGCGAGGAGGACGGTCTGCTGGGCTCCAGCTACTTCACCATCCATCCGACCTACCCGCTCGAGCACACGGTCGGCCTTTTCAACATCGACATGGTCGGACGAAGCGCCGCCAACGGCGTCGCCGATCCGCGCAACAGCGTGGCCGCGATCGGCAAAGAGCGCTCGTTCCTCGGCGGACTCTCCGACCGGGTGGCGGCCGGACACCCCGAGCTCGATATGGCGCTGCTGGACGATCCGTGGCCGGAGCAGGGACTGTTCGGGCGCTCCGACCACCTCCACTTCTTCCGCCTGGGCATCCCGGTCCTCTTATTCACGACCGGCCTGCACGGGGACTACCATCGGACATCGGACGAGGCCGAGCTGCTCGACTACGTGAAGACCATGCGCATCGCACGGCTTCTGTTTCACATCGGACTGGAGCTGGCCTCGGTGACGGACATCCCGATCGACTAACCGGTCCCGGCCCGCATGATTCCTTTGCGCGACACCGAGCGGTCAGCGCGGGTAGGGATACCCACCGCGCAGCGCGTTGTCCAGCCGTTCATCGTGCCCGTAGATGTCGTCAAAGAAGCGCGCGCTCCCATCGTCGTCCACCAGGACGGTGGTGTAGAAGATCAGCACGGGGAGCCGCTCCTTCAGCAGCACCCTCGTGGGACTCCCCTTGTTCATCGCGCTTTCGATCCTCTCGCGGTTCCAGCTGGCCTCGTCGCGCAACACGAACTCGGCCAGGGTCACGGGGTGCTCGACCCTTATGCAGCCGTGGCTGAAGTCGCGTCGCGTCCGAGCGAAAAGCTGCTGGGCGGGTGTGCTGTGCAAGTAGATGTTCATGGCGTTCGGAAAAATGAACTTCACCAGCCCGAGCGCGTTCCTGGGACCCGGTTTCTGACGCAGCTTCAGTCTGCCCGACCCGAGCTTCTCAATGTTCTCCGGCGAAGCCGGTAGCGCCTGCGCATTGTCGTCGAACGACGCCACGATCTCGTAGTTGTTCCGATCCACCCAGCTCGGGTCCTTGCGGATCGCTGGCAGTAGCTCGTTCACCGTGATGCTGTACGGGACGTTCCAGTATGGGGCGAAGTCGAGCCAGCGCATGTCCTCGATGAAGACTGGCGTTTGCTTGTTGAGCGACTTTCCGACCACCACGCGCATGTTTGTGGTAGCCGGCGCGGTGGGATCCTCTCCGTCCAGTGCCCATAGCTCAAACGCGGGAATGTTGACCACGATAAACGGACCGGCCCTGAGGTAGGGGACCCAGCGCAGACGCTCGAGCGCCAGCTCGATCTGCCGGATCCGAGATGCCACTGGCGTGTTGAGCTCCTCGAACGTCGCCGGACCTGTTACGCCGTCCGCTGACAGGCCGTGCCGCTTCTGGTACCGCTTAACCGCGTCCACCACCGCGCCGTCGTATGTGGTGCTGCCGGCCGGTGGCGCGTCGGCGGCGGAGAGATCGCCCATCAGCTCGAGACGCCGTACCAGCAGGGCCAGCCCGTCGAACGTGTCGCCCGGCTCGATGGTGCGGTCGGCCGGAATGGGCTCGAACTCATCGAGGGCTGCCTTCTCTCGATAGACGGCGAGCAAGGCGGTCAGCTTCGAGTACTGTGGAAGCCTGGGCTCTACACCGGTGACCAATTCCGCAATCGAGTCCTGGCGGATCGCCTCGTGGATCTCGGCCGCCAGATCGAGCCTCTTCGGCTCTACGTTCAGCTGCATGCTCAGGTTCTCAGGATTCACCCGTCCGATGTGCGAGTCGGACAGGAAACGGAGAAACGCGATGCTGATCGCGGCGTCTATGAGTGCACGTTCGGAAGCGGAGGCCCCGGCCATGTCGGGACCGGCCATGATCGCCCTCAGCCGCTCCGCGTCGTAGTCCTGCGGGTCCAGACCGCGATCACCAGCGGCCAAAAGCGCCGCAACCACGTCACCTGCCTGCGATGTCGGGCGACCGCCTTCGAACCACAAAAGGCCGTAGTTCGTGACCTCGTACAGGCCCTCCATCTCGTCCTGGTAGTGCGGGAAAAGAGGCCACGTGAGGTAGGGGTGATTCGCCTCTCCGACGATTGTCCGCAGCGTCTCGGCGATGTGGTTGTCGGTGCCCTGCGCCGCGGGCTGCAGCTCCTGGGCTGTCGCGGGGAGCGGAATCGCTTCGAGGAGAAACATCGCGAGACCGGCCACCAGCGGCCGGGAGAGACTTCGCCTGCTTAGTGACATAATCACTGGCTGGACCTCCTCAGCTGGTTCGGTCGGCTACCTTCTACCAACGCGCGCGCCACAAGCGTGTATCGACGTGGATGAACGGACCGTGATTGGGCGTGACCGGATACTTGCCGAGCCCGCCGAGCAGGTACTGCGTCGACGGATCGCCATCCATTTCCTCTACGATAGTGTATAGCACGGCCGCATCGCGGATGTCCACTCGGCCATCTCCATTCAGATCGTCCATTCGACCATCTCCGTCGTCGTCGACATAGATGTCGGCTGCGTCGCCGTAGATGTGTCGGCTGTAGCGCGGACGACCGATGCCGGCGTTGTACCACGGAGAGCGGAACCCGCTCAGAACCTGAAACGTCTCGATATTCAGACCCCGGCGCCTGGACTCTTCCAGCAACAGCTCGAGCTTCAGCAGCAGCCTTTCGCTCAACACCAGGTACTTGGGGAAGCCCTGCGGCGCTTTGGCTGGGAATTGCCCGAGCTTGAAGTGCGGGCTGACCTGCGTCCCGCCGTTGTCCGGTGTCAGTTGGATGAAGCCCGGCGGAGGCAGGTACTGCGGCATGTCCCGGTACGGCCTGCTCGGGAACTCTCCGACCCGGTACCCGTCGACGGTGCCGCCTTGTGCCTGTTGCAGGGGCACCATGACGATTGCATTCAGAACCATCGAGTCGGCCGCCGAGGCCGTGGACCGGATTGTCACGGGGTAGACGCCGGGCTGCTCCGGCGCCACCCACTCGAACTCACGCTCGGACAGCTCGCGGACTTGCCCGCCGGTGGCTCGGGCGCTGAACGCACCGGAGCCGGAGATGACGTCCAGCTTCACTCGCTCGCCCGGCAGAGCGCGCATCATGAACACCCGGTAGGGCGTGGTGATGTCGTGAAACCGGACCGAAAAGCCGGCGCGCACGGGTGAGGGCTCGATGTCCCCTCGTTCCGGCGCAGAGGCCGCCGTGGGCGAGCCGCCGGGCGCCGCCTCCGGGACCAGGGGCGCGAGGGCCGTGACGGACAGACCGACAACAACAGCGATTCGTATCACTTCGAGCATGGGTCTCCAGACTTCGGGTTGCTGCGACGCACCGAATACACGGCGCGCTCGGGACCTGTTCCCGTCAGATCAGCTCGGGATCCGCGACGATCTCGACCATGCTCGGCCCTTCGAACGCGATCGCGTTGGTAAGCGCTTCGTCGAGCTGGGCTGCTTCCGTCACCCGAATGCCGTACGCGCCACAGATCTCGGCGTACCGGGAGAAATCCGGGTTGTGGAGCGATGTCTGCCACACGTCCCAGTTCCCGGCCCGCTGTTCCTTGCTGATCTTGCCCAGCTCGCTGTTGTTGATGAGGACGTGCGTGATGTTCATGCGGTACTTCACCGCCGTCGTCAGCTCACCCATGTACTGCCCGAACCCACCGTCGCCCGAGACCGCGATGACCGGGCGGCCGGCGAAGCGCGGATCGTCCTCCCGGGTCGCCGCCCATGCTCCCATGGCGGCCGGAAAGGCGAAGCCGATCGAGCCCAGGTAGCCGGACATGAGGACGGCCTGGCGGCGGCACTCGAAGTAGCGTCCGAACGAGTACGTGTTGTTGCCGACGTCCACCGCGATGATCGCGTCCTCGGGTACGTGGCGGTTCATGGCCGAGAAAATGGCGGCCGAATGCACGCCCCTCCCCCGATGCTCTTCCTCGCGCCGTAGCTTCTCGGCCCTCCAGATCTCCCAGCGAGCCGCGATTTCCGGACGCTGGTTCACCATCTCGGTGCCGGCCAGAGCGCGCTTCAGGAGCTCGACCGTCACCCCGATCTCGCCCCACACCGGTACCTGTACGGGGTGGAACTTGCCGAGGATCATCGGATCGTAGTCCACCTGTACGATGGGGCGTTTGGGCGTGATCCCCGTGTGATTCGAGAAACTGGCGCCGAGCACCAGCAGGCTGTCGGACTCGTTCATGAAGTAGCTGGCGATCGGGGTGCCGCTGCGGCCCAGGACTCCACAACCCAGCGGGTGATCGTCCGAGATCAGCCCCTTACCCTTGAACGTGGTCAGCACCGGGCTGTTCAACATCTCCGCCAGCTCGATGATGGCCGGCATGTGGAACCGCGCTCCGTGCCCGACGATGATGACCGGGCGTTCCGAACCGCCGATCAACGCGACTGCCTCGTCCAGCGCCTCGCGGGGAGGCGTGATCTCCCGTAGCGCGACTCGTCCCTCCGGGCCGCCCGGAGTCGCGTTGCCCGGAGCGGGGAGCGTCTGCACTTCGTCCGGGAAAATGAGGTGGGAGACACCCCGGTTCAGGATGGCGCTCTTGGTGGCCAGGTTCACGAGCTCGGCGTGGCGGCTCGTAGGCAGCACGAGCTGCGTCCACTGGGCCACCTTTCCGTAGGCGGCCTGCAGGTCCACCTCCTGAAAAGCGCCCGGTCCCAGCACCTGGGTGTCCACCTGGCCGGTGAGGGCGAGCACGGGCGAGCGGTCCACGTTGGCGTCCCAGAGGCCGGTCAGCAGATTCGTGGCGCCGGGGCCCGCGATCGCCAGACAGGCGGCCGGACGCCCGGTGAGCTTTCCGTATGCCGAGGCCGCAAAGGAGGCGGCTCCTTCGTGCCGGATCCCGTAATAGGTCATGCGACCGGACGCTTCCTGGCGACGGATGGCGTCGGCCAGCCCCAGGTTGGAGTGGCCGACCATACCCCACACCTGGCGGATCCCCCAGTTGGCCATCGTCTCGGCCATCACGTCGGAGACGGTGGCGACGTGGGGCTCGTCTTCCTCGAACCCGACGTAAATCCCGTCCTCTCGTGCTTCGACGGCGTACGTCCGGACTCCGTCATCGAATCCGGGAGCCTTGCCGGTCAGGGGATCGTAGTCCCAGCCATGCCACGGGCAGCGCAGCAGGCCGTTCTCGATCGAGCCTTCGCCGAGGGGACCGCCCTGGTGCGGGCAACGGTTGTCGAGGGCTCCGTATCGACCCTGGAAGTGCGTCATGCACACCGTTTGGTGTGCGCAGGTCACGGGCTTGACGCGTCCATCCGGAAGCTCGTCGGGCTCCAGCACCTTGAACCACTGGATCCCTGTCCCGGCGCCGTCGCTCGAGGCGTTCGTCGGGTCGTCCATGGACGCTCTCTCCTCGGAAGGGCGTAGATACGGACCGCGAGGGCCTCGCGATCGCTCGCGAGCCGAATGTAGCGGAATATGGAAGGCGGGAAAGCCGGGGCCGGCGTTACATGCCGGCCGTCCGGAGGAACTCCACCACGATCTCGCTGGCGCTGAACGGGCTGTCCGGATCCAAAGCACCGAACCACCTGTGCGTGCCCCCTTCGACCACGTCGACCTGCACGCGGGTGCCGTCCTCACAGCGGTCGTACAGCCTGCGGCGGATGCGAATCGACTGCGAGCTGGGCTTCATCGGCGGGAAGGTCACAGTCGCGTCGCCCCGGCATTCGTTCAGTTGGGCCAGGACGCTCTCGGTCTCAGCGAGAGATAGCAGATCCTCGCGTCCTTCGGGAGGGACGCTGTTGTCCTGGTCGCCGTGCATGAGCAGGACGGGAATCGGATCGGGCGCCGGGAATGAGGGCTGGGCGCATATGTCGCGAACGGCCGTCGCCATGGTCGCCCCGAGCGTGGCGATCGCTTGGACCGGTGTATCGTCCTGGCAGGCCATGTACTGAATGAAGAAACCACCGCGCGAAAAGCCGGTGGCGAACGCCGCATCGGGAATGATGGCGTAATTCTCGGCCAGGTGGCGGATGAGGGCGCGGGTGAAGCTCACGTCCTCCACACCCTGACGTTCGGCCGGATTGCCGTCCGGAGTCCCGGCCCAGTGTCCGGCGACCGCGTTCGGGTAGGCGACGGCGAAGTCGTGGATGTCGGCGAGCGTGTCGAGGCCGGTGGCCAGCTGCATGGTCTCGCCATCCTCACCTGCCCCGTGGTACACGATCAGCAGCGGGATGGACTCCAGCCGCTCATGCTCGTAGTTCTCGGGCAGGTGGACGCGATAGCGGCGGAGCACGCCGTCCACGGTCAGCGTGTCGGCAAAGTCATGCACGCCATCGAAGCTGGGAAGATCCTCGAGACGGGGCTGAGTCGGCGCTCCGCCATTGTCGGAACACGCGGTCAGGAGCGCGAACGGCAGCAGGAAGATGGCCGCATGGCCCGCGACGCGTTGTGGACTCGGCACGTGGTATTCCCCTTCGCTGTCGGCATGGAGCAGGTGGTGTGTCGGCGAAGGCCGCTTCTTTCGCTTTTTCTGATTACCCCGCACCGTGTGAAGGATCCCGAACACAGGAGAGACAGTCCATGAAGAAGTACCAGATCGCAGTCGCCGTTGTCGCGGCAGTGGCGAATTTCGCTGGTGCCGCCGGAGCACAGGCGGTGTCGGATCGGGAGGATGCTTCGCGATTCGTCGTGCTGGTTGGCACCGACACGCTGGCAGTCGAGGACTTCGTGTGGGGTGACGGTGGGCTCGAGAGCGACCTTCGCCTTTTTGCGGCCGACGTGAGGTTTCACCTCGCGGTTGGATTCGGCGACGACCTCCTGCCAAGGTCCTTCGACGCTGACATGTGGCAGCCGGCTGACGAACCAGGGCCCACGATCGCGTCGAGTATGGAGTTCGAGGGGGACAGCGTGTTCGCGGAGGTCGTCGGGGCGCAGACACCGGAGTTCCAGCGGATCGGCACCGAGTCCGGCGCGGTTCCGTTCATCAACCTGTCGTTTGCCCTCGTTGAGCACGCCGTCCGAATGCGGCGTCTGGCCGGTAGCGGCGGCGAAGTGCCGTTCTTCTCCTGGTCCAACGGACAGACGTTTATCGCCCAGGTCGCCCTTGGAGAAGACGATTCCGTGACGCTGACGATCGGAGAGGTCGTGGTGGACCTGACCG
>Ga0209567_10000836_pt1 | contig 16591 bp, 13 predicted proteins | sample COG_12_FD_184756 | JGI IMG/M metagenome (GOLD analysis project Ga0209567, IMG submission 184756) | Pelagic marine sediment microbial communities from the LTER site Helgoland, North Sea, for post-phytoplankton bloom and carbon turnover... | ecosystem: Environmental > Aquatic > Marine > Neritic...
GGGGCCCAATAATTACCTCGGCCGCGCCTACATGGCGACACCCATCGCCATTACGGTCGAAGGCGCCAACATACTGACACGCAGCCTGATCATCTACGGGCAGGGAGCCATCCGCTGCCACCCGTTCGTGCTCAGGGAGCTGCATGCTGCAGGCGACGAGGATGAAGACCGCGGCCTGATCGATTTCGACAACGCCTTGTTCGGCCACATCGGTTACGCCATCAGTAACATGGCAAGATCGTTTTTCCTGGCGCTGACACACGCCAAGTTCAGCCGCGTACCGCTGAACACGCCGACCCGGCGTTACTACCAGAACATCAACCGATACAGCGCCGCTTTCGCCCTCGCTTCGGACTTCGCCATGCTGACTCTCGGCGGCGCGCTCAAGAAGCGCGAGCTGTTGTCGGCCAGGCTGGGCGACGTGCTGAGCTCCATGTACCTGGCCTCGACGGTGCTCAAGCACTTTGAGAACCAGGGACGCCGCGCAACGGACCTGCCGTTGGTCGAGTGGTCAGTGCGCACACTCATGTACCAGGCACAGGAGTCACTGCACGCGTTCCTGCGCAATTTCCCGAACCGCTGGGTGGCCGGGCTCCTGCGTCTGTTCATCTTCCCGCGCGGCCGTACCTACTCGGCGCCATCCGACGAAATAGGCGCGAAAATCGTGGACTTGATGACGACGCCTGGCGAAGCGCGCGAGCGCCTGAGCCAGTTTGCCTACACGACGCTCGAGCCTGGCAATCCGCTCGGTTTGCTCCAGGAAGCACTCGAACTCGCAGAGCAGAATGCGCCACTCGAGCGCCGCCTGCGCCAGGCGCAGAAGGAAGGGCTCATCAAGTCCGACTACCTGGGCCTGCAGATAGAAGAGGCAGAAAAAGCCCAGGTCATCAGCAAGGCCGAAGCACGGACGCTGGCCAGCTATCACGAAAAGGTGCTGGCGTTGCTGGCTGTGGACGACTTTGCTTCCGAGGAACTCGCGCGAACGCCCCGGCAGGCGCCGCCTGAGAAAGAAAAGGCTGCGAAGAAGGTCACCAGGAAGAAGGCAAGCAAGAAATCGACGTCGACGAAGCGCGCGGCGAGCCGGAAGAAGCCGGCTGCCAAGAAAAAGACCAGCAAAACCTGATTCGGCGCAATGACGAGCGCAGCAGGGCCACTCTACGAATACACGTTTCACGTCGAGCGTGAGGTCCTGCCCGAGTTCGAGCGCTGGCTCGAAGCCAGGGTCGATGACGCGCGACGCGAGCGTGGCGTCGTCGACGCGCGCACATTCGAGAGCCCTGACGATGACAGCGGCCGTGCCGGCCGAGTATGCCAGCTGCGTTGCCGGGACGATCAGGCCATCGATGAGCTGCTCGACGACCTGTTGCCTGCCATCGAGGCGTCGGCCGCCGAGGAATTCGGCGAGGCAATCAGCGCATTCGGCCGCACGCTTCGCGAGGACCCGGACCAGGACATTTCGCTGGTCGAAAGCCCCAACTGCCTGAACTGCGGCACGCGCCTCACGGGTCAGTATTGCGGCAGTTGCGGTCAGCGCGCCCGCAGTCGGCTAATCAGTCTGTGGCAGTTGCTAAGCGAGGCCTTTGGCGACCTGCTCGAGTTCGATTCGCGACTGTGGCGCACCTTGATCCCGTTGCTGATTCGGCCCGGACGGCTGACTCGTGATTATCTCGAGGGGCGTCGCGCGCGCTACATGCCGCCTTTTCGCATGTACCTCGTCCTCAGCGTCATTTTCTTCGTGGTCGCCTTCTTCGATCCAAAAGACGATTTGAGCCTGTTGTTCGAACCGGAACCGCCGCCAACGCCTGAGGAAGCCGCGGAAGCGGAGCGGGAAGCTGACGAGGCCACGGAAGAGGCGGAAGAGGCGGAAGAGGCGGAAGAGGCGGAAGAGGATGCACGCGAGACGATCGAAGAGCTTCGCGACCAGGGCATTATCGCGGGCGAAGATGCCGCCGAAGCTGTCGCCGCACTGGATGACGAGTCCGATGGCGATTTCAATTTCAAGATCGATCCTGAAACCGGCGAATGTACCTCGAGCGGCCACGATGAGATGCCGGAATGGCTGCAGCGGCGCCTGACCAAGGAGCGCCTCGAAGAGATCTGCGAGCGAGTCGGCGCGGACGATGGCAAGACGCTCGGCAACCTGGTACTCGACAATATCCCGGTTGCTCTGATCGTACTGCTGCCGATTATGGCCCTGGTGCTCAAGATCCTGTACCCGTTGTCGCGACGCTATTTCGTGGAGCACCTGTTGTTCTTCGTGCATTTCCACGCCTTCTTCTTCCTGATCCTGACCTTGCAGATCCTGTTTGCACGCTTGGCCGACCTGCTCTGGGTCCCGGAACCTGTTTCGATCCTGGTGCTGGTCGCTGCGTCATTCTACATTCCGGTCTACCTGTACAAGGCAATGCGCTCCGTTTATGGTCAGGGGCACTTCTTCACATTTACCAAGTATGTTGCGCTGGCAGTTGCATACTTGATCGGCGCAACAGCGACCATGATGGGCGCTTTGCTGTTCGCGCTCGTCTCGGTCTGACGCATTTGGGGACTAACAATGACAAAAAGAATCATCATCGCGGCGGCTTTACTTTTCGTGCTTGGCTGCAGCCAGAAGGAGCAGGCCGAGCCGCCGGCGGCACCTGCCGAGACTGAAACCCTGGCACCTGCCGAGACTGAAACCCCGGCACCCGCCGAGACTGAAACCCCGGCACCCGCCGAGGCACCGGCTGCGCTGGAGCGCTCGAGATCGGCCCTGGGCGCTCGCGTATTTTTCATAAGCCCGGCCGACGGCGACACAGTGTCCAACCCCATCAGGGTCGAGTTTGGCATCGCCGGCATGGATGTGGTCAAGGCTGGCGTTAATCAGCCGCACTCCGGTCATCACCACCTCCTGATCGATACCGGGCTACCCGATCTGACGATGCCGATTCCGGCCGATGAGCAGCATATTCACTTCGGCGATGGCAGCACATCGACCGAAATTACCCTGCCACCCGGCCAACATGAGCTGAGCATGCTGCTCGGGGACCACCGCCATATTCCCCACGATCCGCCCGTGGTGTCGGAAACGATCACGATCACTGTAGAATAAATGGTTGAGTGATATGCCCGAGAACACTAAAATCGCCGGGCCAGCCGAAATCAGCCATGAACCAGTCTTCGCATAAATCCATAGGAATCAGCGGCCTCGCCGCCTACGTCCCGCCGTACCGCGTATGGCTCGAGGACTGGTGCGACTGGACCGACAGCCAGTGGCCCAAGATCCGCGAGGTCGTGGGACGCAGTTTCCGCGTACGTGGCCCGAATCACAGCGTTTACACGATGGCAGCCAACGCGGTCATCCGGCTCATCGACCAGTACGATATCGATCCGCGTCGCGTCAAGTTCCTCGGTCTGGGCACCGAATCGAGCACGGACAACTCGGCCGGCGCAATTCTGATCAAGGGCATGGTTGACGAAGCGTTAATCGCGCGCGGCAAGCCGCCCATATGCCGGAGCTGCGAAGTTCCGGAGTTCAAGCACGCCTGCCTCGGGGGCGTATACGGCATGAAAGGCGCGATCCGCCAGCTGGCGCTCGACGGCGCCGGTGGACAGGCCATCGTCGTCTGCGCCGATATCGCCGAGTACGCTCGCGGCAGTTCCGGAGAACCGACGCAGGGCGCCGGTGCCGTTGCGATGCTGCTCGAAGAGGATCCGCAACTGGCCGCCGTCGACCTGGTCAACTCGGGTTCGGCGTCCGACTACCGCATCATGGACTTCCGCAAGCCGATGCTGCGCTTTTGCGGCCAGGACCGCTCCGAGTCGCACCAGGTCCAGGACTTCCCGGTTTTCAACGGCAAGTACTCGACGACCTGCTACGTCGATGAAACGCTGCACGCGCTGCAGGACATGTACGAAAAGCGCGCACTGAATTCGAGTGAATACCTGCGCTCGCTGCGCACGGTATTCATGCATCGCCCCTACCGGCGCATGCCCGAGACGGGCTGGGCCGTGTCATACCTGTCCGCGCTCGGCCGCGGCAACGCCGAGGATCGCGCCGAACTCGCGTCCTACTGCTACGAAGCCGGCATCGATGCCGATGCCATGCTGACGGAAATGCTCTCGAAGCCCGAGGTGGCAGCCCTGGCAACGCCGGAGATGCTGCAGTACGAGGCTTATCCCCTGACGATGGCTGCGCTGCGCGCCTTCCGCGCTTCCCGACACTACCGCAAGGAAATTCTCGACAAGCTGGCACTCGGCAGCGATACGATGCTGGATCTCGGCAACCTGTACACAGCCGCGCTGCCTGCCTGGATGGCCGCCGGTTTCGAGCAGGCGCTCGACGAAGATTCACTGCGCGCCGGCGAGGAAGTACTGACCCTGGGCTATGGCAGCGGCGATGCCGCCGAAGTCATTCCGTTCTTCATGGCGGATGGCTGGCGCGAGGCAACCAGGAAAATTCGCTTCGGCGAGGCGATGCAGCACACGGTCGACCTGGATCGCGAGCAGTACGAAGCCCTGCACGATGGTCGGCGTGTGACTGGCCTCGACTACCTGCCACGTAACGAGTTCGTGATCGATCGCGTCGGTGTCACCGAGGAACGCCACTTCACGGACCTCGGTATCGAGTACTACAAGTTCATCGCCTGAGCGGCTGGTCGACGTCGCAGTAAGTTTCCAGGCGCTCGCGGTAATTCGTGAGAAGCTCTTCCCATTCCTGCTTGAACCAGGGCGTAAAGCGCTCGGGTGAATCATGCATCTCGGCGCTCAGTGAGCCCGGAGACAGGAAACGAATGCTCTCGATCTCGCTGCGGTTCGGGCGCACGTCGCTCGTCGCACCGCCGAGGAACACGTGGCAAAGCTCGTTCTCGGCGCCGGTGTCACCGTAAGACGCCGTATAGCAGAAGTGATAGACGTACTCCAGTTCGGTCTCGAAGTTAAGCTCGTCAGACAGCCGGCGCCGGGTTGCGACCTCCATCGACTCGCCGCGCCGCGGGTGGCTGCAACAACTGTTGGACCAGAAGCCGGGCCACAGGCGTTTCTGCGCGCTGCGCTGCTGCAGCAGCAACTCGCCGGCTTCGTTGAAAAGAAACAGCGAGAACGCCCTGTGCAGTACGCCGGGTCCATCGTGACAGAGCGCCTTCGACAGGTGTCCGACGCCGACGTCATTGCGATCAACGAGGATCAGGTCTTCTTCTTCCGACGAGACGATTCTGTGTTGATCGTTCATTGCGTAAGCACCAGCGTTCGATAACCGGCCTGGCTCAACGCCTGCTGTACATCTTCGACGCATCCCGGGCACATTGCCACGATCGAGCCGCCCCCACCGCCACCGGTCAGTTTGGCGCCGGCCGCGCCCGACTGTCGCGCCAGCGTCACCATGTGCTCGAGCTCGGGGGTCGACACCTGCAGCGCATTCAGCAGGCCATGACAGATATTCATCAGCATGCCGAGACCCCTGTAGTCACTGTCGCGAAGCATACTCGCTCCGGACAGGCTGAGCTGGTCGATCTCGTCGAACAGTGCATCGTAGCGAGCCGGCGCCTCTTGATGCCTGTCGCGCACGCCCGCGACCTGTTCACTCGTCAGGCCCACCTGTTGCCCGCTCGCGATGACCACGGGCGGCGGCGCCGACAGTTCGATCACTTCGATCCCGAGTTCGCCATCATTGCGAAACAGGACGGGCTCGGCGTAGGTCGAAATCGTGTTGTCGACACCGGACGGCGTACCGTGCGCGAGTTTTTCACAGGCAAATGCGATCTCGTTGATGCGAGCATTCGTGAGTTCGACGCCGGCGGCTGCGCCGAGCGCCCGGGTGATCGCGACGGCGATCGCAGCCGAGGAGCCAAGTCCCATTGCCCTCGGCAAGGAGGTATCGACGCGGATCGAAAAGTGCCGGGAGCCGATGCCCAGCTCGCTGAGAATGAGCGCCACGGCGGTGTCGATGCCATCTGAACCGTCGATCTTGCGTTCCACACCCCAGCTCGGTATCGCCAGTGAAGTCGTTTTGTCGGACGCCTCGGCTGATGCACGCACGGCGCCGGGAATCGGCAACGCCAATGCGTGGCGACCGTAGACGGCGGCGTGCTCTCCAAGGAGGATGACCTTGCCGGCCGCCTGGGCTGTTGGTTCCGTCACATCGTCCTGCGACGATTCGAGTTCGCCGAGTATCTCCTCTGCCTTCCAGCTCTTGATCTCGCCACTCGCAACAAGGCGATCGACGAGTTCCGCAAAGTGTCCTTCGGGCGTGCCGATGGCCGCAGCCACGCTGCGCGCGTGCAGTCGCATATGCCCTTGCTGAATGCCGCTGCTGGCAAGCGCCCGAAGCGCGGCGAAGTTCTGCGCCAGGCCGACGGCCGCCATCAGTTCGGCCAGCTCGAGCGCTGATCGCGCCCCCGTAACCGCGAGGCCCAGTGCGGCCGCGGGATTGGCTTCAAGCGTGCCACCAACCGTGCCTACCTTGAGCGGAATTTCTATCTTGCCAATCAGATCGCCGCCGCTATCCACTTTCCACTGTGTGAGAGGCCGATAGTCACCACTGGTCGCGGCGAAGGCATGAGCGCCGGCTTCGATCGCGCGCCAGTCGTTGCCGGTTGCGATAGCGAGCGCATCGACGCCGTTCATGACGCCCTTGTTGTGCGTCGCCGCTCGATGCGTGTCCGACATTGCGATATCGCTGGCCACCACGATGGCATCACGAACCGTTGCGCCGTCATATCCGCCGCTCGCGAGATCGCCAGCGGCAAACCTTACTTCGGCAGTAACGACGGAACGATCGGCGAGGTTGGACAGGATGCGTAGCGCGACATCACCGCCACTGAGTTCAGCGATTTTCGGCGCGACCGACTCGCAGATCGTATTGACGAGGTTTGCCCCCATCGCGTCGACCGTATCGACGAGCAGGTGCACAGCGATGAACGAACGCCCGTCGGGAAACTCGAGATGACGAAACTCGATGTCCCTGGCACCGCCGCCGCGTGCCAGCAACCGTGGGTGAATGGCATTTGCGGCGTCGAGCAGTGCCGGCTTTTCGGACCGCAGCGCCAGAAGCGCCTCGTCGACATCGGCGATGTTGCAGATGTGGACCTGACCCGCGAGCAGCGACTCTTCGCAACTGGCTTTAAAACCGCCCCTTTTTCGCGCCAGGCGCGCAGCACCACTCAGTGCGGCGACGATCGACGGCTCTTCGACGACGAGCGGCACAATGCTGTCGCGGCCGTTCACCTGGAAATTGGGCGCGATCGCAAATGGCAGCCCGAACACGCCAACGACGTTCTCGATGATCTTGTCCGCCGCGACGCTCGACAGCACCTGGCGTCCGTCACGCAGGCGCGCAGCGTCTTCGGCCGACAACCACCCCCCGCGCTGCAGGGCCTCGATGCGCTTCGGCACGCTAAGTTTGTAAAGGCCTGAAATTCTCGAGTCGTTCAATGTAGCTCCACGCCAAGCGGATCCATCGCGCACTGCAGTTGCCGGCAGTGACGCGCAATGAATTCGTCAAGCGCCTCCCCAGACCGGCCGAGCAGGACCCCGATATCGCCGCCGCCGGCACCACAGGGCTTGTAGACGAGCCCCGTGGCTGCGGCTTTCTGCACAAGTGCTTCGTGGCCAGCATCGAATATGCCGAGATCGTGGTCAACACTGAATCGACGCAAGACGTCGATGTACGCGGGATAGGCCTCCAGCAGGGCATCGGCCGACTGCCAGGCCGCGGCCAGCCTGGCCGCAGACTGCGCGAGTTCGGCGCGCGAATCGAATTGTCCTGCGGCAGCCAGCTGCCGCAGCTTTTCCCGCGTGCTGGCCGCAACTCCCGTCCAGACGAAGCGGCAGGCGAGACCTGCGGGCCATTCGAGACTTGTCAGTTCGCGGCCATTGAACTCGATGAGCCCGCCGTGCACCGCCGTCGCGATATCGACACCGCTGCCGACTCCTTTTTGCAGGCTGCGATGCGCGTCGTACGCATCATCGAGCACCTCTCTGGAGTTTCGCAATGCGGCAAGCAGTGCGACGGTCAGGGCCGCGCTGCTGCCAATACCGATCTTGGTGCCATCCTCCATGAAGTCCCGCGTGTCCAGTTCTATTGACAGCCTGCTGCCGGTCTCGAGGCCGGCCGTACCTATCACGGCCTCCACGAGCTGGAATTCGGACGCACCCTGCAGCCATGCGAATTCGCCATTGTCGAAAACAAATCGGCCCTCCGTGGTCGTGAAACCGGGCGCGGTGACGCAGTGCCACTCACCATCGAATTCGGTGACTCGTGCCCTCGCACGGCGATTCACTGCGACACACACGGCAGGCGCCCCGTCGAGTACGGCGTACTCGCCGCTGAGTACGACTTTGCCCGGCGCACTGGCGACCGTCACGATTCGTCCACGAGGCGCGCCGCGTCGCCGATCGCTGTGGTCATGACATCCAGGACGCCGTCTGTCGCCGACAAGGCCGTCGCAACTCCGGCCGCCTGCTCGGGGAGACAGATGGCTTTGACCTGGGGCCCTGCGTCGATAGTGAAAAACACGTCCATGCCGGCGCCTTGCAGTCTCCTGATCGTCTGCAGGCAGCGCATCGTTGCCGCATTCCAGTACACCATCGGCGGCCTGGACGCCCACATGATCGAGTGCATCTTCAGGCAATTGTGCTCGGCGATGGCAGCCAGTTTGCCGAAATCCCGGTCGGCGATCGCGCGGCGAGCCATGTCCAGGTCGTGCTCCTGCTGTTCGACCCAGCTCGAGTAAAACGGCGATGTGCGGCGGCTGATCTCCATGGCCTCGGTCGAGCCAACGGGTTTCGGCCCGGTCTCGGTGATTGCGACCACCACGTGCAACGGCCACTCCCCGGCCACGCGCAGGCTCGTGAGTTCTATTCCCGAGTCGCGGTTGCTGAGTTCGACGAAACCACCAAGCACAGAACGCGCCGCCGATCCCGACGCCTGCCCCGCCAGGCTCGCGAGTTCGGCAACCGAGAATTCCTTGCCGGCGGCAGCCGCGGCGGCGAGCGTTGCCGCTGCAAAGGCGGATGCCGACGACGCCAGGCCGGCCGCGATCGGAAAATTGCACTCGCTGGCTATGCGGGCGCGGGCGCGGCTCGTGCCGGCCACGCGATCGAGACAAGCGCTGAGTCGCGGCAGCATACGATCATCGGTGGCACCGTTCACGGTCAGCTCATCGTGTTCGAGCCCGTCAACGAAATCGACCTGCATTTCGGTATACAGATCCCGTAGCGTCACGGAAATCGACCCCACCGCGGGGAGGTTTCGCTCGATATCGCGCTTACCCCAGTACTTGATGAGTGCGATGTTCGGCTGTGCAATCGCCCGCATGGGCCCGGACCTGTGGTCTTGAGAAGGACGCGAATTATAGCCCAGCCGGGCGCGCGCACCGCGGCATTATTCGGTGTACGCTACACGGCCCGGAGCGACAGGTTTGCAGGCGTTGAACCAGAAATTCGAAGACCGCATCGTCAGCTACACGGAGCGTGTGAACAAGTGCCTCGACGCGGCATTGCCGCCCGCGTCGATCGCCCCGGAGCGCCTGCACGAGGCCATGCGTTATGCCGTGTTCAACGGCGGCAAACGCGTGAGACCGTTGCTGACCTATGCGACGGGAGAGTGTCTCGGCATCGATACACGTTACCTGGATGCCCCGGCGGTCGCCCTCGAACTCATACACGCGTTCTCCCTCGTGCACGACGACCTGCCGGCCATGGACGACGACGAACTGCGTCGCGGCAAGCCGACGCTACATATCCAGTATGACGAGGCAACGGCGATACTGGCAGCGGACGCACTGCAACCACTCGCGTTCGGGGTACTCGCGAATCTCGAGGGCGTCACCGCGGAGGCCAGGATCGCACTCGTGCGCCTCGTTGCGGATGCCTGCGGTTCGACCGGCATGACGGGTGGCCAGTCGATCGACCTCGCCTCCGAGGGCGGGGAACTCGGCGCCCGCGAGCTCGAGCACATGTACTCGCTGAAGACAGGTGCGCTGATTCACGCCGCGATCGTATCTGGCTGTATCGTGCATGACGGCCTGCCACCGGAGAAAGCCTCGGCACTCGACGCTTTCGGCCGCTCCATAGGGATCGCGTTCCAGATCAGGGACGACATTCTCGACGTCGAAGGGGAGACCCACGTCATCGGCAAACCCGCCGGCGCCGACCAGCGCCTCGACAAGGCCACCTATCCGAAGTTGTTCGGGCTCGAGGAGTCACGGCGACGCTGCGCCGAATTGCTCAATGCCGCGCTCGCCAACCTGGAGGTTTTCGGCGACGATGCCGCCTCCCTCGACTGGCTCGCTCGATTCATCGTCCACCGCGGGCAGTGACGTTGTGACGGCGCGCAGCATACTGCATGTCGACATGGACGCTTTTTATGCGTCCGTGGAACAGCGCGATAAGCCCGAGCTCGCCGGCAAGGCCGTCGTTGTCGGTGGCGGCAGCAAGCGTGGCGTCGTCGCCGCGGCCAGCTACGAGGCGCGCCGCTACGGAATCCGCTCGGCAATGCCCATGGTCGAGGCGCTGCGCCATTGCCCCGATCTGCACCGGGTCCGGCCGCGGATGTCCCATTACAAGAGCGTCTCGGATCAGATCTTCGCCGTGTTCCGGGAATTCACGCCGCTCGTCGAAGGCCTGTCTCTCGACGAGGCCTTTCTCGATGTCACGGCCAGTGTGACACTGTTCGGCTCGCCTGAAAGTATCGCGGTAGCCGTCAAGAAGGCGATACACGATCAAACCTCACTGAGCGCGTCGGTGGGGGTTGCCGAGAACAAGCTCGTCGCCAAGATCGCGTCGGATCTCGACAAGCCGGATGGCCTGACCATCGTCTGGCCGGCGGACTATGCGAGAACGCTCGACCCGCTACCGGCCAGCGTGATACCCGGAATCGGCCGCGAGACCCGCAAGCGCCTCGATCGTGTCGGCATCCGGACGATTCGGGACCTGCGCAGCGCTCCGGATCGACTACTCGAGCCGATCTTCGGGCGCTTCACGCGGAAAACGCGTGACCGCGCGTCCGGCATCGACGATCGACCTGTCGTCGCGTCTCGTGAAGAAAAGTCGATCAGTGCCGAGGAGACCTATGACGACGATCTGACGACGCCCGACAGAATGGACCGGGAACTGCTGCGCCTGACCGAAAAGACGGCCACACGCCTGCGCAAACATGCGCTCGCCGCCGGCACTGTGCAGGTCAAGATTCGCAGGTCCGACTTCAGGACGTTCACGCGACAACGCAGCGTCCGCCCTGCCAGCGACAGTACGGACCAGATCTATGCGGTCGCACGAGAACTGCTGCATTCCTGGCTGGCACAGAATCCGGACGCGAGGGTCCGGCTGCTGGGCGTCGGTGGCAGCAAGCTCGTGCCGGCGAGGCAGCCGGACCTGTTCGACTCGGCTGATATCCAGCCGGCGGTCGACCAAACCGTCGACGAGATACGCGATCGCTTCGGTTCGGCGGCGCTCGGCCGCGCGAGAACTTTGGAATGATTGAGGTAGAATCGGGGGTCAGCCCGGCCTCCGGCAAGGAATTATGTATACCGACTTTTTCGGACTTCATGAAAAACCGTTCTCGATAACGCCCGACCCGCGTTATCTGTTTATGAGCGAGCGTCACGGCGAAGCGTTGGCGCACCTCGTTTACGGAGTCACGGAAAGCGGCGGATTCATCCAGCTCACGGGAGAAGTCGGAACCGGCAAGACGACCCTGGTCCGGACACTGCTTCTCAATCGCATGCCCGACAATGCCGATGTCGCGGTCGTGTTGAATCCGCAATTATCCGTGATCGAATTTCTTGCAACGATTTGCGAGGAACTGCATATCGATGTGCTGCACAACAAGGGCAGCATCAAGGCGCAAACCGATGCACTCAACCAGCATCTGTTGCGGGCTCATGCCGAAGGCCGTCGAACCATACTCGTCGTCGACGAAGCGCAGAACCTCTCACCCGCCGTGCTCGAGCAGGTGCGTTTGCTGACCAATCTCGAAACCGCCAAGCAGAAGTTGCTGCAGATTATCCTCATCGGCCAGCCCGAGCTTCGCGAACTTCTGGCAAGGACGGATCTGCGCCAGCTTGCCCAACGCATTACGGGCCGCTATCACCTCGAGCCGCTCAGCGCCGCAGAGACCGCGCAGTACATCGAACACCGTCTCAAGGTCGCTGGCGCGCTCGGCGAGGTATTCGATGCCGGCGCCAAGAAAGAGCTCTTTCGCCTGTCGCGGGGCGTGCCGCGCATCATTAATGTCATTTGCGACCGAGCCCTGCTCGGCGCCTACAGTCTCGAGTCACGACACGTAAACAGGCGCCTGATTCGCCGCGCCGCCGCCGAGGTCAGCGGCGAACTCGAGCGCTCGCCCTGGATGCGGCCACTGGCGACAGCCGCTGGCGTGATAGGGCTGGCCGTCATTGCCGCCAGCGTATGGTCCTTTGCCGAGCGACAACAGGCGGCGACGAGCCCGCCGGCCGAAGCTATCGTCGCCGAAGCGGAGGCTGCCGTCATTGAGCCGCCGCCCGCCGCGCCGGCCGAGCCAGAAACGGCCGTCGAGACCGAAGAAGAAGAACCGCAACAGGAGCCGGAACCCACGCTGGTGGAGCAGCTCGAACTCGCGGGCGAACTCACGACGACGCGTTATGCACTCGCGACCCTGTTCGACGCCTGGGGGCTCGAATATCGCTCGGGCGCTACGAGCGGGTGCGCGCAGGCCAGCGCCGCGGGCCTCGCGTGTTATTACCAACGCGGTTCGTGGAGCGGATTGCGGCAGATGGACCGGCCCGCCGTCCTGACGCTGACAGACGACGGCGGCAACAGCCACGCGGTCGTGTTGACCGCGATTCACGGCGAGACCGCCGAACTTTCCATTGGCGGCGTCAGGACAACGCATCCCGTACAGTCGATCTCGGATATCTGGTTTGGCCAGTACATGATGTTGTGGCGGCCGGCAGGCGGCCGCGTCGTATCCCTCGGCCCGGGAGCACGCGGCGCTGACGTGAGCTGGTTGCGGACGAGCCTCGCCTCCATAAGCCCCGACTACACCAGCGCCAACCCGGACTCCGACGAGTATGACGCCGACCTCGAGCAGGTCGTGCGCTCGTTCCAGCGGGATCACCGACTCGACGTCGACGGACTTGCCGGCCAGCAGACCCAGATCATCATCAATTCACTGCTGGCTGTCGAAGGCACTCCACGCCTTACGATGCCGCGACTGGCCCGGGACTGACCGATGTCGTTCATACTCGATGCATTGAAGAAATCGGAAACCGATCGCCAACAACAAGGAGCTGCCGAATTTGCCGGCGTTCCGACGTCGAGCGGGCCCACCAGGGCGCCTCGCTGGCTGTGGATTCTCGGATTGTCGCTCGCCGTCAATCTCGCAGTCCTGCTGGGACTGTTCATGAGACCTGAAACCCAAGTGGCAAGTGTCGATGTCGAAGCGAGCCCTCCGCCCGCGGCTGAAGATACGAGGACCGAGCAGAGTTTCGTCGAGCGCGTTGCCGAGGCCCGCCGGAATGCGCCACCCCGCGAAGAAGCGGCACCTCGCGAAGAAGTGGCGCTCAGCAGAGAAGCGGCGCCCGACCTTGCACCCCGGACCGAAGTCGCACCGCCCGTGAACGAGGTGTCCGTGCGGCAGGTCACCCAACAAACGAGCGCCAATGTAGCCGCGCTGCCCACATTCGTTGAGGTGCTCACCAACGGCACGATTCAGGTACCCGATTTGCACATCGACATTCATGTTTACAGCGAAACCCCGGAAGATCGCTTCGTGTTCATCAACATGTCCAAATATCGCGAGCAATCGCAGCTCAGCGAAGGCCCTGTCGTCGAACAGATCACTACTGATGGTGTCGTGCTCAACTACCAGGGCACTAGTTTTTTCCTGCCCCGTGACTGACGCGAGCCCGGCTTGACCAGCGTCATCGAGAAGCACCTGGATGGCGACGCATTTGCCGCTGCGCTGACGTCCGGCATTCACCGGGTTATCGGCGAGCAGGAATTACTTAATCGGATCAACGTATTCCCGGTGGCCGACAGCGACACCGGCACCAACCTTACCCTGTCGCTGAGCGCGGCGCTCGCCATCTTGTCCCGTGCGGAGGAGAAGCACCTCGGCACCATGCTGGCTGCGGTTGCCGATGCCTTGCTTGACGGGGCGCGCGGAAACTCGGGCGCGATTGTCGCGCAGTTCTTCCAGGGCATGAGCGATTCGGCCGGAGAAATAACGCGCTTTACGACCTATACCTTCGGCAAGGCCGTCGCCAGTGGCAGCGAGTACGCGCACGATGCGCTGTCGAAACCGCGGGAAGGAACGATTCTCTCGGTAATCGCGGCATTCACTGACAGCCTTCGACAGTCCGCGGAGCACGAAGGTAATTTCAGAGACGTCATGCGCGAGGCCGTGCAGCGAGCCTTCGTGGCGCTCGAGGACACTCCAAATCAGCTCGAGGTCTTGCGCAAGGCCGGGGTCGTCGACGCAGGCGCCAAGGGTTTCGCGGAACTCGTGGCCGGCATGTCCGAGTATCTCGACACGGGCAAGGTCGTCCCGGCGCCCGACCTGTCCCTGCTTCACGAGATAGAGCCCGCCGTCGACTTTGTCGAGGCGGACAACGTGTCGCGCTTCCGCTTCTGCACGGAGTGCCTCGTGACGGGGCAGGACATCGACAGGCGTAAGCTGCGCGAATCGCTCGCCGTGCTCGGTGACTCACTCGTGCTCGCAGGCACCAAGCGCAAGGCGAAGGTCCACATTCATGTCGATGACCCGGATGAAGTGTTTGAGGTCGCGCGGCGATTCGGTGATCTCGGGGCCCAGAAGGCCGACGACATGCATCGCCAGCAGCACAGTACGCACGAGCACAGGCGCAATTTCGCCGTCATCACCGATTCTGCCGCGGACATTGCCGACACGGACATGGAGAGGCTCGACATACACATGGTGCCGTGCCGAATACAGTTTGGTAATCGCGGCTACCTCGACAAGGTCAGCATCACGACCGACGAGTTCTATCATGAACTCGAGACCAACCCGCATCACCCCACGACCTCGCAGCCCGCGCCTGGAGACTTTCGTCGCCAGTTCCAGTTTCTCGCCAGCCATTTCAAGGACGTCCTCTCGATATCCCTCACCGGAGTCGTAAGCGGGACTTACGAAGCAGCCCGATCCGCGGCCGATCGCACCAGCGCGCCCGGGGATATTCTCGTGCTCGACTCGCGCAATGCCTCGATGGGCCAGGGGCAGCTCGTGGTGCTCGCCGCCGAGTGCGCCGACAGGAACCTGAGCTTTGAAGACACGGTCGCCGCGATCAGGCGGCAGGTCCCACTAACGCGAACCTATGCGCTGCTCAACGAGCTGCGCTATGCAGTCAGGGGCGGGCGCCTGCCAGGCTGGGTGAAGACCGTCGCGTCCCTGCTGCGCCTGACGCCCATCATTGCGACCAAACCGGACGGCCGCGTGGCGCTCAGCGGCTTCCTGTTCGGCAAGCGAAACCGGGTAAGTCGATTTGCGCGTTGGGTTGCGAAGCGGGCGCCGCAGGACCAGCCTGTCGACATAGGCATCGGTCACGCCGTTTGCGAGCAAGAGGCCGAGAGGCTCGAGCAGGAGATCAGGGAGCGATTGCCGGCTGTCGAGAGAATGACACGCACCGCAATCGGCACAGCACTCGGCGTGCATGGAGGACCCGGCACGCTTATCGTTTCGATGATGCCGCACCTGTCAGCGGATGATATCGCCGGCAGCCTCGATTAGCTCTTCACCCTCGTTGCGCGCGTTGTTGACCCTGCGGTCGACCGGCCATGCCTGCAAGGGCGGAGTACGCTCGGCGACGTCATCGAGAAGATCGTTGGAGCCCGCGAGCCATTCATCCGCGGTCGCCGGCTCCAGCACCACTGGCATGCGCTGATGCAGCGGCATCATGAACTCGTTAGCGTTCATGGTAATCAGGGTCGTGGTTTGCAGCGAGTCGCCGGTCTCTTTGTCCTTCCAGAGTTCCCAGAGCCCCGCAAGCGCGAACGGTTCCCCGCTTGCGAGCGATATGAAATGCGGCACCTTGCGGTCCCCCTGCCGTTGCCATTCGTAAAACCCGTCGGCGAGCACGATGCACCGCCTGTGCCGATAGGCCGCGCGGTATGAGGGTTTCTCGGCAACTGTTTCGGCGCGCGCATTGATCATGCGATTACCGATAGCGGGGTCCTTGGCCCAGAACGGAACGAGACCCCAGCGCAGCATGACGATCTCGCGCCGCTGTTCTTCATCGTTGCGAACTGCAGCCACGTACTGTGTCGGCGCGATATTGTAACGGGGCTGTACTTCGACTGATCCGGAGGCGCCGAACAGGGCCGCCGCCGCTTCGCTGGGAGAGTAAAAGGCGAACCGACCGCACATGATTATTCGCGAATCCCGATGCCGCGCTGCATCAGGTACATGCAGCCGCTGAACAACGCGACAACGAATATGAGCAGTATCGTGTAGGCATGCGCGATGCTGATATCGGAAGTACCGAGGATGCCGTAGCGGAATGCATTGACCATGTAGAGTATCGGGTTTGCTTTCGATACGTTTTGCCAGAACTCGGGCAGCAAGGATATCGAGTAGAAAACACCGCCAAGGTAGGTCAACGGAGTCAGTACGAACGTC
>Ga0209567_10000838_pt1 | contig 16558 bp, 13 predicted proteins | sample COG_12_FD_184756 | JGI IMG/M metagenome (GOLD analysis project Ga0209567, IMG submission 184756) | Pelagic marine sediment microbial communities from the LTER site Helgoland, North Sea, for post-phytoplankton bloom and carbon turnover... | ecosystem: Environmental > Aquatic > Marine > Neritic...
TCGTAAAATATTTAAGAACGCAGGGGAGGTTTTGGGATTGGGGATTTCCGGTTTAGTTCAAATTTTCAACCCTGCCAAAATTATTATTGCGGGAGAAGGTGTCAGAGCAGGTGAACTCCTGTTTACGCCTATGCGAAAAATGATTAAAAGGCATACAACTCCTGAAATGTATGAGACACTTCAACTTGTAATTCAAAATTGGAAAGATACGGATTGGGCTCGCGGTGCTGCCAGCCTGGTTTTGCAGGAATTGTATAAATCACCACTTAACCGGATTCGTCCCGTGATTTAATAGCTTAGAAAAAAACATATGAGTAGCAAATTGAATACCGAATTTACCTAAAAGCGGATTTATTAATTCAGATGGCGTTTGATAGCCCTGTTCGTTCCTGAACTAAATGAAATTATACCACCGCTTCTACTATTCGCCCTAAAACATTGGTCTTATTGTTTTGTTTAACTGCAGATAATGTTGATAAATATTGGCATAACGGGAAGCATTTGAAGCGTCAGGCACGGCTCGAGTAGCTTCATCCAGCGCAATAAATTGATCCGTAAGCTCAGTGATTGAAACACCGCCTTCTTTTTGGCATATATAACACCACATTGCTTGCAAAGCAGCCCCCACAGCACCTGCCTCCGAAGATTCCGGGCAGACGACCGGGCAATTAAACACATCTGCAACCATTTGACGCCAGAGCGGACTTTTGGCGCCGCCGCCGACAAGCCGTATCTCAGAGGGATCAATCCCAAGTTGCTTTAAAACATCTAGGCCATAGCGCAACCCAAGTGTTGCTCCTTCCATAGACGCCCGAGCAAGGTTTCTTGGATTGTAGTTTGTGCTCGTTAAGCCAAAAAGGACAGCCTTTGCATTTGGCAATGCCGGTGTTCTCTCTCCGTTGAAATATGGGAGAAGAATGATACCTCCGGCTCCTAATTCCGCAGTGGACGCTGTATTATTAAGATTTGATACACTCAGTCCGAGCAATTCTCTTGTAAGTTCTGTCGAAACCGTCACGTTCATCGTACATACCAAGGGCAGCCAACCGCCAGTGCTGGAGCAAAAGGCTGCCAGTTCCCCATTCCGATCGATAACCGGCTGATCCGAAAAAGAATAGATTGTGCCGGATGTGCCTAAACTAGTGGTAACTATGCCGGGAGTCACATTGCCAGTTCCAATAGCAGCCATCATGTTGTCGCCTCCTCCAGAGGAAACCAGTACATCTGGATTGAGCTGAAACTGCTTGGCAATTTCGGCCCTGATGGTTCCAACAGGTGTGTCAGATGGGATCAAATTAGGCAAACAACCTTGTAGTTTTCCAGAATCATCAATTGCGTCAAGAATAACGTTCGACCATGTTCGGGTTTTGACATCAAAATAGGCAGTACCGGAAGCATCACCAAATTCTGTTTTCATCTCTCCTGTCAGCCAAAAGTTGATATAATCGTGAGGCAAGAGAACTGTTGCAAGTCGCTCATAGTTTTGTGGTTCAAAGTGTTTTAACCAAAGAATTTTTGGAGCAGTGAAGCCGGCGGCAATTGAATTGCCAATTAATTCAATTACTTTCTTTGAGCTTCCAATTTTTTTTGTTATTTCTACGCATTGTTGCGATGTTTCCGTATCACACCACAATTTTGCTGGCCGGATCACGTCGCCGTTTAAATCAAGCGCTACCATTCCGTGCTGCTGTCCCGATACCCCAATGGCACGAATCAACTGCTTAGAAACGCTACTTTGCATAAGCATCTGGCCAATAACGGCTGTGGAAGCTTCAACCCACCAATCTGGATCCTGCTCCCGCCGGCCTTCATTCGTTTCTATGATACGGTGATTCGCGTACGCTTCGGCTATAATTTTTCCCTGTTCACGGCTAAAGACAATGGCTTTGGTGCCCTGGGTACCGCTGTCGATCCCAAGAAATAATTGGTCTTTGGACATGGCTAACCTTAAACATACGTAACGAGAATACTTTCTAACATTTCCTGACGGCCGCTCTTAAAACCTGGTTCGCCTTCCTGTAAAACATATTGTTCTAAGGAGTCAAAAGTCTCCTGGCCGCTCATTATCCTTTCCCCAAGCCCTTCGGAATAACTGGCATAGCGCTCTTCGATGAAATTGTCCAGAATCCCATCTTCAATGATTTGATGAGCCGCCACTAAACCCCTAGCAAATGTATCCATTCCACTTATATGGGCATAGAATAAATCGATTTCATCGAACGAACCCCGGCGCGGTTTCGCATCAAAATTTAGCCCCCCTTTGCCAAGTCCCCCTTGATTTAACACGACCAGCATTGCGAGGGTACACATTCTCGGCTCGGTCGGGAACTGATCGGTATCCCATCCCAGAAGAGGATCACCAACATTGGCATCAATACTCCCCAACCTCCCGTTAATCGCCGCTACGGTTAAATCATGTTCAAACGAATGACCTGCCAGGGTGGCATGGTTGGCTTCAATGTTAAGTTTAAAATGATCGAATAAATCATATGCACGCAGAAAGTCCAGTACAGTTGCAGCATCGAAATCATACTGGTGCTTTGTCGGTTCCTTCGGCTTAGGCTCTATCAAGAACTGGCCATTAAATCCGATTTCCTTTGCGTAATCAACAGCCATATGAAAAAAGCGGGCCATTTGTTCCTGTTCTCTTTTCATGTCCGTATTCAGCAATGTTTCATACCCTTCTCTTCCTCCCCAGAAGACGTAGTTTAAGCCCCCGAGCTCTTTGGTAGCCGCAATCGCATGTTTCACCTGAGCAGCGGCATAAGCGAAAACATGGGCATCAGGATTTGTTGCTGCACCGTGGGCGTAACGCGGATGGCCAAATAAATTAGCAGTTCCCCAAAGGAGCTTGATACCGGTTTCCTCTTGCATATGTTTCGCCTTCTCAACCATTATCTCCAGATTTTTGCAGCATTCCGCAAATGTCTCTCCCTCGGGAGCCAGATCGCGGTCATGAAAGCAGTAAAAGGGAACGCCTAATTTCTGAGCAAATTCAAATGCAGCTCGCACGGTAAATTCAGCTTTTCCCAACGGGGTTTCTGCTTTTATCCAGGGTCTGCTAAAAGTCGGGGCCCCAAAAGGATCCAAGCCCGTTGCTTTGAAGGTATGCCAGTAGGCAACTGAAAATCTCAAATGCTCTTCCATGCTTTTCTGGCCTACGACTTGCATTGGATTATAATACTTAAAAGCTAATGGATTTTTTGACTCAGGTCCTTCAAACGGTATTGTCTCTGGTAAATCGGGGAAAAATTTATTCATCTTTTACTCCCTTTATTTCGAATTTTGCTCTCTATCATTGTAATTTGAAGAAGATAATTTTGTCTGCATTATGAAACATAAAATTGATAAATAGATGTTTGTCTGTATTGCTCATCAGGACTTAGTACGACAGAGGGAAAGTTAGATTTATGCGGTGAGTCAGGAAAATGCTGAGGTTCCAGACAGAAACCATAGCGCTGGCGATATTCATGGCCGCTCTTCCCCTCAATAGATTTTTGCATTTTATTGCCCGAATAAAATTGAAGGCCCGGCTCGGTAGTATAAATCTCCATTGTTCTTCCGCTCACCGGTTCACAAACTTTGGCAGCGAATGTTAACTCGCCCTCAACTTGATTGAGCAGCCAATTGTGATCATAACCTTCACCATGGGAAAGCTGCTCATCACGTTGATCGATTCTGGTACCAATCGGTGTTGGTTGAGTAAAGTCCAATGGGGTGTTTTTTACACTCTGCAGTTCGCCGGTCGGTATCAGGTCTTTATTTACAGGGGTAAACAAGTCCGCATTAATCATGAGCTCGTGATCAAGTATTTCGCCGGAGCCTTCTCCTGCCAGATTAAAGTAAGAATGATGTGTCAAATTAACAATCGTCAGCTTATCAGTCGTGGCAAAGTAATCGATTTTCAATGAATTTTCGTTGGATAGCGTATAAACTACCGTTACCTTAAGGTTGCCGGGGTAGCCTTCTTCGCCGTTGCTGCTTAAATAAGAAAGCTTAAGCTCGATACTGCTGGTGTTCCGAATTTCTTCAACCTGCCATAGAACTTTATCGAAACCCTTGATCCCGCCATGGAGATGATTCTCACCATCATTTTTTGCCAAGTTATATTCCTGCTCATCTAGTAAGAATGAGCCCCCGGCGATTCGATTCGCATAGCGGCCAATAATCGCGCCAAAATAATAATTATGGTTTAGGTAATGGGCGAGGGAATCATACCCTAAAACAACATCGGTCTTTTTCCCGTTTCGATCCGAAACATGCAGTTCAGCGACGGTGGCACCGAAGTTTGTAATAGCCAAATCAATCCCACGGTTATTCGTCAGGCGGTAAAGATCTGCTTGTGTGCCATGAACTGTATCCCCGAAATTTTGTTTTTCGCTTCTCATGCGACGAGGTTTTGATTGTCAGCTTGTCAGCCATCAGAACTCTGGCAGTTTAACTATTTCCCCACCTTTTAAGGCCGATTCATGCGCTAAAATACCTACACAGGTCCAATTTGCCGATTGGGCGGCATTCGGAAAAGGATCACGGTCCTCAATCAGGCTCATCACAAATTCATGGGCCAGGTGCGGATGGGATCCTCCGTGCCCAGCACCCTGAGTAAAGGAAAGGTGCTTGTGTTCATCCAAGTCGTATACCCCTTTGGTCGTGAACATCCGGATCGGCTCCGGTAGCAGATGAGCATAATCCGGCACTTTTACACGCTCGGGAATTTCCGACTCCGGTTTCTTGGCGCTATGAATAACCGGGTCTTCACCCTCGATGAGCGGCCACTCAAAGGTTTTTTTTGTGCCGTAGACATCAAAACTTTCGCGATATTGACGGGAAGTATCAAACAGCGAGCGATAAACACGGGCACACAGATCAGAATCTTTAAGTTTAATTTGAGTGGTTTCGACCGCAAATGGAGAATTATACTCCGGAATCAGTTCTTCTCGTATTGTCCCGGAGCCGAAACAGGACACATATTCTGCCATTGCATTCGTTAGTGCCAGACAGGGCCCCACGCAATGGGTCGCATAATGCATCGGCGGCAATCCCGGCCAGTAATCCGGCCATCCATCCATATCTTGTTGATGGCTTGCTTGTAAGAATTGAATTTTTCCAAGTTCTCCTTTCTCGTACAGCTCTTTCACGAATAGGAACTCACGACTGTAAACGACAGTTTCCATCATCAAATATTTTTTGCCGGTTTCTCGACAAAGCTGAACAATTTCTTTGCACTCTTCTACCGTTGTTGCCATCGGAACGGTGCAGGCAACATGCTTGCCGGCTTTTAATGCTTTGATGGATTGCGGGGCATGGTCGGGGATTGGGGTGTTGATGTGAACGGCGTCAATTTCGGGATCTTTCAAAAGTTCATCAAAATCAGTGAAGCGTTTTTCGACTCCGAGAGAATCTCCGATCTCATTGAGTTTGCTTTCGGTGCGTTGGCAAATACTGTGCATATTTGCATGTGGATGTCGCTGGTATAACGGTATAAACTCAGCACCAAATCCAAGACCGACAATGGCAATATTTATTTTGTCACTCATAAGTTTCCTCCTTACATTTGCTTACCATCGTTTAGCGACTTCGTCCTTTATGAATCTAAGACCATCGCTTGCCAGTTGTTCTTCTGTATCATACATACGACGCCATATTTTTGTGGCAGCAAGCAGATCTTCAAGTGATTGGCCGAAAGCCTCTATTGTAAGCCATCCGTCATAGTCCACTTCCCTCAAGGTATCAAAGGTAGTATCCCAATTCACACCTCCGGTACCTGGTGTACTGCGATCATTCTCTGAGGTGTGGACAAGAATAAGATGTTTAGCACAAGAACGAATTGCATCCGCAACATCTTTTTCTTCAATGTGGGCATGAAAGGTATCATACATCATACAACAGTTTGGATGATCGATTGCATTAACAAATTTCGTAGCATCGGCTGCACAGGTGAGGAAATAGGTTTCGAATCGATTGAGGAATTCGACGCCTAATTTTACGCCACATTGGCCCGCATGTTCTGAAACTTTTTTCAAATTTTCGACACCCCATTCCCATTCTTGTTCACTCGGTGCTTTGCCACTGAACACCCCCAGGCCAGAATGTAATGGCCCGACAAGAGCGTAAGCCCCCAAAGCCTGACAGCAATTCAATGTTTTTTTCAGTGTATCCACACCCTGAGCACGAACAGAGGGATCTTGACTAATCGGATTCGCCTCTTCATTGCAAACTGTCACAGCAGTTCTTTCCAAACCAAGATCATCTAGACGTTTAGCCCAACTTTGCCACTTCTCCAAGTTCAGATCAAAAAGTGGGACCTCTATGCCATCAAAGCCTATTTCCTTTATTTTTTCCAGCACTGGCATCATATCATCATGCATGTCATCGGTCCAAAGTAGCAAATTCATTCCGAATTTCATCTAAACACCTCCTTTCAGCGGTGAATGTACGAATATATTATCACCCGTTGTTTTATCGAAAAAGTGCAGTTTTTTTTGATTTAGCTGGAAGCGAATGGTCGTGTCGAGATCCACACTGAACCCGATATCGGCGGTGGCTTTCATAAGGTGGCCTGCGACATCGAGCGTAATGATTTTCTCCATCCCCATGTTTTCGACACCGTAGATCCTGGCTTCGACACCATTTTCGGCTGGAAGTTCAATGTCTTCTGATCTGATACCCATTTTGACCTCGCCAGTCAAACCGGCAAGGCGATGTACCGTCTCCGGATTGAGGTCGATTTGAAACCTGTCCTCGGCAATGATCAGCCGATTGTCACGGATGCAACCATTGATGAGATTCATTGTCGGCGATCCCACAAATTTTGCCACATAGGTATTGACCGGTTCATTGTACACATCATAAGGAGATCCGACTTGCAACAGCGCTCCTTTTCTCAATACACCGATGCGTTCCCCCATCGTCATGGCCTCAACCTGGTCGTGGGTGACGTACAGGAACGTAGCCCCCAGGTTCATCTGCAAGTCTTTTAGTTCGGATCGAAGCAGTTCTCTCAATTTGGCATCCAGGTTGGACAGGGGTTCGTCCATTAAAAATATCTTTGGATCACGTACAATGGCCCGCCCGATAGCCACTCGCTGCATCTCGCCACCACTGAGCTTGTCGGTTTTTCGATCCAGTAAATGGTCAATTTGAAGCGTTTTGGCGGCTTTCCTCATGCGCTGTTCTATATCTGCGGCTGTCAAATTTCTAATTTTTGATTTCAAAGGGAATTCGAGGTTCTGCCTGACGGTGTAGTTAGGGTAGAGTGAGTAATACTGGAACACCAGCGCCACATCTCTTTCCGCCGGACCCCAATCATTCACAATCTGATGATCGATATGGATACTTCCCGCATCAGGTTTTTCCAGACCTGAGATAGAGCGCAAGGTGGTGGTTTTACCTGCCCCGGTGGGACCTAAAAGAACAAAAAATTCCCTGTCATGAATTTCGAAATTCAGGTTTTTGATGGCGGTGACACTGCCGAATTTTTTGGTTAGGTTTTCCAGTAATACGTGAGCCAATTGACACCTCTATGGATTAAATTTCAATGACTTACCGTTTTGTTTATCAAAAAAATGAGTCCGTTGCTCATCCAGCTGAATCCAAATCCAATCACCGGGCTTTTCAATAAATCTGGATGCTGACTTGACCCGCATCCGTTGTCCGTCAATCTTTATTTCAACGATGTCATAGGGGCCTAATGGCTCAATCGTGTTCACTTCTGCCTTGACATAGCCGTCTTTCTCCTGCCTGGAAAGTCGAACGGCCTCGGGTCGGATACCCAACGCCAAACGGTTGGCGGGCACGCTTTGCGATTCGATTTGGTGAAAAAGCGATTTTGAAAATGGAAGCGCAGCTGTTTCTTGCCCTAGAAAGCATTGCGTACAGGTTTCACCCACACTCAGTTTACAGTCTAAAATGTTCATGATGGGGCTGCCAATAAACTGCGCCACGAAAAGGTTGGCGGGATGGTTGTAAACCTCGGCCGGGGACCCCACCTGCTGGAGAATGCCGTCCTCCATGATGGCAATTTTATCCGCCATCGACATTGCCTCCACCTGATCATGCGTCACATAAAGCGTCGTAGCCTCAATTTCGATGTGAAGGCGCTTCAACTCTGTACGCATCTCTTCCCGCAATTTGGCATCGAGGGAACCGATCGGTTCATCCATTAATATGGCTTTGGGTCGACGTACCATGGCCCTGCCCACTGCCACTCGTTGCATATCACCGCTGCTGAGTTCCGAAGGCTTCCTTTGCAAAATGGATTCTATTTGCAGGACTTTTGCAACCTCCGTGACTCGCTGCTCAATAATCTGCGAGCTTTTTCTGGTGGCTTTCAGGGGAAAGGCGATATTTTCATATACACTCAAATGTGGATAGAGCGCATAGAGCTGAAACACGAAGGCAATATCACGGTCACTGGCTTTCAGATTCTGCACCGGTTTGCCGTCGATCTGGATCTTGCCGGAATCAATATCTTCCAATCCGGCAATGCTGCGCAGCGTTGTTGTTTTACCGCATCCCGACGGTCCCAATAGGACTAGGAATTCACAATCCTTGATCTCCAGGTTCAACTTGCGAATGACATAGTTTTCCCCAAAATATTTTTCAATATCGATGAGTTTGATATCCGCCATTGATGTTCCTGTATCTTTAACCTATTCTTCTTCCACATCCTCAGGGAGGGGTTGGATGTGAGAAAAAAAGATGAATCCGATGAGACCTATTATGGTAATCAAAAAGCCGTACACATGTAGAAACAATACCCAGGGCTGGCACAAAGAGACGATCCCCGCAATAATCGTCCACATTGAAATGGGTTCGAAATATTTTGCACTCAAGTGTCTGAACATCCTCGACTCCTTACTTCCTGATGGCCCCGAATGTGACGCCTCTCAAAAGATGTTTTCGCAGAAGGAAGGTGAAAATAGCCACCGGGAAGAGAAATATGAATGTCCCCGCGGCGATGGTCGTCCAGTCAATCATGCCGGATCCCAGCTGTGAGGGGATGAATGGCGGGGCGGTCTGTGCCTTCCGGTTGGTCATCATAAGGGCAAACGCATATTCATTCCATGCGGTTATAAAACTGAATACCGCGGTCGCTGCAATTCCGGTCGCAGATTGAGGAAGGACGATTTTCCAGAAGGCCTCAAATCGTGTATAACCGTCCACCAGGGCGGCTTCTTCATACTCAATCGGGATTTCATCAATAAACCCCTTCATCAACCAAACGCAGAATGACAAATTGAGGGCCATGTAAAGCAAAATTAGCCCTAAATGCGTGTCGACCAGTCCGATATTGCGAAACATTAAAAAGATGGGGATGGCCACAACGACGGGGGGCAGCATCCTCGTGCTTAAGATGAAGAACAGCCAGTCGTTTTCACCCTTAACTTTAAATCTGGAAAAACCGTAGGCCGTAAAGGTGCCAAAAGTAAGCGCTAAAAATGTACTGATTCCCGCAATGACAATGCTATTTATTAAACGGTTCAAAAAAGGCGAATTGGCTATGATCCTCTCGCCGCCGTCATAAACCGATTTTTCATACCACTTGGCCTTTTCATATTTTTCCTTGCTGACTGCCTTGCGAAGCTGAACCCGTTTTGTAAATAGCTTTATGAACGGTGTGACCTCCGGTTTAAATATGACCGTAGGCGGTACTGTTGTTGCCGCTGACCGTGGTTTAAAGGCAGTAGAACCAATCCAGTAAAGCGGGATTAAATAGATGACCATTAGAATTAATACGACAACAATCGCAAATTTGTTGAAAAAGCGTGAACGGTTGGATTCTACCGCTGCCATTTTAGCGTTCCTTCGCTTTGTTTAGGTACTTTATGTAAATATTGCTAATACCGATGATCATAATAAGGAGTATATATGCCAGGGCACAGGATTTGCCCGTCTGCCACTGGGGAAATGCCATGTTGTACAATTTGATCGCTATCAGCTCGGTCGCCGTACCCGGGCCGCCGCCCGTCATAATAAATGCCAAGTCAAAGGTCTTAAATGCTTCCATGGTTCTGAATATGACTGCAATGAGCAGAAGTGGCGTGACCAGCGGCAGCGTAATTCTTCTAAAGGTAAACCACCTTGAGGCCCGGTCGATGGCGGCCGCCTCATAAAGATGCTGCGGGATGGCGGACAAGCCGGCCAGTGAAAGCAGCATGACAAAGGGTGACCACATCCAGATATCCGTGATGGCAATAGCCAGCAGGGCGACATCCGGATTGGATATCCAGACGAAATTTTTAAGCCCCAGCAAGTAATTGATGATGCCCCAAGACGGACTGTAGAGCAGTTTCCAGAACAAACCAACGATCGCCATAGACATCATCATGGGCACCAGCAGCAGGGTGGTAATGGTGCCTTTGCCGGGAATATCGCGGTTGAGCAAGAGTGCGACACCGAAGCCGACCACCAGTTGACCGGCAACGGAGATGATCACATATTTCAATGTGATGTAGAAACTTTCCCAGACATGGGGATCGTGGAGCAGTTCGCGGTAATTGCGAATACCGATCCAGTCCGGCGGCTTGCCCGAAACCGCGCTGTAGTCTGCAAATGAAAGAATTAATGAGTAAAACAACGGAAAGATGTTAATTAATATGAGAAAAACAAGGGTGGGGATGATGAACACGTTGCGGATCGCCAGATCACTCAATCCCCTTCGTGCCGCTGACGCTGTTGCTGTCATATCAAAAATCCGTTAGGTTGTTGTCGATGATTCGTTGTCGAAGGGTTTAACTATTTTTTAGATTGTTGTGGCCGATGCCCAAAGCCGGTACCGGGGAATGCACGCAGCATCTCCCCGGTGACCTTGATCCATGGGCTATTCGTTATTTCAGCCGACCATGTTTTTTGAAAATAACTTCCCAGTCTTTTGCAATCGCGTCCATGGCTGCTTTGGCGGTTCCCTTGCCCTCGATCACATACTGATGCCAGTTTCTCTGACAGACCTCCAGCAGTTCCGCGTATTCCGGAACGGCCCAGAAGTCCTTCACCATGAACATGGTTTCGTAAAACGCCTGGTTGTATGGCGTATCCGTGAGGAAGCCTTCGGACTTCAGCACGGTGGCATTACAGGTATAGCCCCCTAGTGCGGCCCAGCGTTTCTGGACATCATCCCTGATAAACCATTCCAGGAATTTAAAGGCCAGATCCCGCTTTTTGGAATAGGTAATAATCGAAACCCCCTGGCCGCCCAGTGCTGAAAATCGATGGCCGTAGGGTCCCGACGGGTTGGAGAAAAATCCCATTTCCTTGGCATACTTGTTGACGGCCGGGTTGATAAGTGCAGGGAAGAAAGCAAAGTAGTTCATACTCATAGCCACCAGGCCTTCGGTCATGGCCTGGTTGTTTTTCTGAAAGAAGACATTGCCCCAGTCCGGCGGGGTAAACTTGTAGAGTTCCTTGTAGAATTCCAGGGATTCGATGCCCACCTTTGAATTCAGTACGCCCTGAACCCGATAGGTGTTGTAATCCCCCAGGTCGGCGCCCCAGGAAAACAGGGTGTTTTCGATGCCCATGGTGATGGCATCATAATCTTTCTGGGTGTAGATGGCGACGCCGTAGCGTCCTTCGGCTGGACGATGAAAGAACTCGGCAATATCCTTTAGCATATGCCAGGTTCGAGGGACATCCAGCTCATAGCCGTATTTTTTATAAAAAGCTGCTTTTTCTTTGGGATCCTCAAACCAATCTTTGCGATAGGACCAACCAACAGCGTCGCCCTCCAGCGGCACCGCCCAGAAACGCTTACCCCCTTTGGGATACTCGGCATAACCGACAATAGTGGCAGGCGCCATGGTCTTATCGACACCTTTCTTCAAAAACCAATCTGTTAATTCGACGTAATGGCCCTGCATCGCACCAGCCCCCAACCACTGGGAATCACCGACCACCATATCCCATGAGTCGCCTTTGGCGGCAAACTCGCGAAAGGTTTTCGTTTGAAAATCACCCCATGGTGTCGTTTCCACTGTTACTTTGATGCCTGTTTCCTTTTCAAAATCCAGCACAAGTTCTTGCAGATATGTAGCGGGATCCCATTCAGCCCAGAAAATGCTTAATGAATCAGCGGCGATTGCTGCACTGCTCACTGTAAGGAAAAATACGAACCCGAAAAAGAACACTCTTCCTTTCTTAAACATGATACTGCCTCCTTTTTTCTTAGGTTTGTGAATGGACCATGATTATTGAATCAATAATTTTTTTAGGAAAACATTTTTAATGAACAGAATGTTCCAGAGAATCTTTAAATTTCCTCCTTTCATGTCTTTAGTTCAATAGAACCGATATGTCGGCCTTGCATACAGCCTAATTCAATCGTAACATCGGTTTGCGTTAATAATACCTATCAATCTGGTATTAAAACATATGTATTAGTTCATTGAATGAATTTTTTTTACAATAAACAATACTTTTGTCAAGTGATTTATAGATGCCAGAAAAAGTCTTAATTTATGTTTGTTTTATTTAACCTATTAATAATATTGTAATATTATTACTACCCAGTTAAATATGTCCAAATTTGGAGCAACGAAATATTGAAAAAAGATCTATTTTTAATTCTTAGCATAAATCAATTATTAAACCGGAGTATGTCAATATTAATATTTAAAAACAATTACTTAAATTAATGACAAATACATGAAGGGGAAGCTAAAGTGGCTTTTTTACGTTTTGTCTTGCGGACCTTGCCAAATGGAATGTTCTTTTAGCCATTTCCATCCGGGCTTTTCAATTAGCAATTCTCGGCATTTCCAACCAGCGCTAACCCGGTTATAGACAATATTCCAGGATGGAACACCACCAGTAGCATCCAATGTCTCTGTACTGCAAGCGCCAACGCCCACAGCCAATCTTAAGGCATCGATTGGGTCAACTCCGGCAATAACACCGGTGAGTAGTCCAGCAATTGTACAATCTCCTGCGCCAGTTGTCCCGATCACATTTGTGTGAAAGCAAGGGGATAGTAACTGACGATCAGACCATCGTGCAATGTCAGCACCTATATCACCTGCACCTGCCAACCGCTGAATATTTCTGCCTGTTCTCAAATAAAGCCCTTGATCTCCGAGTTTGATTGCAACTACGTTCGACCCCATTTTGATCAGAGTATCCGCCAATCTATCTAATAGTTCTGTATTAAGAAATTTAATGAAGTTGGATTCACCATGTTTCTGTGTCAGCGAATGAAAAATATTCCGATTGAGCATGTAAAGGATTTCATCCACGCTGGGTTGAAAAATATCAACGAAAGGTAGTACTCGTTTTAAAATCAGTCTCCAATCTACACCTCCAGCTTCTGATTCAGGGTCTGGTTTTGCCAAATCAAGTGAGGTTGTAACACCTTGTTTTTGAACCCATCGAAAAAGTTTTTCAAGTTCCTGGCCTTCGTTTTGATACATTCGGCGCATTAATGGCGGATAGCCAAAATGAAAAACCCGAATTTCCCCCAAACCGATGTCACGTATGTCTGCCGCACTGAAATCGTCGTTGGCACCAGGAGAATGCAAAAACATCCGGTCACTGCCTGGAGGGCTGATGACAACCGTATATGAGGTATGGGATTTTGCGGTAATAATCATACCTTTTGTGAGGGCAGAATTTTGGGTATTTAGTAGATCCAAAATGATTTTACCAAAAGAATCGGATCCAATTTTGCCCATTAAAATGGTCGGAACACCCAAACGATGAAGGGCAAGACCTGTGTTACTCACAGCGCCCCCGGCGGACAATATTGCGGGACCAACATCAATCAATTTGCCCGGCAAAATAAGCTTCTTAAAATCCATTTTTGGGCCATGAAAAGATGGAATGATATCTAAACATATGTGGCCAGCCACTGCGACTGCCTGGTTTAAGTTCTTGAGATTTTTATTAAGACCGCTCTTAAGCATTGGCTATGAAAGTGTAAAATTAAGATTTTAATTTGAATCCTTTGGATTTAACTCATCATAATCCACTGCGATCGCTCAATTCCCGGTTCCCGATTTTGATTTTATTTCCAACGATGACATCGAGGGATGCAGATGAGTCCATTGGTATTTTATCTTAAGGTGGCACCAAAAAAAATAATATATTTCTTCTCATTTAGCCCCCTCTTTAGGTAAGTTTATCTTTTGCTTTCAGGCAGAATTTATAGGAGAGCTTTGTCATAATCGAATTGTTACGTCAAGTTTTGAGATTATCCAAAGAAGAGCAGAACCTGTGATATCCTCAATTGCATAATGCATAAGCAAATCATCAATATTTTGCAAGCACCGAAATTGTAAACTTCGTGCCTAAATCTTCTATTCAGTGTGCCCTTCAATTTGTTAGATTGCCAAATGAAATATGAAGTTCTTAGAAAATTGGGTTGCTGGTTTATCGATAGGAATTTTGTGGTATCTTTTATAAATAGGTAATCGGATCAAGCTGTTTGTGCCGCCTGAGCGCTTCCAGCAGGCCGACGGTTCCGGTCATCATATTGTCGCCCCAGGGGGCACCAAATTCAACCGGCAGCCGCGAGTCGGCCAGCATTTTCCGTTTGGGGCCTGTGGCCACAATGGTTTCGACGGCGTTGAAACCGACCGCCTGACGGAGAAAGGCACCATGGCCGCCTTCGGCCAGAATCTGCTCATGACTGATTTTCCCGTCCGCCAGATCACGCAACAGATTCTCCAAACGTTCTACCGTGATATCCTGGGTATGATACTCAAAAAATCCAGCAAGCTCATCGCCGGCCAGCGCCGCACCGACCGTATGCGAGGTGGCAATATCCAGCACCAAATAGCGCTGCTTGTGGCGGCAGCGATCATCCAGCGATGCGCCCAGAATGGCCGCCATGCCGCTGTCCATGACATAGACTTCATCAGCCGGTAATTGGCCGGCAGTGTTCGCAATCGATTTCAAGCGATTCATCGTGACGGGCACCTGATCGGATTGATAAAGCAAGGTATGCGGGTAGGGTTTTTCGGTCAGGCTGGCTGTGAACATGTTGTGGCGAAAGTCCAGATGCGATATCCCCGGCCCGGGCACGCCATGGTCCTGGGCACAAATGGCAACCGCTTCGAATGCATACGGAACCCCGAAGTTTTTGACGATCTGCTCGATTCGCCCGGCTTCAAGATCATTTAAAGTGACGAGCGTAAAGTCTTTATTGTGTCGCAATTGATCGACCTGCTCATCTGCAACCACATTGATACCCCAGGATTTCACTTTTTGCACATCGTGATTGAGGGTTGCCGAAGCAGACAGCGACATCACCACCTCAGCCTCACGGGCGCGCTCCATTAAGACCCGGGTAACCGGGCCGCCGCCCATCTCGCTGCCCAACACCAGCAGGTTTCCGGTAATGGCGGCTGCTTTTTCAGCCAGATGCCGGACCGGCGATTTGACCACCGCTTTATAGTGCAAATCCGTCTGCGTATCGTAAACCAGAATATCCATGGTTCCGGCGCCAATATCGATCATCAAAAACCGGCTCATTTTGGCAATACTCCTGTGTCAGGGCAATCGATTAAAGCATGTGTCCCCTATTTATTTTTTACTCGACTCATCAACAAAATGCCGGCTAAGGCCATCAGCACACTGATGAAAAATGTGTGGTTATAAATTCCGGTTGAATCCCGCAGGGTCCCGGTTACCCAGTGGGTCAGGATCGCACCGAGGCCGTAAAAAGGGGTCCAGGCGCCAATCACCGTACCCATGGATTCTTTCGGGAAATAATCACCGGCGCAGGCACCGTAAATCGGAAAAGTCACGCCGTAAAAAATGGCCAATATCCCGACCAAAACACACAGCATGATCCATGAAGTTCCGACAATTAAAATCCCGGCCAGGGCGGCGGCAATAAAGGTATTGGACATCAAGATGGTCTTTTTGCGTCCCAGGTAATCTGATAGGGGCAATACCGTTAATACGCCCACGACCTGGCCGATGCCATGGATGGTCGCCAGCAGGCTGGCTTTTTCCAGTGGCAGGCCGAGTTGAAATTTAGCATAGTCGACCATGAAGGTCGTTATCCCGTACAGGCTGTAAGCAATCGCAAAATACGAAAGCCCGATCAGCAAGAATTGACGGTTTCTAAACAACTGGCGCAAAGACATTTTAGGATCAGCGGCCGCCGGGGATTCGATCGCATCCGAGGCGTCTGCTTTTTGTCCCCAGGGCATCAAGCCGACATATTGCGGATCGCTTCTTAGAAAGACCGCATTGAACATTGCCATACACAGGGCCATTGCGCCCAGAATAAACCAGGCGTAATGCCAGCTGAAGGATTCAACGATTAGCGGAACCACGATTCCCATGGTCGCAAATCCCAGGCCATAGCCGGCGGACAGAACGCCCAGGGCCAGGCCGCGACGATGAAACGCGAACCAGCGCTGCACCAGCGTAATCACCGGTCCCCAGAGGCCGGCAGCACCCAGGCCGACAACACCGTAGATAATGCAGGCAGACCAGAGCGCATGGACGGTGCCCATCAAAAAAACGGCGAACCCTAATATCAGCAGACAGATGGTAATAACCCGTCGGGCACCGACTCGATCGGTCAAATATCCGGTAAAGGGAGAGATAGCGA
>Ga0209567_10000840_pt1 | contig 16542 bp, 16 predicted proteins | sample COG_12_FD_184756 | JGI IMG/M metagenome (GOLD analysis project Ga0209567, IMG submission 184756) | Pelagic marine sediment microbial communities from the LTER site Helgoland, North Sea, for post-phytoplankton bloom and carbon turnover... | ecosystem: Environmental > Aquatic > Marine > Neritic...
TTTTTGCGCCAGACGGCACGCGGCAACGCGTCGTCAGCAACATCGATGACGAAACCGAGTTGCGTGCGAGCCTGAATTCAATTTTCAATTAGTCGTAAGTACGACATTCCGTCAATAGCAACAAGCAAAACCGGGGTAAGAACACAGTTTTCGCGTACAGCAACATACGGGAAACGGGTTGGGTCGATGGTTGCAGTCTAGAATCCGACCCGGGAACGGCAACTTCCAGTACGTTTTTGCCCTTCAGGACGCAATCCGCTACTTCCGATTTGGGTCGGTTTCCGCCCGTTCGTGGTATACCTACCGGTGTAACTTCCTGAAATTGTAGATGCTGGGTGGCGTGGAGTCGGGAAGGAGTCCCCATGTATGATAAATTATCGATTGAAAAACAATGTCCTAACGACTCCGCAAAGAGTCGCTTGGTGGGTCAGAAACCGCCATTAAAGCCCAAGGAAGTCTGGTCCATCCGTGTTCGACTACAGATCAGCGGAAATATACGCGATCTGGCGCTGTTCAATCTGGCCATTGACAGCAAGCTACGCAGTTGTGATCTCGTCACCCTGCGGGTTTCCGATATTTCTCACGCGGGCGGAGTGAAGGAGCGTGCCATCGTAATCCAGCAGAAAACCAGCCGCCCCGTCCAATTTGAACTGACTGAACAGACCCGGGACGCGATAGCAGACTGGATTGCGAGTCAGCGGCTCCTGGAAGCTGACTACCTTTTTCCTAGCCGCATTCATGACTGCTTACACCTGTCAACACGCCAGTATGCGCGGATCGTCAATCACTGGGTCGAAAGCATCGGGCTTGATCCGCACAAATATGGAACGTATTCACTACGCCGAACCAAGGCAGCGCAGATTTATAAGAAAACAGGTAATCTCCGGGCTGTCCAACTGCTGCTAGGGCACGCCAAACTTGAGAGCACAGTGCGCTATCTTGGAGTAGAGGTGGATGACGCCTTGCGGATTGCCGAGCAGGTAGAACTCTAATCCCAGTCAGGCGGCAGCGTGAACCGGTGCTGCCGCCGTACTTTTCGATTCTTCTAAACGGGCGGTAACCGGCCAAGAACCGTCATTCGCAAGCAGCGCAGGAAAGGGGTTCCAATATATTGCGGGTCTGTATACGCTTCGTTGACGCCACAGCGCAATCAGGTGGAAATGCCAGAATTACAGAGGAGTTGCGCCAAATTTTGCGATAACGCCACCGAATTGATATACGGCCCGGTGGGTCTGTTCATTTAGCTGTTAGAGCTGTCGAAAGGGATGTGTAATGTTCGGATTATTTAAAAAAAAGAAATATGAATTTAATTGTCCGATGTGTGATAGGAGCTACATAGCAAAAATCGACCCATCCCAAATTACAGAGTTTGATTATCAATACTGGGGAGATGCAGGTTACGTTGGGCAACAAACCTGTGAGTTCTGTAAGAGTGAAATAACATTTGCGCTCTCAAAGCACGGGACACTACATGCATTAGATGAGAAGTGGGAAAAGGTACAGAAGGAGCATGACGACAAACTCGAAGCAATTGAAGAAGAGATTTCAGAAATAGAATATCAACTAGGGGACGACCAAGATAACGTAAAGCTAAAGAACAAACTCGAACAATTAGAATCTAAACAAAAGAAACTAGAGGATTCGTTCGATACAAAAGAAGAAAAATATATTGACCGTCAGATCCGCTGGCAAGAGAAGTGGCAAGACAAGCTGGGGAGAATGTAGCTCAATCGTATCAGCGGATGCTAGCCGTTGAAGGTCTGCTGCGGGTCGTAACCGGCCAGAACAGGTCATTCCCGGAAACAGAAAACCCCGCTGACGCGGGGTTCCTGATCGGCAACTATCGGCCAGAACCTGCCCTTCCCCTATGGCTAACGAACGGTAGGAGTACAGCATAACTGGTCGTTCGCGAACTGCAATCAGTACTCACACTTTCGGCCACAAGCTGTCCTACCTCGCTTGCCCGAGATTGGTCTGCTTCATGCCCGTAGCGAACGTTCTCAACGCAGGCAGCATGGGGTACGGTACCGCGACACTCTCAAACATCATTCGCCTGCATGAGATCTCCAGCAGGCATCAAGTCCGGAGAACTTGTAACCGGCTAGGCTGATCGCGATCTCGGCAACCGCGGGACGAGCCGCATGGAAAGGCGTGGCCAGACGGACGAGGGCATGGGCGAATACCTCTGTGGAAGATCGTCAAGCGCCTAAGCAGCCAAACGCCACAGTTGAAGGCCGGTACTGATCAAGGCGACGCCGAGGACCACCCCGAGCAGAATGGCGGAGCCTGCGCCTCCCAAAACGATTAGCAGCGCGCCAAGTACGATGCTCGTCCATAGTCCGATCTTGCGAAGCACGGGCGGGTTGACTACCCCTGAGTCGCGCAGGGCCGTCAGGCCGGTGATGCCGCTGAGGATAAGACCACCTCCAAGAATGACGGCCACTATCCATAAGGCCAGTCCCGGCCAGATCAGAATAACCACGCCGGCGATCACTTGTACCCAAGGGGCGAATACGCTGACAGGGATTCCCTCCTTACGTGCGGCATTGACGTAGAGCAGCGCCACGATGCCGCTGGCCAACATCACGCCGCCGAGCATCATCACCGCGAAGGTTCCGAAAAGGTAAGGCAGGATGATCGCTGCTACACCCAGCAGGATGCTAGTGACGGCACCGAATTTCGTGGAACTCACGGGGCGACTCCTCGAGAAATACGGAATTGATTTGTAATGCAGATTATAGTAATTGAACCTGCGCCGTGATGTCATGTGCAATTGCCGATGTCCCCATCAGGACCGAATCAGTCCCTTCGTCTGAGTTCGGTACAACTACGGACATACGCCAGACACTGACCATGGACATGTGATTGGTCACTGTACTTCTCAGTTCGGCCAACTCCTGCCATACACGGAGGCCCAGCGAAGGGCAACTATGCAGCAACTGTTGCCGTTCACGCACAGTAATCTGTACTCACACTTTCGGCCAAAAACGGTCGTTAATATAAATAGACACAATAAGCCCCGCACGAAGCGGGGCAAGGCCGTACAAATCTGAGCTAGTTATCTGATTATCTCCGCGCTGCAGTAACATGAATTAAGTGTTTTGGTAGCTGGTCAGTGTCAATAAAGTTCTGAGGAAGTATCAGATAGATTTCGGTTACTTTTGCACCATTCGCCTTGGTAACCATGAATGACGGTGTATACGGATTATCTTCTTTAGGCCCGAAAGCTCCACCAAATAACAATCCATATCCTTCTGAGTCAACCTCGTACGACCCTGAGAACACTGCTGGTGCACCACTTTCATCCTGTAACAAGCCATCTTTCACCTGGCGGATTATCTGGTTGCCAATTTCGATATACAGATTCTGTTGAGTGATGGTTGCGCCACCTTCACCGTCGAATACGATCTTGCCCATACCCGCTGAATGGATAGAACCACCAGTAGCTGTTTCATTCCCCTCGCAGGCGCAGGGAATATAGTACGTGCCCTGGAGGCTTTTCTCCGTAAATCCATGGCCCCTGTCATGTCCATCAGATGCTTGGGCCGAAGCCATGAAGACTGCTAAAAGACATGTACCTATAAACGCAATCAAACGATTTTATCTCATTTTACTTCTCCTCATAACTACTACGTAAAAGCGGATTGACGATGCCCCTCCGCCAGCTAAAACTTAGATATCTGTGTGTGCCAATCCCCCGCACTGGGGCGGGCAAGGGGTGGCGCATAGTCTCTTTATTTCTTGACTGGAACCGGGCTAGGCGGCGTATTCGCCTCTTTCGGCCCCATATAAGCAATCAGGGCCTTGAACCCACCTTTGAGAACATAGACATTCTCGAAGCCGATATGACGAAGGGCGGTTCCAGCTGCCGTTGCCCTAGTGCCGGACTTGCACAGTACGACCACGGTCTTGTCAGTAGGAATGCGTGCCAGATTAGCTTCTGTAAACAACTCATTCATGGGGATCATTAATGAACCCGGCAATATCGAGGTAAAGACACCGATCTCGGCGAGTGTTCGGACGTCTAGAGCGACAAGAGACTCTCTTGCTTTCACTTTATTTAAGAAAGCATCCGGCTTCATCAGATGCAGGGCCTTACCGGCTCCCGCACCCTTTATTGGCGCGAACAACGTTGCATAGCTTTTGGCCATTGCCGAATCGTATGACCATGCCGGCCCCGCAATAGTAACGGCAGCTGCCAGCAAGGTAATTGTGAGTAAGCGTATAAACATGTCGCACCTCCTATGACTGTGCTGATTGATAAAATTATTGCGATTAACCGTTCTCTCGACTCGTATCTGATTGATCCTCGCCAAGCTAAGCGGCCAAGCGTATTGGAATCGAGTGTGAGTTTTTCCGCATATGCTCATAAACTACTACACAATCGGCTAGACATGCATTGACAATTATCAATAACTGGTTTGGTTGTCGGTTGGTTACTCTAGAAGGATTAGGCAAGCGATGACTTCGGGGCGCAGGCCGCTGATCATCTGTATTTCAATGACCGCTTTCGCTGGGTTTTCTGCCGTTCGAGCATTTCGCTTGAAGGACTACAACGGGTCGAAAGTGTGAGTAGGATCGCTGGGCGTGAACGGCAACAGTTGCTGCATCTAAGACCTTCCCAGGAATATCGGGAATGACCGGAACTGGCCGGAAATCCCCGTACCCGGTAGTTTGTGTTCAGGTACGAGTCATAAGCTCAATGTATAGTTGGAATTGGCTGACCGGTATAGGGACCAGTCCGTTTCGGAGTGCGCCAGACAAGCTGGCAAAGGACAGGAGGCGGATCAAAAAGAGGTTCCGCTGCGACTCAATCGCGAAGTGGGTGGAGACAACAGCAACTTACCTGGATCCGGTGCAAGGATCGTTTTAATGCTAGTAGAACTTATATTTATTTATCTAATTGGTGCATGAGCTTCGCAATTCGTTTGAACTCCGCTATGGCGGAATGGTGAAGAGAACGGAACGCAGTATGCTGCTGGTATTCACGGGAATGATGTTCCTCCTGTTGCCGATGCGCCTCGACTAAGTCGGCGATGCGTTCATTGTCTTGTTGCCCGCTAATCTCGTAGTCGGACAGCCGCTTTTCGTGTTCACGCAGGCGCTTTTCATGTGACGCAATGGATGTTGAATGTTCTGTCATTATCCGGAGTTGGTCAGGTAGCGCGCGCTCCAGTTGATACAGCATGGCCTCAGCGAGTTGCTGTTCACGCTGCCAAGCCGCAACTTCATTCATCCATGTAGCATATTCGCTGAGCCATTCCTTGTGTTCCCGATGCATAGTTTCGATGCCCGGTAACGGATCGGTTTCCTGGTTCATTGTCTGCGCTCCTACATTGTAGAGGCGATTGTTACTGTAGAATTGTACCACTTGCGAGTGTTCAGAAGTCTGGCATCTTTTTGGAGAGCGCTGAAATTCAGTTTGTGGCCTCACTACGACCTTCGCATTCAAGCACGGGCCATAAGCTGAATGTATCGTTGAAAAACGGCTGAACACAAATTGCGGTTTGTTGTCTGTATATCGCTTGGCTTCACGCCGTAGGGGAAAAACCGGGGTTGCCACTGGCGCCTTTTATGGCCGGTTGGTTTAAATCCACATGCTTGACCGTCTTTATGTCGCGTAGATACTCCGCTACGACATCCCATACCGGGCGTCCGTCCAGCGGTTGAGCGACACTCGCCCAGCCCGCAACCGGGTATTCGGCCTTTGCATCCAGGGGTTTGCCGTCGAGTTCCATGTCACTGATACGTGATCCGATTTTGGCTGCTGGATCAATGCTGTATTTCAGGCCGCCGACTCGAACCATATCGCCACCCTGCTGGTAGTAGGGATCCTGGTTAAACAGATTGTCTGCGACGTCTTCCAGGATTTCCTTGATGCGGGCGCCGCTCAAGTTGTTGAGCGTAACGGACGGGTAGGTGATTGCGGTTTGCGTCATCACGTGCTCAAAAGTAATGGCTTCACCGGGCATGACGCTGACACCCCAGCGGAAACCGGGTGATAAGGAGATCGGAGCGCCCTGAACTTCCATCAGCGCATCACAGATGATCTGGTCGAAGGTGCCGTTGAAATTGCCGCGCCGATACAGCAGTTCGTCCGTGACTGCAAGCTGTTCGCCCAATTTGTCCATGTAAGGTGCACGCGTCTTGTCAATATAGGCGGACATTTCCTTATCTGCTTCCAGCAGATTGGAGAACACCGGGAGCAGATGATACCGGTAATCCCGCACCTTGCCGTTCTTGACGTCCAGATCGAGCACGCTGAGGAATTTGCTGTTGGACCCGGCATTGCTTACCAGGGTCGTACCGCCTGCATTTTTGACTTCAACCGGGCGGGGTATGGCGTCGTGGGTGTGGCCACCCATAATGGCGTCGATGCCGGTGACCCTTGAAGCCATCTTCAGGTCGACATCCATACCATTGTGTGACAGCACAACGACGACCTGGGCGCCTTTGCCGCGTGCTTCGTCAACCATTTCCTGCATGCGGTCATCACGGATACCGAAGCTCCAGTCAGGCACCATGTAACGTGGATTGGCAATCGGTGTATAAGGGAATGCCTGGCCGATTACGGCAGTAGGGACACCATTAATGTCTTTTATCACATAGGGCGGGAATACCGGTTCGCCCCATTCGTTGTCGATAATGTTCTGTGCAACGAAGTCGATGTGCCCATTGAAATCCTTTTCGATGATTTCCTTGACGCGGTCAGCGCCAAAAGTCATTTCCCAGTGCGCAGTCATGACATCGACACCCAGCAGTTTCTGGGCATCGACCATATCCTGGGCATCCGTCCAATACGCGGTGCCGGAACCCTGCCAGGTGTCACCACCGTCCAGCAACAGCGAGCCGGGGCGCTGTGCACGAATGTTCTTTACCAATGTGGAAAGGTGAGCAAAGCCACCGACCTGACCGAATTGCCTGGCCGCTTCCACGAAATTCAGGTAGGTAAGGGCATGGGCATCACGGCTGCCAGGTTTGATTCCATAGTAGGAAAGAAACTTATCGCCCACCAGATGTGGCGGCTTGCCTTTCATTGACCCGATACCGAGATTGATGCTGGGTTCGCGGAAATAGATGGGCATCAGCTGGGCGTGACAGTCCGTGTAGTGCATGAGTGAGACATTACCGAATGCCGGCAGTTCGTATGGGCTGGTGGAGGTTTTTGCAGCGTTACTGTTACCTCGGGCGGGAAGTGCAATACCCGATGCGCTGGCGACCGCCAGCATCTGCAGAAATTCTCGACGACTGATGTTCATGCTGTAATCCTTACTTGACGAGTAGTATTGCCGGGTGGCTTGCTTAGAAAGACGTGTTTGCGAGCACTTTATTCCTAAGGCGAAAACAAAAAAGCCCGGTCATACGACCGGGCTTTTTTACGCGAAGGCGTCTATTTACGTGCACCCGGGCCATTCATAACCAGCCCGTTACTCATGTAGGTATGGAAGTATTCCAGCGCCTGATATTCATCACTTTGAGGCTTGAAAGGTTTGGCGCGCACCTGTTTGTTACAGCCACCGTAACGGCGGTGCATGGTGCCCAGGCCGCCCCACTTGGAACGATACACCGGGAAGTGAGTGGTGTGCCCGAGAGCCGGACTGAGAAGGTCGGCACGAATGCGGTTGCCGGCGTTCCACTTGTGACAATCGGCGCAGGACATGTTGAGCTGGCCCCGTTTGGCATAGAAGTGGTTCTTGCCGCGCGTATAGGCTGCCATGGCGGCTTCATCACCCGGAACCACGACATTGGTCTTGTTACCGCGCGAAGTGTAGGCCATATAGGCAGAGATATCGGCAATTTCACCTTTCTGCCATTTTAATGGCTCTTCACCGTTATTGCTGCGGCACTCGTTGATGGCAGCTTCCAGGGTGACGACGTTGCCTGTTGCGCTATCGTAATACGGATAATCCTGCTTGATGCCATCGCCATCGTTGCGAAAGCAGCTGGCGTAGGTTTTACCGTTTTTAAACGGCGTATTAAACGCCTTTTTGCCGTTATCGATATTAAGCTCGTAGGGTGGGAACTCCTCGATGGCTTCCCACTGTTCGCGGGAAGCCTGGTCGATTGCGTAGACGCCATTGACGTATTCCTTGAAAGGTACGTCAGGGAAACGTTCTGCGAAATATGCACGAAACTCTTTCAGATCCTCTCGAGGACTGGCCTGTACTGCAAGGGATGCAGCACTGAGAAGGCCCAGAGTTGCGGCGATGGTTAGCAGTTTTTTCATAGGTTCTCCACCTCCGGTGATGGATGTTATCCAAGCGGGTTGCATTTTTGTCAGCTGACCTGGGTTTCTGCCGAGTCACTTTCGCCCTTGTTGTCGACCCAGCTCAGTTTAAGCGCGTCGCCGGCTTTTGCGCCCGCAAACTTGAATGACAGGTAGGGGTTTTTCGAAACAGCCGCCCCCCACATGGCAGTCATAACCTTGTTGCCGCCGTGTTCGCAGGTGACTTCCTGAATGAAGTGCGCAGGAATCAGGTTACCCGTTTTCTTGTCTTTAACCAGACCGGTATCCATCGGGTGTTTGATCAACGCCTTGACAGTGGTGACGTCGCCGCTTAATTTTGCTCGAATCTTGATCGATGCCATTTTGATATGTCCTCTAAACTGATTAACCGCCGCAGCCACCGATGGTGACTTTGACTTCTTTGCCGGTGCTGTACAGTTTTCCGTCAGCTTTCACAACGGCAATCACACTGGAAGTCTTTCCCATCTTGATGCGGGTGGATACGAAGCCTTTTGCACCGGCGCCCAGAACAAAGGATGCTGTCATGGGCGATGCATTCTTTTCAGCGATGATGCTGATGGACTCCGGGTTTGCAATGCTGGTTTCCACTGAAACAGGCACAACGGCCCCGTTTTCCGCGATATCCGGCGCGCGAATGGAAATCTTGTCCGAACCTTCCAGTTGGTGAGATCCCATCAAGGCGTCCAGAGCGCTGTCAACAGTCTTGGCTTCAAAGGCTGCTGTAGGCCAGGCGGCCAGCACCATGCGAGGGGTTAACAGTCCGGCGCCCATCGCGGCGCTGACGGCCCCGGCGGCTACGGACCCTTTCAGAAAGGTTCTGCGTTTCATGTCAATCACTAGTCTGTCTCCTAATTTGCGTTCAACGCGTCTTTTATAGCGTGTAGATAAACTCCACAATCTTGTCAATTTCACTTTCGCTGAGGATCTGCTGACGCCCGAACGGTGGCATGATGCTGTTTGAGTTCGTCTTGGTAGCATCCCAGATTTGTGCGCGTAACCTGGATTTGTCGGGGTAACGTGCCTTCATCGCCACCAGCGGTGGGGCGATATTACCCGGCAGGTCGCCGCCGGCGACCTGGTGGCAAGCCAGGCAATTGCCTTTCTTGCGATCGAATGCGACCGCTTTGCCCTGCTCTACAACCGAACCGGCTTCTTCTGCCAGGACCAGGCCGGGAGCAGGAAGCAGCGCCATACTGCCAGCCAGCGCCAGCATAGAACTTGTAGTTTTAAGGATGCTGGGGAATTTCCGCATCATGTCCTCCTTCAGTGCACTTCGAAAGTGTTGTGCCAGCTGCCTGGCAATGGGCTGCGAAGTGATAGCAGGCCCCGCAGGTTAAGAACAGCTTTTAATGTAAAAGGTAAAATATAGTTCCCTGTTGCCATAGAGTCAAAACGAGTTGCGCGTTTAGTGAAGACAAATACGCTTTAAAATTTTAAAACAGTCTAAGCCGGATGACGGGGTAGACAAGGCTTTTATTCCCATGGGGCCGGTTATTTTTGTTGGCGGGCTGCCATGATTTGCTGTAACTCCTTCAAACGGGCCTGAATGCGAGCCTGCTCATACTGACTGAGCCCTTTGTGTTTAAGTGCCTGTTTCAACTGGTCAATGGCGAGCTTGGGGCTGCCGTACAGGTTATAGACTTCTGCCGAGGCGATATTTGTCTCCCAGGCGGGACCACTGATGCTGGCAGCCTTGGCCCATAGTTTGTAAATCTCAGCCGTGCGCGCCTGTTTGTTGCGTAACATTTTCTGGACCTGGTCACGCGCCTGCTTTGCCTGGCCGGCCTGTATTAATGCTGCCACGTAATATTGGCCGACAATCAGGTCGCCCGGGTACAGGCTTAGTGTATCTTTATATAAGCTCAGGGCTTCCTGTGTTTGCCCGCTTTCGAGTTGTATCTGCGCCAGCGCTGTGCGGTATATCGCGCGGTCCGGGTCGGTTTTCATCAGTGCGAGCAATTGCTTTTGTGCCTTCTCGTCAGCTCCGATACGCCAATACGCCAGTGCCAGACCATAGTGTTCGGCCGGACCGGCAGACGTCTTGCCGGCGCGGGATTGATAGTCCTTGAGAGCAGTTTGCGGGTTGTTCGAATCCAGCACCTGCAAGCGGACGCGTACTAGCTGGAATTCCAGGGAGTCGAGTTCCTTGCCGTGGCCGTATTCCTCGGCACGAGACATGGATTCGGCAATACGGTCAGTGGTGACCGGGTGGGTGCTCAGGAATTCCGGCATGTTATTGCCATACAAGCGGGTGGACTGGTGCAGGCGTTCGAAGAAACTGGGCATGCCATAGGGGTCGATTCCGGATCGAGCCAGTGTCTGGATACCGATACGGTCCGCCTCTTTTTCATTGGCGCGTGTGAAATTCAGTTGACGTTGGATGTTACCGGCCTGAATCGCTGAAACGCCGGCTATACCGGCATCCGCGTTTTCGGTCGCTACGCCCAGCAGAATGGCGGCAATCATGCCCGCCACCGTAGGCAGGTTCATCTGGTTGGCGCTTTCATAGGCGCGTAACAGGTGGCGCTGGGTGACGTGCGCGATTTCGTGCGCCATTACGCCGGCGAGTTCGCTTTCGTTGCGTGCGGTGAGTATTAGGCCGGTATGTATACCAATATAACCACCAGGTCCGGCAAATGCGTTGACGGCGGAGTCTTTTACCACGAAAAAGGTAAAGGGATAGCTGGGGGCGTCGCTGTTGGCGACCAGTCGGTCACCCAGTTGTCGGATGTAGCCGTCTATTTGCGGGTCGTTGATGAGCGTGGCCTGGGCGCGAATACTGTTCATGAAGGCCCCGCCCAGTTCTATTTCCTGAGCAGGCGAAATCAGTGAACCGCTGGAGTCTCCGAAATCCGGCAAGTCGTTTCCGGTTACTTCGCTCAAAACAAAAGAAGGGGGATAGACGAGTGTTCCGGTAAGAGCGGCAATTGTTAACCAACGAAATTTCATTTGACAAGAGAATACCCTAGTCGACTTTCGGAAACTACCGTTGGCCCGGCAAATTTCCTGGATAAGCCCCGGCTTTTATTGACGCGCGGGATGTCCGGGAACGGAGCATTAGAAATAACTAATATATGGTGGGCTTATGTCTTATATTGAGGGAATTGATAACCATCCGCTGGCGGCCTGGATGGAGTCGGACCCTGAGGATTTTCTTCATGGTTGATGTACGCAGTCCGGTGGAAATGGCGCAGGGTGTTTTACCCAATGCTGAAAGCGTCCCTGTGCATCTCGTGCCGGTCAGGATGGAGGAGTGGCGCAATCCGCTGAAAATCGTATTTTATTGCCGAAATGGTGCACGTTAGGCACAGGTTTGTGTTTTTTTTGCAGCAACAAGGTTTTGGTCAAGTCATCAATCTGCGTGCTGGTATTATTGACTGGTTTCGGCAGGGATACGCCATTGAAGCGTCCGGTGAAGTGTCCGGGCTTGCTCGTATGGCCGGTTGATCAGGTGCTTCCCGGTTGCACGGTCAATAGGGTGATATAGAGGTTTGGCTTGCGTTTGGCCGGTACTTATCCTATAAAGGCGACCCATCTTTTTTGGAACCGATTGACGGTTAATCATCAATACACGTTAAGGAGCGCTGTACGATGGCAAATTTTGACGAAGAATTAGACGCATCCGGACTAAACTGCCCCCTGCCGATCCTGCGGGCCAAGAAGGCGCTTAATACGTTGGACAGCGGCAAAATACTGCGCATTATCGCGACCGACCCGGGTTCTGTGAAGGACTTCGAAGCCTTCGCCAAGCAGACGGGTAATGAACTGCTCGAATCCAAGGAAGTCGGTGGTAAGTACGAATTTCTGATCAAGAAAGCGTAAGCAGCCACTGGCTTATAAAAAAAAGGGATCGGTGGACTTTATCCTCCGACCCGAATGGTGCTTACTTAAGCTAATGTCATGTAAATAGCCACGGAAAACGCGGAAGGCACAGAAATTTTTTATCGTATGTTTCCGTGTTTTCCGTGGCTAAAGTCAAGACTGTTTGATCGGGATGCGGCAGCTTGGAGCTTATGTAAGTGACATTGTCCTCCGCCCCCTTTTTTTTTGCGTTCAATCTTAACGAGTCAATCTGTCTTCTTTCTCGTTTTTGCACTCCCCGTCTTGACGTCTAGATCTTCCATACCACCTGGACGCTGATGATGTCCGTGTCGGCATCGTAGTCACCGTTTATATTGCCAGTCGTTGAATCTCCATTGTTGATTTTCGGATCATCAACAAACAGGTGTGTATAGGCCACGTCGATACCCAGCGACTCGGTGGCCTGGTAGCCAAAGCCCAGCGCAGCCCAGATCCGGTCGTCGGTAGGGATACGGGTTGTACGGTGTCTGGCGTCGGGAATCGGTGATTGGTCGTAGGCGGTACCGGCGCGTAAGGTCCAGCTGCTGTTATAACGGTAATCCACGCCCAGGGAAAAGCGCCAGACATCGTCCCAGTTTTGGTCGATAGCGGTATCCGGCTGGAACGAGTCGTACTGAATCCTCAGTTCGTCGAAATTATCCCAGCCGGTCCAGGTGGCGTCCGCCATCACCGACCAGCGGCTGTTGAGGTCATGGTAGGCGCTCAATGAGGCGGTCTGTGGCAGATCGATATCGGCGCTGGCATCGGTTCTGACAAAAATATTGAAGTTGGAAAATTGCGGGATGGTGTCCCTGAACCTCGCCTTGCCGGTCAGGTTCTGCTGGATTTTTGAGCGATAGGACAGGCCGACGCGCGTGCCGGGCAGTGGTTCGTACAAAAGGCCGACGTTGTAGCCGCCGGCCCAGTTGTCGCCCTCGACCTTGGCAAAAGCATCGCTGCCCTGCGGGGTGAGCCCGGTGCACAGGGCCGGATCGGCGCCAGGGAAGCCGCCAGCCTGAAGCTGTTGCTGGATGGGTGCGCACAGGCTGCCCTGGTCGACGTACTGGGTCAGTTTGACATCGATGTACTGCATGTTGAAGCCGGCCCCGACGGAGAGCTTGTCGTTGACCTTGTAGGCCAGCGAGGGGTTGATATTGATGGTTTTGAGGTCGGATTCGATGGCGTGGTAGCGGCCTTTCCAGCCATCGTCGTATTCAGTGGACAGTCCGAACGGCGCATTGATGCCCAGGCCGAAAAAGATGCCGCTGCCCAGCGGTGCCGTGAAATACAGGTTAGGCACGATGCCGTCGCCACCGGCGTCACCGCCGTTGCCGCCTGACACGGGTAAGCCGGCAGGGTCCGTGGCCGCACCTTCAAACTTGGCTGATGTCGTTATCCAGTGCGCGCCGGCAACCAGCTGGCGGGGCAAGCGGGTCATGCCGGCGGGGTTGAAGTAGATGGTGGATGCGTCGTTAGCGAAGGCGGCTGCCCCGGCATAGGCGTTACCCTGTTGGCTGGCGCTTTGGTCGATCAAGGCGAAACCCGATGCCATGCTGGTGGACGTGCAGGCGGCCAGGACTCCCAGTGTGAGTGTTCTAAGCAATAATGAGAAACCGACTTGTCGTTTACGCATCTGGTAATCCTCCAGTTTGTTGTGTTGCCGCGACGGTGTTGAGCATATCGCCATAGTACCAGTGATTACAAGAAAAACCACGCTAGGGTTAGGATAAGAAATGACACTTAACTATTAGTAAAATCGAATATATCACGGTACCTTTATTTGCAGTTTTTATGCTTTTAGGATTTGACAAGTGGTCACTTATATTCCATCTTTGTAACCAATGCTCGGGGATCTGTTGTGATAATGCAACAGACGGGTGGGCGCCACCTGAATGAATGGATCGAGGAAAGGAACTATGAAGCGCATCCTGATAAGTACGTTGACATCGGCTGCCGTGGCGGCTGTTCTGCTGTCGCCACTGGCAAACGCCACCAACGGGTATTTCAAAATCGGCGGCGGCGCAAAGAACAAGGGTCTGGCGGGTGCCGGTATTGCGTACGGTCAGGACGCCGTGGCGGGTGCTACCAACCCGGCCACCCTGGCCGGCATCGGCACCCGTATAGACGGGGGTATGGAAATATTCAAGCCCAAACGCAGGGGCGTGGTGGATGCCACACGTACCGGTGGTGCCAGGTCTGAAGAGAAGAGCCGCTCGAACACGTTTCTGGTACCGCAGTTCGGTACGGCCAAGGTCATCAACGACAAAATCACCCTGGGGCTGGCGGTCACAGCCAACGGTGGCATGAACACCCGCTATGGGGATGCTGATGCACTGTCACCTCTCTTTCCTCCGCAAGCTGAAATAGGCGTTGGCAATATCTATACGGACGCTTTTGCACCGTCTATTCCGGGCTTTGTTCCGCAGGTGGCGCAAGATCTGGTCGACCGAGGGCTTGCCCCGGATCTGCCGACAGCCCTTGCGGTTGTCGGCGCTAACGCCGCCGCGCTGGGTCAGAATCCCAATATCACTCCCGCCCTGGGTATTAACCTGGCCCAGGCGCTGATTACGCCGACTATTACCTACAAGTTCAACGACAATCACGCTGTCGGTTTCGGGCCGGTAATCGGCTGGCAGCGTTTCCGCGCCTATGGTCTCGGCCTGTTCCAGTCATTTTCCAACACGCCCGACAAGGTCACCAACAACGGTAATGACAATTCGGTGGGTTATGGCGCACGTATCGGTTACCAGGGCACCTTCTTCGACATGTTTTCTGTCGGCGCGGTTGCGACTTCGAAGATCTACATGGATAAGTTCGACGACTACGCCGGGCTGTTTGCAGAGCAGGGTGACTTCGATATCCCGGCCACTTTCGGCGGCGGTATCGCCATCCATTTCACGCCCGGGCTGACGCTTGCGGCCGACGTGTCGCGTATTATGTATGGCGACGTTAACTCGCTTGCCAACAAGGGCCCAACTGCGGATGAGTTCTTTGCCGCATTTGGTACTGCCCTGGCTACGGGGAGTGGATCATCGTTGCCGAATGCGCTCGGCAAGAATGACGGCTGGGGTTTCGGCTGGGACGATGTCTGGGTGTACAAGATCGGTGTCGACTATGCCTATAACAACGAGTGGACCTTCCGCACCGGCTTCAACTATGCCGAAGTTCCCTTCGACGATGACCAGGCGCTGTTTAACGTGCTGGCCCCGGCGGTGGTGGAAAAACACGTCACGGCGGGTTTTACCTACAGCCCGAGCCAGAACAGCGAGATTACGGTGGCTTATATGCACGCCTTCAGAAACAGTGTGGATAATACCTATACGGGGACCGGGAACTTTACCGGCTTCAGTTACGGTGCCAAGAACGATATGTACCAGAATTCCATTGAAGCCAGCTACGCCTGGAAGTTCTGACTGCTTGCCAAGCGAACAAGGCGCGATAGTGAAGGGACGGGGCGCCAATAGGCGCCCCTTTTCTTTTGTTGGTTATTTACTGTCGTATTTTAAAGGGCTATTGACTAGAATCCATGGCAGACTGATGCCAACGGCGAGCGGAGAGGAATAACTATGGTTAAACGAATGATGTCGGCGCTTATGCTGCTGGGAATGATGTTGCTGCCCTATGCGGTTGGCGCGCAGGCAGAGGACCACTTCAAGCCTTTTGTGCTGGCATCCAGGGATGCCGGTGATTTCGATACCAGGGTTCGGGAAACCAGAGATGCGCTGATCGGCGCCGGGTTCGAAATTGTCGGCGAATACACACCTTATGTCGATAGCTTTGTGGATAACGCGCGCGTCATCATTGTCACTAACGATGAGCTGAAAACAGTAGCCGGAAAGACGCAGCACGGCGGTTTTGCCGCGCCCTGGCGTGTCGCGGTGACAAAAGTGGGTGACGAAGTCCAGGTGGCTTATGTGAACCCGATTTACATCGCCCATGCGTATCGGTTGGAGTCCGATCTGAATGGTGTTTCGGAAGGGCTCAAGCGGGCATTGGGCGCCCGGGAATCCTTTGGTTCGGAAAAGGGGTTGACAGAGCGCAAACTGCGCAAGTATCGCTATACCTTTGGTATGGAGTACTTTGATGATGTCTATACACTGGCTGAATACGGCAGCCATAAGGAGGCGGTGGCGGCTATCGAAAACAACCTGGCGCAAGGGCGGGGTGGTGTTACCAAGGTGTATCGCCTGGATCTCGACAATGACGTGACGGTATTCGGTGTGGCGCGCAAGGCGCCGCCGGATGGCGATGAGCACATGGATGAGGCCTGGATAATGGAGAATGTTGACTTCAAGGAACACAAAGGTACCGCTTATCTGCCCTATGAAATTCTGGTGGACGACGGTGACGTTGTTGCTTTGCACATGCGTTTCCGTATGGCCTTGCACTATCCGGATCTGAAAATGATGGGTAAAAACAGCTTTATGCAGATCATGCCCAGTCCCAAGGCCAAC
>Ga0209567_10000842_pt1 | contig 16514 bp, 14 predicted proteins | sample COG_12_FD_184756 | JGI IMG/M metagenome (GOLD analysis project Ga0209567, IMG submission 184756) | Pelagic marine sediment microbial communities from the LTER site Helgoland, North Sea, for post-phytoplankton bloom and carbon turnover... | ecosystem: Environmental > Aquatic > Marine > Neritic...
GCTGTGCCGGTGTGGTGCCGAATTGGGCCGGAAGTGCGCTCATGACGGCTTGTTTCGTTTGTGCACTTTTTTTCAATGCTTCGTAGGCGCCATTGAACCGCAATTCATCCAGCAGAATCTGGTTATCGATATCATCAAGTCTTTCCGAGACGGATCGGTAGCGCTGCTCGTCTTCAAGCGCCTGCTCTAACCTTTCCGGTGTCCAGTCGTTTTTATCGAGCCACGCTTCGAGCTGCGCCCTCGAGTACAAACCAAGTGATTCGCGCAGTCGATGCAGCCGCTTGCGTATTTTTGCGGATTCGATGCCGATGCGTGCGCGTCCTGCTTCACGCAGCGCCATTTGTTTTAAACGCGCGCGCGAACTGAACTGCTCGAATCGCCTTGGAGACAATCTGAGCTCATCGATTATGAGCTGATCGATGCCGGTTTCGCACCCTTTATCATCCCGCGGCGGGCCTCCGCCAGATGCTGCCGCCACGGTGTCCCACATTACGGTCCATTCGAAGTTGAAGTCGCAGCGCATCTCTTTCATTTCTGATGCCAGAAAAGTGCTCAATTCGGCGAGTAGCGCTTCGGCATCCTGCCGCTTTAGATCGTGCTCCCCGCCGGGCAACCATTGCTCGAAAGCCGTCAACTCAGCAGCGTCAACCCCTGCCAAATGCGCGCGATGAATGACCTCCGCCCATTGGCGATCCTGAAAGAATATGGATTTGGCCGCGGCGGTGAGTTTGCCGCCGGCCGGCTCACCGATTACCGCATCCTCGACCGCGTTTTCGATGGTCGAACGCGCGTTGACCATGGGCACGGATAGCGGCGTGTAGCCCAGCTCGGCCGGGCCGTGGAGCACAGCGACTTCATCGTCATCCTCAAGCGTACCGTCGCGGTATTTTTCGAAGATTTCACCCACGCCGCGCATACCGAATTGATGCAGCTCGGCGGCGCGCAGCGCCCCCATGCTGCTGGCGCCAAACATGTGAATACCGCGGGACATCGCCCACAATATCTCCTTGTGCCAGACCGAGGGCACGCTGTCGAAAAAACCATCGATGATGGCGATTGCACGCGGGGATGTTTTTGCGGCGAGGTATACGTCCCCCTGGGAAACCGGTGGCCGCCACTCCGCCCATTTCAGCGCCGTCACCGCCTCGCGCGAAACGCTTGGGCCGGAGAAGACTATGGCCTTCACAGCACACCCTCGACAACGGCATGCGCCCGGGGCCCGGGAACATAGTCATCTTCATCGTGAGGGCCTTCGAGACCGGGGATGACGGCTCGCACAACGGGGATTTGGAACGCCGCCTTGCTCAGATCGACGCAGATCACCTCGTCGATACCGACAGCGCGCAACCGTGCCAGGATCCAGTCCACGTCTTCCTGAAATGTGGAAAAGTTCCGGTCCCCGATTTCACCATAGTCGACGGCACCAACGTTCTCACCGACCATTCGTCTGAACACGCGGTTTTTGTCCACTACCATGTCGTGGGTAAACTCCGCGTGGGTCAAATCATCACGGGAACCGGCAATGTAGGTGGTACGCACCTGGACGGCTTCTACGAGTGCACGCGCCAGCGCGATCGATTTGCTTGGGTGGCAACCCGCGCCCAGTCCGGGATGCGCGGTGGTCCGGCGCTCATCCAGCACCATGCAGTCGAAACATGGTATGCCGGTGTCACTGGTGGTGTTCCATACCGTCACCGACAGGTGTGCCGCGCGTATCTGCGCAATTAGATCCAGACAGATAACATCGTCTATACTGCCCAGATCAATCTTGGTGGCGTCCCGCCCCGCCTGGTCTCTGTGCTGCCACAGGCTGGTCGCATCGCGCTCGACTATTTCACATATCGCGTGGGAAATCGCTTCCAGCAAGTGATTACCGGATGCCAAACCGTTGCTGCTTTGCGCAAAACACCCGCTGCCGGCTGGCGCCGGATGTGTGTAGAGCGTGTGCACCATTTCGTAAGGCAGCCAGGTCCCGTTGCCGTCGAACAGATTTGTACCTTCCATCCACAGAATCGGCAGCGCATCTTGGTAATGACTGCCACGCATTTCCGGCAAGCGGTCAATATCGATCAAACGATGGTTGACTGATAGATCACTGCGGCCGGCCAGTTTTAGCGGCAACTCGATGCGCTCGGCGTGCCATGATTCGATCGACTCCATCAATCCGGATGCTTTCGCCGCGTCCAGTGTGACTCCCTTGCCCTGCGACACGGCAATCGAGCGGGAATTCGGGCGGCATACCATGACTACGGGAATACCGATCCGGTCCAGGCCGGTAACATTGGCAATACGAGTAATGCCCATCGCCGGCATGAACGGCATGACCGTGGCGAGTGTTTGGGCGGGTTCGACCAGCAGGTGCGCGCCGAATCGATAGCGTTTGTCGGAGATACCGGATGGTTCCGATTTTGGTTGTTTCAAGAACTCGGCGCGCTGATACATCGTGGCGCAGTAAAACCCCGCATTTACGGGCTGTCAACAACCTCTTTGTGTCATCGCGGCGGATGATCAGCACCCGGTTTACGAGCACGGTGCTGGAAAGTGGAACTATAGTACAAGTATCCTGTTGACAGAACCGAGTAATAGGAAATATATTTCCAATCCTCGCATTACAATCCAATAATCACGAATCCCATGATTGACTTTCAAACCCATCCGGACCGCTACCGGCATTGGCAGATCTCATATTCGGACCGGGTGGCTTATCTCACCCTGAACGTGGACGTCGATGGTGGCCTCGCCGAAGGTTATGAGCTCAAGCTCAATTCCTATGATCTTGGCGTGGACATCGAACTCTACGACGCGGTTCAACGCCTCCGCTTCGAGCATCCGGAAGTCGGGGCGGTGGTGGTGAACTCGGCGCTGGACAGAGTGTTCTGTGCAGGCGCAAACATCAAGATGCTGGGAAGCTCATCGCATGCCCACAAGGTGAATTTCTGCAAGTTCACCAATGAGACCCGGAACTCGATCGAGGACGCCAGCGAGCACTCCGGCCAGCGATATATCGCCGCTGTGAACGGCACCGCCGCCGGCGGCGGGTACGAACTCGCGTTGTGCACGGATTACATCATTCTGGTAGATGACGGCAATGCGTCGGTGTCACTGCCGGAAGTTCCGCTGCTCGCGGTGCTGCCTGGTACCGGCGGACTTACGCGCGTGGTGGACAAGAGAAAGGTTCGTCGGGACTTCGCGGACGTATTCTGCACCATTGAGGAGGGGATCAAAGGAAAACGAGCGGTCGAGTGGCGACTGGTCGACGAATTGGTACCGACCTCGAAGTTCAGCGAAACGGTCGACCAACGTGCGCGCGAATTTGCGCAGGAATCCGATCGGCGGGCCCGCGCGGCGGGCATCGAACTGACCGAACTCAGCAGGAAATTCGCGGGCGACGAGGTGGAATACTCATCGCTTTCCATCAAACTGAACCGCGCCAGCCGGATCGCCGAAATCACCATTCATGCACCCGATGCGGACGCACCTTCCAGCGTTGATGACGTCGTCGCGGCCGGCGCCGATTTCTGGCCGTTGAGACTTGCTCGGGAATTCGATGATGCGGTTCTGCATCTGCGCCTGAATGAGGCCGACACCGGTACGCTGGTTATCAAAAGCGCGGGCGTTCGGGAGCGGATAGAGCAATTTGAGAACCTGCTGCTCGAAAATTCCGGGCACTGGCTTATAAGGGAGATCATTCTTTACTGGAAGCGCACCCTCAAACGGCTGGACGTGACTTCCAAGTCAATAGTGACGCTGGTGGAGCCCGGCAGCTGCTTCACCGGGTTTCTGGCCGAACTCGTTTTCGCAGCCGATAGGTGTTATATGCTGGACGGCGATTTCGAGGACCGGCCCGGAGAAATTGCCGTGATGTCGTTGTCCGAGTTCAATTTTCATTCGCTTCCAATGGCCAATGGCATCACACGTTTGCAGACACGTTTTCTCGGTGAACCGGAGGCGGTGGAGCGCGCCCGGAAACTGATCGGTCAGGAACTGGATGCATCGGGCGCGCTGGAGGCGGGGCTGGTTACCTATGCCCCCGATGACATCGACTGGGAGGACGAGATTCGGCTGCTGCTGGAGGAGCGAGCGAGCTTTTCCGCCGACTCATTGACGGGCCTGGAAGCCAACCTGCGTTTTGCCGGACCCGAAACCATCGAGACCAAGATATTCGGTCGACTTAGCGCGTGGCAGAACTGGATCTTTCAGCGTCCCAACGCGGTCAGCGAGCACGGCGCACTGCAGCGATACGGCAGCGGCATTCGACCCGAATACAATCCGCAAAGAGTTTAAACAAAGCTTCACACATTGGAGATATCAAATATGAGTACCACCCCAGAAACCATGACGAGCGCGCCCGTTATCCAGGTCGACTACTCGGAACTCATACCCAACAACGTCGAGCTCAACTCCGATCGCGCACTGCGGCGCGCACTGGAGCGTTGGCAGCCGGAATACATCGATTGGTGGAAGGAAATGGGACCGGACGGCTTCCAGGAAAGTGACGTTTACCTGCGCACGGCCGTCGGCGTGGACAAGGCCGGCTGGGCCAAGTTCGGCTATGTCAAGATGCCCGAATACCGTTGGGGCATTCTGCTCGCGCCCCAGGAAGGGGGCCGAACCATCCCGTTCGGCAAGCACAAGGGCGAACCCGCATGGCAGGAAGTTCCGGGCGAGTACCGGGCTATGCTGAGACGCCTTGTCGTGATTCAGGGCGATACGGAACCGGCCTCTGTGGAACAGCAGCGTTTTTTGGGCAAGACCGCGCCCTCGCTGTACGACCTGAGAAATCTTTTTCAGGTCAATGTCGAGGAGGGGCGACATCTTTGGGCCATGGTCTACCTGCTGCAGAAGTACTTCGGAAGGGACGGCAGAGAGGAGGCTGAAGAGCTGCTGCAGCGCCGTTCCGGCAACGAAGATAAACCCAGGATCCTGGGTGCTTTCAACGAAAAGACGCCGGACTGGCTGTCATTCTTCATGTTTACCAATTTCACCGATCGGGACGGCAAGATGCAGTTAGAATCACTGGCCCAATCGGGCTTCGATCCGCTGTCCCGGACCTGTCGCTTTATGCTCATGGAAGAGGCCTTCCACATGTTCGTGGGTGAAAGCGGCGTTTCCCGCACCATCGAACAGACCTGCATAATGATGAACGAGGCGGGCATCAAAGACCCGTATGATGCGGGCGCAGTGCGTGCGCTGGGAGTGATCGATCTGCCGACCATTCAGCGCAAAGCCAATTTTCACATGTCGGTAACGCGGGACCTGTTCGGTGCGGAGGTGTCGACGAATGCGGCCAACTCGTTCAATGCGGGACTCAAGGGACGCTTACAGGAAGTCAAGATCGATGATGATCATCAACTGGAGAACGACACTTACAAGGTGATGCGATTCAGGGACGGTCGGTTCGTCGAAGAGGATGTACCCGCATTGAGTGCGATAAATGCCCGCCTGCTCGATGACTACATTACGGATTGCCAGGGCGGTATAAATCGCTGGAACAAGGTCATCGAAAAAGCCGGGATCGACTTCACCATCCGGCAGCCGCACAAAGCATTCAACCGACGCATTGGCGAATTCGCCGATGCCAACGTGTCGCCCGACGGCGAGGCGATGGACGAACACACCTGGAACAGCCGCAAAGAAGACTGGCTGCCGTCCGGTTCGGACCTCAAGTACCTGGTCGATCTGATGAAACCGGTCACCGAGCCGGGGAAATACGCGTCATGGATCTCCATCCCCAAGGTCGGCATCGACAAGCAGCCCGGTGATTTCGAGTACGTACGAATCTGAACAATGCCCAATCTCGTTCGACAACATCTCATCGACCCCGAAATTTGCATCCGCTGCGAGACCTGCGCGGAGATGTGCACTCAGGATGCGATCAGCTACGACGGAGTCAACGTCGTCGTGGATTTTAAAAAGTGCACCTACTCCATGGACTGCATCGCACCCTGTCCCACCGGAGCCATAGACAACTGGGTCATGGTGGAAAAACCGTATTTGTTGGAACAACAGTTCGACTGGGATGAACTGCCGGCCAATGTGGGCGCGGAGCCGGTTGACGACGAAGCCGAGGCGATGGAAGACGAGGTCAGCAAGATGCTCGAGGTGGCGCACGCCGGCGCCGGCGGCGTCAGCCGGCGGCCGGTGACGTCGTCGCGGCCGCGGGTCAACCTGTACACACGGGCCTCCCCCGTCGTCGCCGAGGTGCAGGGCAACTATCGCATCACGGGCGCTGACGCCGAGTCCGATGTTCGCCACATCATTCTCGATCTCGGCAGCAATGCGCTGCCCGTCTTGGAGGGCCAGAGTCTTGGCGTGGTTCCACCCGGCGCCGACGGCAAGGGCCGAAAGCATCACATGAGGCTGTACTCGGTGTGCAGTCCCAGGGACGGCGAGCGGCCCAATCACAACAACATCGCCTTCACGGTAAAAAGGGTTGTGGAACAACGCGATGACGGCGTGTTCAGGGGGATTGCCTCGAACTACATGTGCGACCTCCGCCGGGGTGACAGGATCGAGTTGATGGGTCCCTACGGCAACACTTTTCTGATGCCGGACAATCCCGAGGCAAATATCATCATGGTCTGCACGGGCACCGGATCAGCGCCGTTCAGGGCGATGACCGAGCGCAGACGCAGGACCATGCCCAACGCACCGGGAAAGCTGCTGCTCTTTTTCGGGGCCAGAACACCCGGGGAGCTGCCCTATTTCGGACCCCTGATGAAACTGCCGGACAGCCTGATACAGCGCGAACTCGTTTTTTCCCGTGAACCCGGCAAACCGAAAGAATACGTACAGGACAGGATACACAAGTGCTCGGATCAGGTGGCCACGTTGCTGGAAAGCGGCCAGACGCACATCTACGTGTGCGGCCTGAAAGGTATGGAAGAGGGCGTGGAGACAGCGCTCAAGGACGTGTGTTCGGGGCACGGTCTCGACTGGCGGGCACTCAGGAACGTCATGCGCGACGAGGGGCGTTTACACGTCGAGACGTACTGATCATGATCCCTTATGCCCAAAAGCGTGTGCCGAAGTGGAGCGAAACCGACAGCGCCCAGATCATATACACGACCCGGTTCGTCGACTACGCAATGGATGCCCTCGAGGGCTGGTTCAGGGAGGTGCTGCGGGTCGACTGGTTTCGGATGAATACGGAACTCGACATGGGTACCCCATTCGTGAAAATCGAGATGGATATCAAGTCGCCATTGACGCCCAACGACGAACTCGAGGTGCGTGTCCTGGTGGATCGAATGGGTCGTTCATCGCTTTCGTTCAATGTCGTCGGTGTGCGTAACGGCGATCAAACCAGCTTCGAATCCATGTTCGTATGCTCGATGGTGAAGAAATCCACCATGCGATCCATCAGCATTCCGGACGATTTGCGCAAACGCATCGAAGACTACATGTCGGCTTGCGTGGATAATCAGCCATCGATGGTGGACAGCGCGTGAACTGCCCGCAGCCGGGTGAAGGGGGCGGGGCTTGCGAGCCCGGCCAGACCCCGGCGGAGAGCGCCACCAGTGCCTACATTGCACGCATCGCGGACCGCATCAAGTCCATTCGCATTCGGCGCGGCATGACCCGCAAACTCTTGTCCGTACATTCGGAGATATCGGAACGCTACCTGTCCCAGATCGAGTCGGGCCAGGCCAACATCTCGGTGGCTCTGCTCTGGCGCGTTGCCCATGCCATGGATGTCGAGGTCCAGGAGCTGCTGCCGGATTGTCAGAATTGCGGACAGGTCCCGGCGCCTTTGTTCGGGATCCTCAAGAAACTCGATCCGGTGCAGCTCGCCGATGCAGGCCGAGTGCTGGAGCGCGAATTTTTTACCGATTCCGGAAAATTGCACGGCATGGCCTTGATCGGTCTGCGCGGAGCCGGCAAGAGCGAACTCGGTAGAGCCCTGTCGCGGCGAACCGGAGTTCCATATATCAACCTGGTCGAGGTCGTCGAAGAGGTCTCGGGCATGGACGTCGGCGAACTTTTCTCGCTTGGCGGGCAGAAAGCCTATCGGCGTTACGAGCGCCAGGCGCTAGACAAGGTGGCCGAAAGCACGCCGCGCGCCGTGGTGGAAGCGGGTGGCAGCCTGGTGACCCGGACCGAAACATATCAGTTTCTTTTGCAACACTACTTTACGATCTGGATAAACGCCGCGCCCGAGGAGCACATGGCGCGAGTAATGGCTCAAGGTGATTTTCGTCCAATGCAGGGCCATGGTGACGCCATGGAAGATTTAAAGCGTATTCTGCGCGAGAGGGAGCCGGAATACAGATTGGCCCACCGGGTGCTGGACACGACCGGCAGAACGGTCGACGGCTGCCTGGAAGAACTAATGGAACATGCACACGATGTCCTGGGCTGGCGGACCGGGCCGGAGTGATCACCGCCGGGACGGAAATCATTGCGGTCATCGGCGTCGGGACCATGGGCACCGGGATCGCCCAGGTCGCTTCCTGCGCCGGTCACGATGTCATATTCTTCGACCCCGACCCTGACGCCCTGGATCGTGCTGTCCAGACAATCCAGTCCGGCCTCCGCAGACGCCTCGACCGCGGTTTGATGACCGAAACCGAACGCGTTGCCGTCCTTTCCCGTTTACAACCGAGCCAGTCGTTGGATGGTGCGGCGCGCGCGCACATCGTGATAGAAGCCATCCCGGAAAACCTCGAGGCCAAACACGAGCTGTTCCGAAAGCTGGAGGAGATTTGTGCGCCTGAAACCGTATTTGCATCCAATACCTCTTCCCTGTCCATCACCAAGCTCGCGTCCGTTTTACGCGATCCGGCACGTTTTCTGGGGTTTCATTTCTTCTGCCCCGCGCCGGACACGATGCTGGTGGAAGTCGTGAGCGGCCGGACAACCAGAGAAGAAACCGCCCGCAGGATGGGATATCTGGCGGGAACCTGGGGTAAACACTACGTTCACACCCGATCCACTCCCGGCTTCATAGTCAACCGTGTGGCCAGACCCTTCTACGCCGAAGCACTGCGCCTGCTGGAAGAGCAGGTTGTCGAGCCGGCAACGCTCGACGCGATCATGCGCGAAAGCGGCGGATTCAAAATGGGACCGCTGGAACTCATGGATCTGATCGGCCACGACGACAACTACGCGGTGGCGAACTGGGTGTTCAGTGCTCGTTTTCAGGATCCCAGATTCAAGCCCAGCCTGGTCCAGAAGGAGCTGATCGACGCCGGACGTCTTGGACGCAAGAGCGGGCGAGGTTTTTACGAATACTCTCAAGACGCCGTAAGACCAATGCCTGAGCAGTTGGATCCGCAGCCGGCTCCCGACCGGGTGGCGATCGGAGGTGGGCTCGGTGTCGCCAGTTCGCTGAAAACCCTGTTCATCGAGGCCGGCATCTCGGTCGAGCAGATCGACGGAGACGGGCGTATCGAGTTCGACGGCATTACCCTTGCCATGACGGACGGCAGAACCGCGGCCGAGAGAGCCTCGAACGAAAATCAGGACAGGTTGGTGCTGTTCGATCTGGCTCAGGACTACACGACCAGTGAGCGCATTGCGATAACCACCGCAGATCGTTGCGGGCAGGTGCCGCTGCAGCGCGCGGCCGGCCTGTTTCAGGCAATCGGCAAGTCGGTATCGGCGATCGACGATGCGCCCGGGATGATCGTAATGAGAACGGTTTGCATGCTCGCAAACGAGGGTGCCGATGCGGTAAATCAAGGGGTTTGCAACGTGAAAGCGGTCGATCTGGCTATGCGCTACGGTGCCGGCCACCCGATGGGGCCGCTGGTTTGGGTCGATCGCATCGGGCTCGCGTACGTTGTGAAAACCCTGGAAAATATTCAGCGAAGCTACGGCGAAGACAGGTACCGGATTTCCCCATTATTGAGAAGGAAGGGCCTGATCGGCCGGGATTTTTATCATTAGACGTCGACTTCGACGTGTGCATGAAACCTCTGAAAAAGGTTAAGATGTACAGGATGAATCAATACAAGTAAAAAGTTTCGCCAAGTTTCCAACAGGAGGAAAGTCGTGAATGCGATTAAAAAGGGTTTAACCGCTGCGGTGTCGCTGCTCGGATTTCTCGGGTTCACTACCGCGGCGGGTGCTGACAGCGTCAAGATTGGATTTGTAACCACCTTGACCACCCCGGCCGGAGTCATCGGCAAGGACATGGTCGATGCGGTCAATCTCGCCATCGAGCATATCGGCGGCAAGATGGGTGATCTGGACGTGGAACTCATCGTCGAGGACGATGGATTCAAGCCGGACGTCGGCAAGCAGAGCACCGACAAGCTGGTAAAGCAGGACGACGTGGATTTCGTGGCCGGCTATATCTGGTCTCATGTTTTGCTCGCATCCCGCAAATCGGTGCTGGACGCGGGAAAGTTCCTGATCAGCTCCAACGCCGGACCCTCGCAACTCGCCGGCAAACTCTGTCACAAGAACTTTTTCTCCACCTCCTGGCAGAACGACCAGACCCCCATGGCCATGGGCGAGGTGCTGAACCAGCAGGGGGTGAAATCCCTCTACATCATCGCGCCCAACTACGCCGCCGGCAAGAACATGGTGGCCGGGGTGGAGCGCACCTTCAAGGGCAAGATACTCGGTAAGGACATGACCGGTTGGGGCAAAGTCAAGCAGGTCGAGTTTGCGGCCGAGCTGGCCAAGGCCAAGGCCAGCGGCGCCGAAGGTATCTTCATATTCTATCCGGGACCCCCGGGCGCCGCGTTTATCAAGCAGTATCAACAGGCCGGCCTGCAGGGTCAGATTCCCCTGTATTCCGTGTTCACCGTGGACTCCATTTCGCTGCCTAAATTTCAGCAAGGGAACCTGACGGGCGTCATGGGCTCGCGAAACACCATGTTCTGGGCGCCCGATCTGGACACGCCGCAGAACAAGAAATTCGTCTCCGGGTTCAAGCAGAAGTACGGCCGCTACCCGACTTCCTACGCCGCGCAGTCCTATGACACGATCTTCCTGATCAAGAGCGCGGTGGAAGCCGTCAACGGCAACCTGGACGACATGGACGGCATGCGCGCCGCGATGGAGAAGGCGGATTTCCCGTCCGTGCGCGGCAAATTCACCTATGGCAACAACCACATGCCCGTTCAGAACTTCTACCTGCGCGAGGTGGCTGAGGACGCCGACGGGGTGTGGACAACCAAGGTCGTGAGCACGGTGTACGAAAACCACCAGGATTCCTACGCCAAAGACTGCAACATGTAGGCGTTCGATCGCATACTAGAACGCACGGCGGGCAGGTCCCGCCGTGCGCCTTTCTTGACTCTTTACGTATCGACTCCGCTGCTCGATGGACTGGAATCTCTTCGTTATTCAGTTTATCAACGGGCTGCAACTCGGCATCCTGCTGTTCCTGCTCGCCTCCGGGTTGACCCTGATTTTCGGCATCATGGATTTCATCAACCTCGCCCATGGTTCCTTCTACATGGTCGGTGCGTATTTCTGTGCCACCCTCACCTTTCTCACCGGTTCGTTCGTGCTGGCGGCGCTGATCGCGGTAGCAGGTGTGTTTATCGTTGGCGTCATAGTCGAAACCACCATAGTCAAGCGGCTGTACCGCTCCGATCACCTGGATCATGTGCTGGTGACGTTTGGGCTGATCCTGGTATTCGACACGCTGGTGCAGATGATCTGGGGCCCGGAAGGCATGGTCATTCCCCTTCCTGCCGTGCTCGACGGACAATTCGAGGTCGCTTCACTGGTATTCCCGAGCTACCGGTTGCTCATCATCGTCAGCGGACTGCTGGTCGCGGCGGGATTGTACTTGCTGGTGATGAAGACCCGGCTGGGCATGCTGATCCGGGCCGGGGCGTCCAACCGCGATATGGTCTCGGCGCTGGGCGTAAACATCAATCGCCTGTTCATGCTGGTGTTTGCCCTCGGCGCGGCGCTGGCAGGTTTGTCAGGTCTGTTGATTGCACCCATCACCGAGACCAATATCGGCATGGGAAACGGAATCATTATCCTGGCCTTTGTCGTGATCATCATCGGCGGCATCGGGTCTATCAAGGGCGCGTTATATGCCGCACTGATCATCGGATTGATCGACACCATGGGTCGTTCCTACCTCGATAGTCTGCTCAAATCGTTCATGTCCGTACAAAATGCGGAAACGGCGGCACCGGCGATTTCGGCGATGCTGATTTATATCCTGATGGCGGTGATCCTGGCAGTGCGGCCGCAGGGTTTGTTCCCGCCGGCTGGTGCGGCCTGATACACGTCCCGGATGAACAGCTATCTGCCCAGAACGCTGAGCGGCATCGTCTACACCGGCGTAATCGTGGTGTTCGCGCTGATGCCGGTATTTGTCCAGTTTTCGGGACAGATTTTTTATCTGGACATATTCAGCCGCATCATGATCCTGGCCATTGCTGCACTGAGCCTGAACCTGTTGATTGGATACGGCGGCATGATCAGCCTGGGCCATGCCGCTTTTCTCGGAATCGGCGCCTATTGCGTGGGTATTCCGGTCTACTACGAGATCTACAACGGATGGATCCACCTGGCACTTGCGATCGTCGCCTGCGGGGTATTCGCACTGGTCACCGGTGCCATCAGTCTGCGCACCAAGGGCGTCTATTTCATCATGATCACCCTGGCGTTCGCGCAGATGGTGTATTTCACCTTCGTCAGCCTGGAGGAGTACGGCGGTGATGACGGGCTGGTCATCGAACTGCGCAGCGAGTTCGGCAGTTGGCTCGACCTGGAGGACAACATCGCACTGTATTACACCATTTTCGCCGTGTTGTTACTCAGCCTGTTCTTCGTGCACCGCTTGGTGCACGCCCGCTTCGGGCGCGTGATACTGGGCAGCAAATTCAACGACCGCAGGATGCAATCCCTCGGATTCGAGACCTATCGATACCGACTCGTCTGTTACGTCATCTCCGGCATCCTGTGCGGGATTGCAGGCCTGTTCCTGGGCAACTTCACCAGTTTCATCAGCCCGGAGATGATGGACTGGACCCGCTCGGGCGAGCTCATTTTCATGGTAATCCTGGGCGGCACCGGCGTGCTGTTTGGACCCGTCGTCGGGGCCGGGGTATTCATCCTGTTGGAGGTCTGGTTGCCTCAGATCATTACCTTTATCAATGGTCTCGGACTCGGTGCGAAGCTGCCGCATGAACTGTGGCACCTGATCTTCGGGGTAACGCTGATCGCCGTGGTGCTGTTCGGCCGGGGCGGTATCCACGGACTGCTGACCCGTAAAAAAAGACCTTAGCCCATGCTCGATATCCTCAATCTGGAGAAGCAGTTCGGCGGAATCAAAGCGGTAGACAACGTTAATCTGCACGTCAAGGAGAATGAAATCCACGCCATCATCGGACCCAACGGCGCGGGCAAGACGACACTGATCTCTCAGGTTGCGGGGGAGTTGATGCCTGATGCCGGACAGATACGATTCATGGGCAGAGATATCACTTTTATGCGGCCCGCCCAGCGGGCGCGCAAAGGACTGGCACGCTCGTTCCAGATCACCAGCGTCATGCTGCCCATGACCCTGCTGGAGAACGTGTCCATGGCGGTGCAGAGCCGCAAGGGGCATTCATTCAGGTTCTGGCGCGCCGCGGCGAACGACCGGGAGCTGATCGACGAAGCCGTCCTGGCCCTCGATGCGGTAGGCCTATCCAACCGCGCGAACCGGGTGGCGAAAGAGGTGTCTCACGGCGAACACAGGCAGCTCGAAATCGCGATGGCCATAGCCATGGAGCCGCGGCTGCTGCTGCTGGATGAGCCCATGGCGGGCATGGGCCAGGAAGAATCCAGGGAACTCGTGGCGGTGCTGAACGAGATCAAAAAACACAAGACCATACTGCTCATCGAACACGACATGGACGCGGTATTCTCGCTCGCGGATCAGATCTCGGTGCTGGTGTACGGAAAGATCATTGCAACCGGCGGCAAAGACGAGATCCGCGCCAATCCGGAAGTGCAGCAGGCTTATCTCGGGGAGTCGTAAACTCAACCATACTGGGATCGTGCTGGAAGTTAGAAAAATCGAAACATTCTATGCCGAAAGCCAGGCGCTTTTCGGGGTAACCTTGAGCATCGAACAGGGGCAGGTCGTGACGCTTATCGGACGCAACGGGATGGGCAAGACGACCACTGTCAACTCGATTATGGGCATTATTCCCGTGCGCACGGGCGAGATCTGGTTCAACCATCAGCGGATAAGCGGTTTGCCGTCGTTCAAAATTGCCACCGCGGGTATCGGGCTCGTGCCTGAAGGCAGGCAGGTGTTCCCGAATCTCAGCGTGCGTGAAAACCTGATTGCCACGGCGGCAAACATCGCGGGCAGTGATAACCCCTGGATCCTGGAAAAGGTGCTGGAGTTCTTTCCAGGCCTCAAGCAGAGGCTGGACAACCCGGGCAGCCAGCTGTCGGGGGGAGAGCAGCAGATGCTGGCTATCGGCCGTGCGCTGATGATCAACCCCAGGCTTCTGATCCTGGACGAGGCCACCGAGGGACTGGCACCGCTCGTACGCGAGGAGATCTGGTCGAGACTAGGCAATTTGAAGGACGAAGGCCAGTCCATTCTGGTCATCGACAAGAATCTCGAGGCGCTGATCCAGCTCGCGGATCATCACTACATAATCGAAAAAGGCAGGATCGTCTGGAACGGCGGTTCCGATCAGCTCAGGGCGGACCCGTCCCTAAAGACGAGATACCTTGGGGTATGACGAAAACTGGTAGGTGTTTCGGATTCGGCATAGACCGCCTTCTGACGGACCGCAACCTGCATCACATTCTTGCCGGCAGTCGCGTCGCTCTCCTGGGACACCCCGCGTCCGTGACGCGCGATCTGGGTTACACCGTTGATGCGCTGATGGATACCTCGATCCGTATCACCGCATTGTTTGGCCCGCAGCACGGTATGCGTGGAGACAAGCAGGACAATATGGTGGAAAGCGCGGATGAGGTCGACCCGGTCTACGGCATCCCTGTATACAGTCTGTATGGCGACGTTCGGCGCCCGACCCGGGACAAGCTGGGGCAGTTCGACGTTCTGTTGGTGGATCTTCAGGACGTGGGTTGCCGCATATATACCTATCTAGCAACCCTGATCTACCTAATCGAGGACTGCACCAAAGCCGGTAAATCGATTTGGATCCTCGATCGACCGAATCCCGCGGGCCGGCCGGTGGACGGCCTGACCTTGCGGTCGGGCCACGAGAGTTTCGTGGGGGTTGCTCCGGTGCCCATGCGGCATGGTTTGACCCTGGGAGAAATGGCAAAGTGGTACTGTGAACACAAGGGTCTGAATGCCGACCTCAATGTCGTAATGATGCAGAATTACGATCCGCGCGCGGCTCCAGGATGCGGATGGCCGCCAACCCAGCCGTGGATAAACCCGAGTCCCAATCTGGCGACACTGAATGCGGCGCGTGTATACAGCGGCACCGTCCTGCTCGAGGGTACGACCTTGTCAGAGGGAAGGGGCACGACGCGACCGCTAGAATGTGTCGGTGCCCCCGGATTACCCGTAGAGGAGATCATCCAGACGATGCGTTCGCTCGCGCCGGCCTGGACGCACGGCTGCCACCTGCGTCCCTGTTATTTCGAGCCCACTTTCCACAAGTACGCCGGAAAGAGGTGCGCCGGAATCCATATTCATGCAGATCATGCGAAATATGACCACAATCAGTTTCAGCCTTACAGGCTGGTGATTCTGTTTCTGAAGGCATTGCGATCGATTCGTGCGGACTTTGAGATCTGGCGTGATTTTCCCTACGAATACGAAACCGGACGATTGCCTATCGACGTCATCAACGGCGGCCCGGTTCTGCGCGAGTGGGTCGACGACGCGGCGGCGACGGTTTCCGATATGGAGGCTTTGCTTGACAGTGATGAGCAAGCGTGGCTGCAGAATTCCACGGAATTCCATCTCTACCCATAGTATCGATTGGATCAATTACCGGAGAACGAGATGATTACCGTCGGCAACTGTATTTTCTGCAAGATCGTTTCCGGAGAAATTCCGAGCATCAAGTTGTTCGAGGATGACCGCACCATTTGCTTCATGGATATCAATCCAGCCAATCGAGGCCACGCGCTGGTAATACCCCGGGAGCACTGGGTTGATGTTCATGCGATCCCCGACGAGGCCATATCCGCGGTGGTGATAACCGCCAAACGTATCGCCGGTGCGTTGGATACAAGCCTGGCGCCGGACGGGATCAATCTCGTACAGTGCAATGGTGCCGGAGCGGCGCAATCGGTGGACCACTTTCATATGCATGTTTTGCCCAGGGTCGCCGGTGATGAACTCAAGCTAAACTGGGGTCTCGTATCAGGCGACTCGGATCAGATTAAGGCCACGGCGGCCCGGATCAGAGCGGCGCTCTAGCCCGCATTTCTCACCAGGCGGCTATGGATGCTTGTTGAAGCATTGTAAATATTGAGGAATACGGTTTTGTCTGAGAAAAAGTGTGTATGGGTAGCGCCTATCCCGGCCCTGGCTGGCCCAGGTCCCGCTGAACTTGGGCTTCACTCAATCCATAGCACCGGCTATGCATTTCGTTCCA
>Ga0209567_10000844_pt1 | contig 16493 bp, 17 predicted proteins | sample COG_12_FD_184756 | JGI IMG/M metagenome (GOLD analysis project Ga0209567, IMG submission 184756) | Pelagic marine sediment microbial communities from the LTER site Helgoland, North Sea, for post-phytoplankton bloom and carbon turnover... | ecosystem: Environmental > Aquatic > Marine > Neritic...
GTCGGTGCCGGCGATACCGGGAAGACGACGCTCGCCAAGCTGGTCATGGCCGACGCCCTCGGTGCCGGCAAATCGGTTGCTCTGGTCGACGCCGATCTGAGCCGATCGACCGTCGGCCCACCCGCCTGCGTCGGCCTCAAGTGGGTGCGGTCTCCCGACGACTTCTCTGTCCTCCACGAGGCTGATGAGCTGCGCTTCGTCGGCTCGACCCAGCCCCAGGGCGTCGTGCTGCCCCATGTGGTGGCGGCCGCTGCCCTCGTTGATGTGGCTCGCACCGGCGCCGACTTCGTAGTGCTCGACACGACCGGGGTTGTCTCTGGTGTCGTCGGCCAAACCATCAAATACCACCTCATGGAATTGTGCGCCCCTTCGCTGGTAGTCGCGATGCAGCGGGGTCGCGAGATGGAGCCAACCATCGGCATGCTCGAGCGCTTTCTCGGCGCAAGGGTGGCCCGGTCCGCCCCCCTCGCCGAACTGATTCCGCTGGGTCCTGTGGAACAGCGGGCGGGCCGCATTGATGCTTTCCGCCGGGCGCTGGCGCCCCCCTTGCCCCGCTGGCGGGTGCAGCCGTCGGTGTTCGCCCCGACGCTTCCCGACGGCTTCGACCTCAAACGCCTCCACAGGATGCTGGTCGGGGTGCAGGATGATGCCGGGCGCTGCCTGGGGCTCGGGGCGCTCGAACACGCCGAACACTCGTTGGTCGTCGCCACCCACCACGGCGAGGTGATGCGGGGACTACGCCTCGGTTCGCTGCGCATCGACCTCGAGAGCTACGACACCACCCGGCTGCGTCTTCGCCAACTCATCTTTGGGATCTGATGGGTGCCCTGCTCAGCGCAGTCCGGGTTCCGCTGCCGTGGGACGAGTTTGATCTGCCCAATCCGTTGATGACCCGCTCAACGGTTCTGCTCACCGGAGACATCGCCTGGGCCTGGGAGCCTGAGGCCCCCGACTTCGGGATCGATGCTTGTGATGCGGTGGCAGGGGATACGGCGGAAGGATGGGACCTCGATCACGTGGTGCTGCTCGTCGCCGACCTCGACGATGCGGTCGCCACGATGCAGGGCATCGGCGCCGAACCTCGGCTCCGCCTCGACGTGCGGGAGCGCCCCACGGCGTTCTTCCGGGTTGGGCCGCTGCTGGAGGTGATCGAATCACCGGTCCGGGCACCGGCCCTCTTCGGTGTCGCCCTCGTGACCGAGGAACCGCTCGAGACCGTTGCTCTCCGGTGGCGCAGTCTGGGTCGCGACGTCACCGACCCGCGCCCCGCTCTCCAGCCGGGCCGTCGCATCATGACGGTACGTGCCACCGAGGCCGGTCTTGCGGTGATGTCCCCCGACCGGGCAGTGGCCTCCTCAGGTCACTAACTCTAGGTGCCGGCCAATAGCGAAAGCCCAAGGAACCCGGTTGCCGTTCCCCGCACTTCCCCGAACGAGGTCTGGCATCCAAGCACCTTGGGCCTTCAAAGCGACCATACGAAGGTTGGCGACGCGTTTCAAGAGCCCCGAAATGGGCCAATTCAGGCCCAAACGGCCGGTTCTTGCCGGCCAGTTGAGGTCAATCGCAGTCAGGTGCAAGTCACCGAGCCCGGTTCTCCACATATCCACAGCTATCCACAGGGGCTTGTGCACAACCACTGTCGACAAGTATCTCAAGAGGACTTTTCGCGATGTGAGAACCCCATCGCCACGAGCTGGCCAAACGACAGTTCGACCACTTCGTAGACCGCTCCGACGGCCTCGTCGATTGCGTGGCTGGAGAGCCGGTCGAGGTGGATCCGGCCCCGCACATAGATGTCACCTTGGTCGTCGATGGCGATGGCGGCAGGCCAGGACCGGTAGTTGCGGGCGAGGCAGTGGCGGTACACATCCTGTTGACCCTGTGGTGGGTTGGGCAGCAGGTAGGCCTCGTACCCGATCGTCAGTTCACCGACCGAGAACCAAATCGTGGTGGCATCTCGGCATTGCTGACGCATCCGGATTCCCCAGCGGCCCTCGTAGGCTCCCGCCCAGACGACATCCGATTCGGGGTCGGCAACCCACGGTTCGGTCACCTGCTCCAACAATGCCGCGGCCTCCTCAGGGTTCATCGGCCGGTGATCCCCGAGTACAGCTCGAGCAGCCGGTCGGCCGTCGACGGCCATGAGAACTGGGCGGCGAACTCAACGGCTCCGACCGAGAGGTGGTCGGTGAGGGCCGGGTCCCCCAGGATCTTGGTCAAGGCTCTGGCATAGCCGGCGGGATCCTGCCCGTCGACCAACAACCCTGACACCCCGTCCGACACGACATACGGCAGGCCACCGACCGCTCCGGCCACCACGGGGAGTCCGCAGGCTTGCGCCTCGGCCGCCACCAAACCGAATGACTCGGCACGTGACGGCATGATGAGCACATCGGCTGCTTGGTAAAAGGCCACCAGTTGGGCATGTGGTTGCGGAGCGAGGCAGTGCACACGGTCGCCGATCCCGAGATCTGTGGCGGCTTGGCGTACCCGGCGGAGCTCGGCGTCGCCGTCTGGACCGCTGGGGCCGCCCACGATCAGGAGATGGGGTGCAGGTGCGTCGATGAGTTCGATCTGCGCCACGGCTGCGACGGCGATGTCCGGACCCTTGAGCGGCTGGATTCGACCCGCGAACAGCACGATGGGTTCGGGCCCCAATCCCAGCCACTGCCTGGCCTCGTCGCGGTCACCAGGGTGGAATTTGCGGTGGTCGATGCCGGGCGGCGACGTGCACAGGCGTTCTGGGGTGGCGCCGTAGTGCTCCATGAGGTCATCGAATTCGTACGGTGTGGACGCGATCACACAGTCGGACTGGGCAATGACCTCGTCCTCGGTGAGCGTGCGCATTCGGCTCGACGGCATCTCGTCGGCGCGGCGGGTGAGGTCCTTGATCCTGCCGAGCGTGTGGAACGAGTTGGCGAGGGGGATGTCGAGGATCTCCTTGATCAATACCCCGGACCAGCCCGACAGCCAGTAGTGACTATGGACGACTTCAAAGCGAGCCTCGTTACGGGCGATCCAGCTGAGTACCCCCTCGGTGAACTCGGGGACGAGGCCGGGCATGACCTCCATCGGCAACTCCTCGGGAGCTCCCGCGGTGATGTGCACCACCCGGTAGCCGGGCCGGGGGGATACCACGGTTGGACGGTTCGGATCGGTGCGGCGCGTGAACACGACGACCTCGATGCCCCGCCGTGCCATGGTCTGGGCGAGCTCGTCGATGTAGACGTTCATTCCGCCGGCAGAGCCGCGTCCCGGCTGGAGGAGCGGGGAGGTGTGCATCGAAAGGTAGGCAACGTTGTTGATCACGATTCAGCGCCAACCGTGACTTCGATGGCGTACAGCGCCCGGGGGTGGGCACCGTGCTGAAACTTGTAGGGCTCGTTTCCCTTGAGGAAGTCGATCGTGGTGCGGCCGTCGACAAAGGCCCGCGCCACCAGGCTCGAAAGCAGAACGATTCCCGGCGAAGCCTCTCGCATGTCCGGATCGTACGCAGAGTTGTACAGGTAGTACGTCGTGTCGTCCTCGAAACCGAACGCGGCCGCCACTGGGTTGGGCCCGGCGCCGTACAACACATCGATCACCGCACCGGCGTGAGCGTGCAGGTCCGCAAAGAAGACTTCCATCTCAGGCGTCATGAACCCGCCCTTCTCACCAAAGGCGCGGCGGTGCATGGCGGCGAACTCTTTGACGGCGACCGGACCATTGGCGCGCTCGAGCCGGTTCGGGCCGAGCAGAGTCTCGAACCGCCTGCCTTTGCGGCGAACCTCGTGGCGGGTCTTCTTGCCGAGCCCCATCATCCAGTCTTCAAAGGTGGCGGGTAGCGTCAGGACGGCAGCTACCTCGTGTTGTCGCGGCGTGGCGTTGATGCCGGCCGCGGCCAGGCCGGCGACGAGGACGTCGGCCGCGGCGCCGGGGAGACTGTCCAGCACCAGCCTCGTGCCGGGTGGGAGCAGCTCCACCAATTGGGGAATAGCCGTCACGTCTCCGAGCGGCGAGTGGTAGTCGGTCACATCCGCATCGCCGACGAACGTCACAACGCCGTCCGCGGTGCGCAGCGGCAGCAGGCCGGAGGGGAACTCGACCAGCATCAGCTCTGCGGCGGCACCTCCATGGCGCCACCACGTTTCGAGGAAAGGGCGCCGCGGGAAGGGTCCCGTGTGCGTCGCCACGGCCTCGAAGTCGAACGCGGTCGTGGACCAGTCCTCGTGAATCCGCATCGCAGGTCAGCCTGCGAGCGCCGGCTGGATGGCACCGACGGGTCGGCGGCCACCGAGTACCGGGGGAGCGGCGACATCGGCCAGGGCGTAGAAGGCTGCATCGGAGAGCAGGCCGAGGCGGCGGGCGATGGCGATGAGGGCGACAACTGGGGCATCACGATCGCCGCTCCGGCTCTTGACGGCCAGTCCGATCCCGTGTCGTCCGGCGCCGATCAGGCCCTGAGCTCCCACCTTGAGCGGTCCATCCCACCAGGCGCCGAGGCGTCCGTCGGGTCGGTGGTTGTCGGCGACGAGCGATGGGAACCGGTGGACGGCACTCGCCGCCTCCGCGTACCGGGGAGCGATGGTCAGCCGGGCGAACGCCTGGGCCAGCCGGCGAGCAGATCCACGGGGCGTGGGTGCGCCGCAACCGTCGACTCCGACCCTGGACTCGGGGGCAAGCGCCGAGTCTGTTGCCACCACGTTGGCTACGGCTGCAAGCACGCGCTGTTGCAGCGGGTGCTCAGGCGCGAGGTACGAGTCGGTCGGCCATCCGGCGGCGACGCACGCTCGCAGCCACGCGGCGTGTTTTCCCGAGCAGTTGTGAAAGATCGGGCGGGGATGGCGGTGGCCGGCGGCCGCCAACCCGTCGCGGGCGGCTTCGCCAAGCGGCCATGACGGCGGAGTCAGCAGGGCCGACTCGTCGAGTTCAACCTCGGCCAGCATCGAGCGGACCATCGCGATGTGGATGGGAAAGCCGCCGTGGCTGGCGGATGCAATCGCCATTTGTTCCGGCTTGAGGGAGGCGCCGCATTCCTGGGCGACGGTTGCCTGAATGGGTTTGATCGCCGAGCGATAGAAGAGTGGTTCGTCGGGGTCGCCCCAGGAGGCGAGGACACGCCCGGAACCGTCGAGCGCAATAGCGGTGCCGTCGAACGTCGACTCGATCAGGTCGGAGCGAACCGTGCGGGCCAACCTGCTCATCCGACCTCGCGGGCCAGACCTGTCCGGGACCGAAACGGGCGGGGTCACGACCACTCAGTCGTGGGAGAGCAACTCGTCGACGTCGGCCAAGCCCTCTTGGTAGCGCCGGGTGATCTCTTCGAGGATGATCTCCATCGCCTCGTATACGTAGCGCCGTTGGGCCGAGATGTCCTGTTCGGTGGACGCCAACATCTCTTGGATCTCGTCGAGCTCGGTGTTGTCGATCGTGGGGAGGTGGGTGAGGAAGTCGTCGCCCAGCACGCGATCGATGGCGCGCCGGCCTTCGCCGGGGTCGGGCGGTTCGATCGGCAGGGGTTTGGCAACCTCGGTGCGCAACGGAGCGCCGACGTCGCTTCCGGCCAAGATCTCGGGCAGAGCCTCGATGAGACTCCTGGTCTCTTCGCCGGTGCGGCGACGTTGCTCAAACGCCAGCAAGTCCATCCGGCCATGGAGCAGACGGCGGTAGTAGGAAAACTCGGTGTCGAGTTCATCGCAGAGGTTGCGACGCTCCCGCAACTCCTCGAGCGGCACCGCCGAGAGGTCTGCGGTGAACTCGGGATCCTTCACGATGTCGATGCGTCGACGGTTCTGTTCCAGGGCTAATCCCTTTCTACGGAAGCTGGTTCCGGGATGCAGGGTACCAAGCCCGCGCCCGGTCTGGGGCCAAGAGCCGTCACCCGCAGAAATAGCGGACCGTTGGGTACGGGTTCACCGGGGCGCCACCGCCCGGGTGGATCTGGAAATGGAGGTGCGGCGAGGTCCCGATGGCGTTCCCGGTGTTACCGACGTAGCCGATGGTTTGGCCGGTTGAGACCCTTTGACCGGACTTGATACCGGGGGCGTAGCCGTCCATGTGGGCGTAGTAGAACGAGAAGCCGTAGTCGGTGTTGACCCTGGCGACGGTGCCCCCGAGGTTGTTGGAGTAGAGGCGTACTGATCCGTTGCCGACAGCAACCAGGGGAGTACCTCGGGCCGCAAACATGTCGGTGCCCTTGTGGGTGCGGCCTCCGGAGCGGGGAAATCCCCAATCGTTGATGAAGCCGACCTGTCCTTTGACCGGGCAAACGAACCCTGGGGTGGCGGCGGGGGAGAGGCCTCCTCCCGCACCTTGACGGCGGGTCAGTTCGGCCAGCTTGCGACGCCGTTCCGCGGCCTGCCAAGCAGCGTAGGCTTCGCGCGCCTCGCGATCTGCCTTGGCGTAGGTCGTCGAGGCAGCAGCCTGAGCCGCATCGAGTCGGTCGACGACGGCTTGGGCTTCGTCACGCAACACCTCGACCTCTGCTTGGTTCTCGGCCAGTTGGTCCGAGAGTCTGCCCATTTCCCGGCTGACGGCGTCGAGTCGGTCGAGGTCGACGACGTCGTGTTCGGTTGCTCGGCTGATGAGAACCTGGCTGGTGAGCACATCCTGGATCGACGCCGCTTCGAGCGCGACGTTCATGAGTTCGGCGCCGCCGTTCACGTAGGCATCGATTACCAATGAGCGAGCGCGGTTCTCGAGGTCGGTGGCTTCTGCTTCGTATTCACCGACCCTGTCGAAAAGCACGGTGATCCGCCAGTTGAGGTCTTCGAGGCGGCTGTTGATCTCCTGATACTCGAGCAGCGCGCCGTCGAGTTCCTCGTTGGCGGCCACGAGGGCAGCGGCTGCCTCATCTCGGGCCTGCTCGGTGCGCTCGACGTCTTCCCGGGTCTGTGCCCCGGCCGACATTGGAGATGCGACCAACACCGCAAAGACCAGGAGAATGGTGAGCGCGCGAAAACTACGCATCGGGCTCATATCGGTCGACATGCTACTACTCACTCGGTTCTGGCTGGTCGGCCCGGCCACGATACGCTGGGGAAACGGTGCCGAGCACGGCCGGCAGTGCGGGGAGGGAAGGTCCATCCATGTGTGTGTCATCGGCGCGATTTGGGGTGGGGTTCAGCAAGTCCTGCAGAAACATTTTTCGCGCTCTGGTCGACAGCTTGCCCGGAGCGTCGATCCCGCAGGACCCTCAGGAGGGTGTTGAACAGACGCCGTACGGGGTTGCCCGGGCGAGCAAACGCCTGGTTGTGGACCTCGCGGCAAGCCCAAACTGGCGTTGTTCAACAGTCTCTTAGGAGAAGACGGTGATCACGGCCCAGAAGAGTGGAGCCGCCACGATGGCTCCGTCGAACATCGTCAACACGCCTGGGGCGCGCACGGTGTGTACGACGGGCCCGGAACGCACCATCGAGCCCAGGGTGCGGCCGGCGATGTAGCCCCCGCCGACGGCAACGGCGGCGAGCATGACCGTGGACAAAGGCAAGAGGTCGGTGGTGAGCGCCGCCACCAGTCCGGCGAGAAGGGCACCGCCGATGGCTGCGAGGTTGGGGTCCATCATTGCGGTGTCCGGGGCAAAACGCTGAGCCGCCCAGGCGGCGAGACCGGTAACGGCGATGATGGCCAGCATCATGGTGACAATCGCACCGTCATCGAGGAGTCGGAGCAGGACGATGCTGCCGGTGGCGAGAGCTGCGGTGCTGCCGAGCACGAGTGTGACGGCGACGCTGTCGAGCGACCGCAGGCGATCATCAAAGACCGACCAGGCGAGCATCACGCAGATTCCGACGGCGACGCCGCCGGCGAAGCCGTCGTTTCCCCAGGCGTAGGCGCCGTTGCCGGCAGCGGCGGCGGCCAGGAAAGCGGGGATAGCGCCGATCGCCAGGCGGCGCAGCGCCAAAACGTCCCGCACGTCCCAGATCCAGGCCAGAGCGACGACAACGACCACGAACGTGAGGAGCTCAACAGACACCACGTTGGCGACGACCACCGAGACCAGCAGAGCAAGGACCAGCAGCCCCTGCATGGTCTCCTGTGACGTTGAAACCGCGGTGGTACCGCCCGACACGGGTGGGATGAGGGCGATCTCGTCGTTGTCGGCGACCGGGGTGTCGTTGGTGGCGGGATTGCCGTTCACCCAAACCTTGGCGACGGGTAGTCCCCGTTCGAAGTTGGGTCCATAGGCGGTGACGGCCGCGGAGACCACGGCGCCGACGGTCTCGCCGGGTAGGTCGACGGTCGACGTACCCGCGGCCTCACGTAGGTTTGCGAACAGGCGGAGCTTTGCCATCGCCAGAACGTTACTACTCGTTCCGGTGGATATCGGCGCACCATAGTCCGGCCGCGTCCGCCAAAACGGCGGTGGGGTGGCTGGTGGCGACGGCAGGCATGACGGCAGCGCGGACCCGTCGTAGGGTGGCAGCCCCGATGGTGCGGTGGCGCCACGTCAGGCCGGCGCGGCCGAGATGGAACGTTGCCGGGTCGCTCTCCTCGAGCACGGCGGTGACCGTTGTCTCAGAAGCGGCGTCGGCGGCCAGTGCGGCCGCCCCCAGCAGGTTGAGAATCCCCGGGCGGTCGGCGCCCCGCACCGCGCCGTCGAGGCCCCACGGGACAACCGACAACCCGGTGCGCCCGCAATCGAGGAGAAACTGGGCTGCAACCTTGGGCTCTCGCGTGGGGCCTGATGCAACGTCGAGCAGTGCGGACACCGGCATGCCCATGGCGGCGGCGGGGTCAGCCGCGGCGAGTGAAGCGGCCCGCACGACGCGCGCTGCCGGTTCCATGGTCGCGGCGAAGGCCTGCTCGGCGGTGACGGCCGCACCGAGGTCACCCTCGAGGACGACGGTGATCGGCCACGGGGTTTCGCCGGCCGCCATCGTCGCGACCAGTGCCCCGGACAGGTCGATGAGCCGCGAGGCGGGGCAGAGGAAGCTCCCCAGCACGTGCGCGGTGGAGCCGGCACGAGCAGTTCGGTAGCCGGCCACGGCGGCCTCCATCGAGGGCGCATGGGGGTCGAGCAGGGTGGCATCGTCGATCAGCGACATCAATAGGTCCCGGCGTGCGTCGGGTAGCGGCAGCGGGCCTAACATCGGTATCTCCTGGACTGGCCGGCTTCGGCGGCAGACTGTCGACACGGTACCGAACAAAGGCGATATGGCGAGGGTTGAACCAGTGACTAGCCCAAATGGCACTGGTCAGAAACCCCTTTGCCCCCTCTGGTAGTGGCGGATACGGTGACGGTGGTGCGGGACAACACCCTTGGTGGGTGGCTTGGCCGGTGGGCACGGTCGGAGCTCAAGGGGAGGCAGACGTGGAGAACACAGGCAAACACACCGGGACGACATGCGCCATGTCGGATAGGCAGGCGGCATGACGACGCAGGCTCGTTCCGCCACCAATGTCACCTTGCCTTTGCATGCGCTCTTCGAGGCAATGTCCGATGGTGTCCTCATCATCGATGCCGCCGGCGTCCGTACCTACGCCAACCCGGCGCTGACCGAACTCGTCGGCTGCGATCCCCGAGAGCCGTTGGGTTCCGCTGAGGTGCCGCCCTGGATACCTGAAGAACAGCACACCCGCTATCGGGACTACGTTGGTGATGGGTCTCGTGCGGTGCGCAGCGCCACGATTGCCCTCGAGTGGGCGGTGCTCAACGCCGATGGCGAGCGCATCCCGGCGGTATTGCGGCTTCTGCCGGTCCGGGCCTCGATGGGTTCGCCGGCCGCGACACTGTGGATGGTCCAGCCGGAAGCACCGGTGGCCCCTGCGACTGAAGCCGCCGCCAGCCGGGTCCACCTCCTCGAAAAGGGATTGGAACGGATCGCCGCAGACCTTGCCAGACTGGGCTTCGCCGGCAACGGCGCCCCAAAGCCCCCGGCGAGTTTCCCCGGTGCGGAACGCTTGTCGCCTCGCGAGGCGGAGATCGTCGGACTCCTCCTCGAGGGACATCGAGTGGTGTCCATCTCCACCGAGCTCTGCGTGAGCGAGCATACGGTGCGCAACCACCTCAAATCGGTGTTCAGGAAACTCGGCGTCCACTCCCAGGCGGAACTGGTGCGGCGGGCCCGCAACGGTTCCAGCTAGACCGGACGGAGAGCTGCCAGACTGCGACAGATGAGTCGCACCATCACCATTGTCGAGTCCGGGCCGCGCGACGGTCTTCAGAGCGAGCAACGAGTTCTGCCGACCGCCGACAAGATCGAGCTGATCACCCGAATGGTGAGAGCCGGCGTCGGTCGGATCGAAGTGGCGTCGTTTGTGCATCCCGACCTGGTGCCCCAAATGGCTGATGCCGAAGAGGTGCTCGCCGGGCTGGGGCCCGCCCCCGAAAGTGCTTCGTACTCGGGCCTCGTACTGAACCGGCGCGGATTGGACCGGGCGTTGGCAACCAACGTCGACGAGATCGGCTTCGTGGTCGCCGCAGCCGAGGGGTACAACCAGGCAAACCAGCGCGCTCCGGTCCATGAGACGATGGCCGAGATCGAGGCAATGGTCCCTGAAGCTCACGACGCCGGCCGGTTCGCCAGCGTGACGATCAGTGTGGCGTGGGGTGACCCGTACGACGGGGAGGTGCCTACCGCCGACGTCGTGGAGCTGGCGGCACGTGCCGTGGCTGCCGGTGCCGACGAAGTTGCGCTCGGTGACACTATCGGCGTTGCCGTCCCCACCACAGTGCGCGCCCTCGTCGGCGGGATTCGGCAGGCAGTTCCCGATCTGGCGCTTCGTTGCCACTTCCACAACACCCGGCAGACCGGGCTGGCGAATGTCGTCGCCGCGCTCGATGCCGGCGTCACCGTGTTCGACACGTCCGTCGGAGGCATCGGCGGGTCGCCCTTTGCGCCGAACGCCGGGGGCAATGTGGCCACCGAGGACCTGCTGTTCCTCGCCTCCCGCAGCGGTCTGGAGACTGGGGTCGACCTCGCCGCCACGGTGGAAACGGCCCGCTGGCTCGGCGACAGGCTCGGTCACGGACTGCCGGGCTCGGGCCATCGCCTCGAGCCGTGGCCGTAACGGGCACACAGCAACCGTTTCTCTTGGCATACTGGGGTATCGACGCGAGGAGCGCCCATCGCCGAACTCGAGTGGCAGCCGACCGATGAGGGCTTCGCGGCCGGGCATTACCGCATCGAGCCGCTCGACGACGGCTCCCGCCACAATTGGCGGTTGACCGCAGTTGACGATTCGGCTCCGGCCGATGATTTCCGGACGCTGAGCGTTGCGTTTGTTGCGGCTGAGGGTCTGGAGCGGGCTCGCATCCGTCGGTCTCGGGTTACCACTCATCTGGCCATAGGTATCGTTGCCGCCATCGTTGCGGTGGTCACCGCCTCGGTCATGAACAATGTGGAGGCCTTTGTCGTCATGATGGGTGCGGTCTGGCTTGCCATACGGTCCTTCGTCGCAGCGATGTCCGAGCATCTCGGAGATGCCTGGGGTTGGACCCGCGCCCCGGGAACCCCACGCAAGATCACCCCATTCGATCGGGCCTGGGCCGGAGTGGTGGATGCCACCAAGACCAAGGTGGTCGAGCGGATGAGCGTGGCGGCCCCGGTGCCGTCCGGGCCGGGCAGCGAACCCAAGGTCCGCATTCTTCCCCCGGAGTAACCTCCCGGTCCATGAGTTCAGTTCCAATCTCCTTCTTGTCCGACTTCGGGCACGCCGACGAGTTCGTCGGCGTGGTACACGGTGTCGTCGCCCGCATCGCACCCGAGGTCCGCGTCATCGACGTGACCCACGGCGTGCCGCGAGGTGACGTCAGGGCGGGAGCGTTGGCTTTGCTGCGGGCGATCCAATACCTGCCCGGCGGCGTTGCCCTGGCCGTCGTCGACCCCGGGGTGGGTGCCGGGCGGCGCGGTATTGCTGCCCGCACCGAGTGGGGCTGCTTCGTTGGCCCCGACAACGGGGTCCTGGCGCCGGCCGTTGCGATGGTGGGCGGCGCCGACATGATCGTGTCGCTGGAAAACCCCGAGCTGCGACTCCCCGCAGAGGGCGCCACGTTCGACGGCAGGGACCTGTTTGGACCTACCGCGGCGGTGCTCGCATCGGGGCAGGCCGGTTTTGAGGACCTTGGCCCCGCGGTGGCACTCGAGACGGTTACGCCGCTCATGATCCCGCTGGTCGATGTGGCCCCGGGCCGGGTCGAGGGCCGGGTGTTGTGGGTTGACCACTTCGGCAACGCGCAAACGAACATCGCGCCCCAGGACCTGGCGGCAGCCGGGCTTGCCAAGGACGACGAGCTTGTGTTGCGGATCGGGGCAATGGAGTTCCCGATCGGCTGGGTGGATGCCTACGGGGATGTGGCCTCAGGCGAGGGACTGCTCCACATCGACTCCTACGGGCAACTGGCCGTTGCGGTCCGTGAAGGGCGGGCTGATGACAAGTACCCGCTCGAAACAAACCTCGTCGTTACGGTCAAGTCGTCGAGCGCGGAGCCCGGTGAAATCGACATTCAGGGCGTTGCCCCGGCCAAGTAGAGCTGCCAGAGGAAGGCGCCGACAATGAGCACGAGCAGTCCGATGATGACGGCGGCGGTGACGGGTCGCATGGGCCGTGGACGATAGCGGCGCCGGCCGCGGAGCCGGGAGTCGAGATCTCACCTTCCTCACCAGACGAGGGTGTCCGCTCTGCGACGAGGCCCTCGAGCTTGTGCTGCGTCATGCGCAGGGGTCGGTCGAGGTGGTGGACGTCGACCTCGATCTCGACCTACTCGAGCGCTACGACGAGCTTGTACCGGTCGTGCTCGATGCGACGGGGCAGGTGCTGGCGGCCGGCCCGCTCACGTCGCAGGAGGCAAAGCGACTGATGCGCCGGGTGAACCGCTGACTCTGGAGGCCACATCCGCCAGAGATTCTGGCGCCGCGACCCTCCACTATCCTCCAGAAACGTGAAAACGAGCATACCGACGGCCACTATTGCGAGGCTGCCGATCTACCTGCGAGGCCTTGGCGACTTGGCTCCGGAGCAGACTACCTGCTCGTCGGACGAGCTGGCAGCCAGCGCTGGGGTCAACTCTGCCCAGGTGCGCAAGGACCTGTCCTATCTCGACGTCAGCGGCGTGCGCGGTGTCGGCTATTCGGTCGATGAACTCCGCGAGCAACTCAGCGCTGCGCTCGGTTTGAACCAGGGTTACGCGGTTGCGGTTGTCGGTGCCGGCAACCTCGGCACGGCGTTGAGCAACTACGGCGGGTTTGCGACTTGGGGCTTCACCGTGGCCGGCGTGTTCGACATCGACGAAGCCAAACTTGGCAATGAAGTCGGCGGGCATGTGGTCCGCTCGCTGGCAGATCTTGAGGGGATCGTGCAGCAACGAAACGTCGCCATCGGCATCGTAGCCACGCCGGCGCTCGCCGCCCAGGAGGTTGCCGACAGGCTCATCGCCGCGGGCTTGCGGTCGATCCTCAATTTTGCACCCACGGTGCTCCAGGTGCCGGAGGGCGTTTCGGTGCGCCGCGTTGATCTCTCCACCGAACTGCAGATTCTGACGTTCCACCTGCAGCAGGCCGGAGGCTGACGGCCCGACTGGTGGCCACAAGGCGAACCGAATCAGGCGGACTCTTCGGCGTCGTTCTCGTAGCGGTCGAGCGCGGCGACGAACATCAGGAACAGGATGAACGAGCCGAGGGTCAGCGCAATCGCAGGCACCCGGACCTGGAAGGCATTCAGCCCTTCGAGGTTGGACGGCCGCAGACCGCGCGGGGCATAGACCACAAACAGAGCGCTGCCGATGACCAGCCAGCCGAAGGTGGCTGCGCCCGTGACCAGGAAGGCGAGGCGGGCACCGAGGTCGGTGTAGAGCAGCAAGTAGCCGCTGCCGATGAAGGCGACGATCGCCGTCACGGTGATGAGCACACCACGGGTCGCAATCGAGAAGGCCGTGACCTGTCCGGTGTCGGGATCGACCTGCTTGAAGATGGCGTCGTAGATGTCTCCGAACAGTCCTCGCACCGGGGGAATGAACGCAAGGACTGCGACGATGATGGCGAACACGCCGAGCCACTCGAGGGCCGTCAGTCCCGCCTCTTCGTGGTGGAAACGCCGCCGGACGGCACCGTTGCCGGAGGGGAAGCTCACATCGACCTCTCATACTTGACGATGAGTCGGATGTCTTCCTCCGACAGGATCTGTCCAAAGGCGGGCATCCATCCGCTGCCGATTCCGTTCACGCCGTAGTTGGTGGCGAGTTCGGAGCCGTTGATGACAAACTTGACCTGGTCGTCCTCGTTCGGGAACTGGCTGACGGAGGCGCCACCGATCAGCGACGGCCCCCATGCCCCGCTTCCGGCTTCCTGTTCGAAGGAGACACCGGCGCTGTAACCGGCGGTATGGCAGCGGGCGCAGTAGCCGTTGAACAGACCGACGGCGCGCGCGGCGTCATCGAGGCTGAGCCCGGTCGCGGCGGCGACCTCGTCGAAGTCGACCGTCCACAGTTGCGCCGCCTCGGCGTCGAGGAGGAATTCGAGGCCTTCTTCGGCGGTGGCCAGGAAGACGTCTTGACGCTCGGTGACCACGCCAAGCGTGAGGTGAGCGGTGCTGAGGTCGTTCATCCAGGTGTCGAGCGAGTCGAGGTCGGCGAGGGATTCCCCGGCGGCATCTGTCATGGTGAACGCGTTGCTCGGGTCGAGCATGAGGTCGTACAGGTGCGGGTACGCGCCGACGTTGGGCACCATCGTCACCTCATACGTGATGTTCCCGGCGTCGTCCTCAACCGGCGACACCACCCGAACCACGACGGTGTCGGCGGTGATGGCGGCCAAGGAATTGGAGTCCCGAACGTCATCCACCGCTCCCGCAATGAGACGCTCGGCGTCGTCGGTGATTCCGTCGCGGTCGGTGTCGCCCCCGGGCTGGTTGCACGAGGACCCCACCATGGCGGCCGATTCGTCGGTGCAGGTCCCGTCGCCGGCCAGGATGAAGGCCAGATTGGTCGGCGTGGCGCCCGCTTGCTCGAGCGTTGCGAACTGTGCCGGGACATCCTCGAGATCGGCGATCACGGCTTCTTGGGCGGTGATCCGAGCTGCGACGGCTTCGGAACCCCCGGCGATTCGAGCCAGTGCAGCGTCCACCGCCGGCTGGATCTTGGCGAGGGCCTCACCCTGGGAGATCTCCAGCGATTCGATGTAGGTCATGACCTGGTCGACTTCCTGACTGGTCATAGCGCCGCCGCCATCGAGACCGTTGGCGGGCATCGGGGTGCCGTCGCGGCCGTAGACAATCCAGAACTCGACTTCTTCCTCGCCGTAGCGGTAGTAGACGTCGTTGAGCGAGGGAACCGCCCACGAGGTCTCAAGCCCGCTGCGGTCCTCGACGTGAGCCGCACCGCCGCCCCCACCGTCGGCACCATGGCAGTTGGTGCACTCAAAATTGGTGTACCACTTGTGACCCTCTTCGACGTACAACTCGTGCTGGGCCTCAGCCGCCTCGGCTTGGCGGTCCGACTCGATGATGTAGTAGACCGGGATCAGCAGAGCCAGCACGCCGGCGGCGACGACCGCAGAGGTGAGGATCTTGGTGAGCCGGGTGTTCTCCAACTCGTCGTCGGACAGATAAGGCTGGAGGTTGGGCGGGGTCTCCTCGGCCTTCTTCTTGCCGACCCGCCGACTGTTGATGATCAGGTAGCCGACCCAGATGAGGAAGGCGCCGATAACGACGATGAGCACGAAGGCGCCGAGTCCGACGTTCGCCGGGCCGGCGGGGGTGCTGTCGCTCTCCGCCGTGGCGAGGATGATCGATGCCGCGGTCACACGCACGATGGTCCCTGCGGGTAGGCAATGGTGCTGATGGTGGCCCGCGAGGTCTCGACGACCTGGCCGGTTTGGATGATGAGATCACCGTTGTCGTTGATCTCGACGGCGAAGCGGTCCATGTTGCGCGGTGCCGGCCCGTCGGCGTACTCGCCATGGAAGTTGTACTTGGAGCCGTGGCACGGGCACTCGAAACCCTGTGACGACAGGCACTCGGGGACGCGGCAGCCGAGGTGGACGCAACGTTGCCAAAGGGCCATCACCCCCGGCTCGCTGCCATCGGTGGCGACTACCGGGAGCCCGCTGAAGGAGCTGTCGTCCTGGAGTCCGGGCTCGAACGGGACGATCCACGACTGGGCCGCCGCCATGAAGATGGGTTGGATCGAGCCGTCGGGTTGGATCAGCTGACTCTGGATCTCGTTGAAGTTGCCTGCGTTGATCGGGGAGCCAAAGCCGCCCTTCAGCTTGGGCCAGAGGAAGGCGAGGAAGCTCAGCGACAGTCCTCCGAGGAAGGCGCCCACGAACAAGCCAAACAACGCCCGGTTGAGGAACTTGCGTCGGGTGACGCCGTACTCGGCCGCGGTGATGGGGATCTTCTGCAGCGCAGGATCCGATGGCGGAGCCGCCGCGTCGACGGTCGTTTCGGACGCCGTGTCGGTGCCCTCCTCATCGGTTGCGGTCAACGTGGCCACGGCAGTTCCACCGCCATCGCCGGCTGCCGCCTGGCGCTGGCGGTCCGACCGAACTGCACGTTTGTCGAGCTTGCCGGTGGCA
>Ga0209567_10000846_pt1 | contig 16471 bp, 17 predicted proteins | sample COG_12_FD_184756 | JGI IMG/M metagenome (GOLD analysis project Ga0209567, IMG submission 184756) | Pelagic marine sediment microbial communities from the LTER site Helgoland, North Sea, for post-phytoplankton bloom and carbon turnover... | ecosystem: Environmental > Aquatic > Marine > Neritic...
AGAATTCATTGTTTCGCTGGTACAGACGTAACTCCCCGCCGTTACCGGGCACCTGTGTACTGTCGAGCAAAGTCCAGGGGGTCATAAACGTCTCAATCTCTTGAATCCAGGCGGTGCAAATATATACCTTTCACTTTGCACTTTCCTCGCGCTTTTCTGCCTTTTTCACACGAATCTTATTGCCGCCGACATCCCGGTAATTAAGTTCCTTTATAGCTGCCCTGGCCTCGCCGGCACGCGGCATTTCAACGAAACCAAAGCCTTTGGATTTTCCTGTCACTTTATCCATCACCAGTTTGCAGTACTGCACATCCCCATACTCTTTAAACAAGATCAGCAGTTCCGCTTCTGTCGTGTCACGGGACAAGTTACGCATTATGATTTTCATGTTTTTTACACCAGGCAGTGAATTCAGGTGGATGAAATGGTGGATAAGGCGGCCCGCCCGGTCGACCGGGTCGTCCCGACATGAGTCGTACGGCCCCCGGAATTCACCGCTATGGATTGCACCAGGGACTATGATCTCCCGGCCCCTATGCCATAAGGCTATCATTTCTATGAGAGGTTGTGGGCCCGCCAGGACTCGAGCCTGGGACCAGGCGATTATGAATCCCCGTCTCCATCCAGGTAGGGGCGATCAAATGAGCACCTTAGAACGGGCAATAGTAGCCGTCAGCAATGGTCTGATTAAGTTCCGAATGGAATGCGCGGAGCGGAATACGTCAATTTGAGCCTCTTGTTATCCCTTATGCCACACTAGCAATCAAAGTTTGCAGCGTGGAAGCACCGGTTGGTGTGGATAGCCAAATGTAGACTCCACAGTTTAGAAAAACCATTACCCAGAAAACTGAGCGGAAAGATCGTTTCTTGGACTTGTGACGCAACGTTTGTTGGGCGACGAGTGCGCCTGGCCAGCCCCCAGCCAATGATAGCAAGTGCAGGGTGCTTTCCTGGGTTCGCCAGGATCCTTCTTTTGCAGCCGATTTATCTACCGCGTACATAATAAACGTAAGTAGACTGGCGACCAGATAAATGGTGAGGATCAGTGGCGGCATTTTGGCTGTGAGAACAGAAATGCCGACAACGACGAGAAAGAAAGCGGCACCAATGACTGGCAGTGATCCGTACACCCGTGTTGTCTTTTCTGGAAGTCTATCGCCAGCCAATGTGGCCTCTACAGCGCATGGCCGGCCTTGCCTGTCGGTAGACAAGGCGTAGGTTACGATCTGATTGATCACAGGATACCTTTTGCGGTTACTGAATGCCTTGATATGGACGAAGACCTGTTTTCCGCCGGCACTGGGCATGATAAATCCAAATCCCTTCTTGTCGTTCCAGGACTTTATTTTTCCTTTATTTCGCATACAGGTTATCTTTCTCCCTGGCCAACCCATTCAGCCCCGGCAGGCCGGAGCCAAAGAGGTAGAGAGCTAATTCAATTATTCTGAGGGCACGGCCTCAAAGCGATTGTCGGTGGATTCACCTTCTTGTGCCAGAAATATAATCACCACAATCCACCCTATAATGGGAATGATCCATAGCAGCTGCCACCAGCCACTCCGACTGGTGTCATGCAGGCGACGTGCGCCAGCTGCAAGTGATGGAAGGATTGTTGCTAATGTCCTGGGAGCCCTGGCGGGGGAAAGGTCAGGTGCAGCCCCATCCTGGTGGCGGGGTTTCTTTGTTAGGTTGGTGTCTTAAAGTAAATGCCAATGCTCCGCAAGGAGTATGGCTACAAAGATAATTACTGCTATGGTTACTACGCTCATTTCTTCCTTCTTTGCTTAATAGTGGTAGCGGTAATCAATGACAAATCTTGAATGAGGAGGGTAAACATTGTGAGCAACCGCACAATCAGAGTCCTTATACATGAGCAGCCAGACCTCTACGAAGAGTTGACCACTGCCATGCTGGGCCACGGGCAATATGAGGGCTGCTACGTCGAGCAATACACCGAGTTCCTCGAAGACGGCCAGACCATAGCCAAATTCACACTGCGGGAATCAGAAGGATCAGAAGAGCCTGTGATTCACGACTGATATATTAAGGTAACGAAGCGATGTGACATCTGACAGAAATATTGCTATCCACATTGCTACCCGGCAGGGAAACTCAGGATATTAGGTGTTATATCATATTAGGGTAAATGGTGTCAGAGCACATTTTTCTCTAATATAAGCAGTAAATGTGCTCTGACACCATCTTCTACATTGCTTTGCAGGCTCTTGCGGTCGACACGATGTCGGCTGGTTGGCGACGGGTTTGACGATGGCAACACAGGAGCAACTGCGACAGACGGTTCGAACTCTGCTGGATTCCCAGGCCCAGGGTGTGCTGGCGACCCAGCATGACCGGCAACCCTATACCAGTCTGATGGCCTTCGCCGTCACCCCTGACTTGCACTGGATCGTGTTTGCAACCTACCGGGCGACCCAGAAACACGCAAACCTCCTGGCGAACCCGCGCGCCTCATTGCTGATAGATAACCGCACCAACAAGTCGGCCGATTATCACGATACCGTGGCCACCTCCGCCCAGGGTACGGTCAGCGAGGTCGATGTGACACGACGTGGCGAACTGCTGCAGCTCTACCTTGAAAAACACCCGGACCTGAGTGATTTCGTGAGCGCCACCGACTGCGTGCTGCTGAAACTTGAAGTTGAATCCTTTTATGTGGTCAGCCAATTCCAGAACGTGGCCGTGCTACAAATGTTCTGAAGGCAGCTGCCGGGGTGGCCACCGCCCGTCATGTTTGGCCTGGTGACTATCGGTCTTATGATCAGCCACTATGGCCAATTGATGGATTCGTAAGCCGAAGAAAATGGATGGCTCCCCGGGACGGATCTCTCGATAGGGCCTCCTGGTTGTACCCCACCCAGGCTATCCGATACTGTCCCCGCACCCGAGTGACACACAGTCAGCGATCCGTCATAACGGGAGAGGGTGTATATGTTGAATTAACACATCTTTTACATATGGACATTTTGATTAAAGTAAGCGATCTGTACCCTTAATTCACAATTTATTTAAGTGATTTGGCCACGAATGGAAGCCAGGGAGGGTACAACAATGAGAACAATTAAGATCAATGCTCGCGACGAACGGGAACGCTTTCTCCGTCTATACGATGCCATGATGAAGCGTGAGCAAGTGGAGGGTTGCTATATCATCGACTACAGGTGGGGTAACGAGCAGGGCGAGACGTATGCCAAGTTCACCCTGCGCGAAGCAGAGGACAAAGCAACCAATTAGGTGCCTGACCGAGGGAAGCCGAGACACTCAGCGATCTGGCATATCGGGGGAGGGTGTTTTATATGTAGGTGTCACAATGCGACAATGAGGGTGTTTTGCGAAGTCGGCAAGCGCAACGTTTCCTGAGCGTTCATGCGGCTGTCCACAATCTATTCAATCTTGGTCGGAACCTGATGTCAGCCAAGCATTACCGGTATATAAGAATGCGTGCCTTTGCGTCTTGGGAATGTGCGACAGCAGTTTAATTGCTGTTTTCCTTGAGGTTCACACAGGTCTGATAGTTAACTTGTCAGTACCTAACGCAGTTTGCGTACCCTGAACCTGCGTCCCTTTATTTTACCTTCTGCCAGGGTCTTCAAGGCCTGTTTGGCAATAGGGCGTTCCACGGCGACATGGGCGTGGTAATCAGAGATATCAATTTTCCCGATTTGCTTGCCCGTCAGATTGGTATTCACAGTCAAGGCGCCTAATATATCACCCGCGCGCACCTTGTTTTTACGGCCACCATTGATGCACAGTGTGACCATCGGGGGGCTCAATCTGAAGTCCTCCCGGGCTTTAAGCGAGCTTGTTTTATCCATCTGTACATGGCTGTTTTGAAAGTCTTCTATTGCCGTGACCTTTTTTGCTTCCGAGGCCATGAACAGGCTCAGTGCCAGGCCTGCATTGCCTGCGCGGCCGGTGCGTCCGATACGGTGAATATGTATTTCCGGGTCCGGCGATAACTCGAAGTTGATCACGGCCTCTAAATCCTTGATGTCCAGCCCACGGGCCGCAACATCGGTTGCTATAAGAACAGAGCTGCTTTTATTGGCAAACTGTACCAGCGCCTGGTCACGTTCACGCTGTTCAAGATCGCCGTGCAGGGCCTGTGCATGGAATCCCTGTTGCCATAATTCTTCTGCCAGTTCCTGGCATTGCTGTTTTCGATTGCAAAACACCACGCTTGATTCAGGCCGGTAATGCTGTAACAGGGCAACGAGTGTTTTGGTTCGTTCGCCTTTTTGTATTTCATAGAAAGTCTGTTTTATCTGTTTATTGTCATGCAGGCTTTCCACGCGAATATCAACAGGATCGATCTGGATGACATGACTGATTTCTTTTATTTCATCCGGGTAGGTTGCGGAAAATAACAGGGTCTGTCTTTGCCGTGGCATCATCTCGATAATCCTCATGATGTCATCATGAAAACCCATGTCGAGCATGCGGTCGGCCTCGTCCAGCACCAGCATATTCAGTGCATCCGGTTTTAATGTGCCTTTTCCCAGGTGCTTTAACACCCGTCCCGGCGTGCCGACCACGATATGCGGGTTGCGTTCCAGCGAGGCCAGTTGCGGGCCCATTGGTTTGCCGCCACACAGGGTGAGAATGTTGGTGTTGGGTATTGCACGCGCCAGCAGGCGTATTTCCTTGCTGACCTGGTCGGCCAGTTCACGTGTTGGGCAAAGTACCAGCGCCTGTGTCCGGTAGGTCTTTACCTCGAGTTTGTGCAGTATGCCAATTGCAAATGCAGCCGTTTTGCCACTGCCCGTTTTAGCTTGTGCCAGTAAATCCTTGCCTTTCAGAATAGCGGGCAGGCTTCGCGCCTGTATCGGGGTCATTACCTGGTAATCCAGAGACTGGATATTGGCTAACAGCCCGGGTGCCAAGGGCAGTGATGAGAAGGCGGTTGCGTTCACGTGATGCTGGTCTTTGCTGGCTTATCGGGGGAGACGCATCATAGCAGATTGAGAAGCCGGGGCAGGGGGGATATTCTTTGATTTATAATGCTTACAGCAACAAGTCTTCCTTGATGCGGTGATAGGTGCTGGCGGAATCAATCAGTGAATTGGCTGTAAGTGCGGGCACACCATAGACTTCAGCACTGACGGCAAAATCCTTTATTACTTTTTTCAGTAACAGGTCGAAGTCTCCGTCACCGGAGAGCAATACAATCTTGTCAACATCTTTGACGGCCTCCAGCACATCAATCGTAATACCAACGTCCCAGTCACCCTTGGAAGAGCCATCACTGCGCTGAATATAGGGTTTGAGTTTTACGGTGAAGCCGATGTGTTTGAGGGCATCCTGAAATTTGAGTTGTTTTTCATCGCCACGATGTGTGGCATAGGCAATAGCAGAAATAATTTCTCCTTCAGAACTGATTCGCTGCCAAAGTTTCCGGTAATCAAACTGGCGGCCATAGGCTTGGCGCGTGGTGTAATAAATGTTTTGTACGTCTGCAAAAACAGCAATTCTTTTCACAATGTGGCATGTCTCGTTTGGTTAATCGTCTTCTGTCGGTTCACGCCACTCAAGCCCCGGAAAGGGTGTAAACGAGGCGGGCATAAAAGTTGCTTCGAGGTGTCTTTTGTAACCCAGAGATATCAAGGGGAAATTAATGGTTCCCCGAGTTGGTCTGTCCCCGACCGGACCTCTTTCGAGGCGACCCCGTATACAGGAGTCACGTTTCACCACGGGAGTTCTCGGGTGAGCCGGTGACTATCGGTCTTATGGTCACCTCGATGGGCGCCCGATGGGGATCGTAAGCTGAAGAAAATGAAGTGGCTCCCCGGGACGGGCTCGATGTACCACGAGGACGGCCAGACGATGGCCAGGTTCACCCTGCGGGAGCGTGATCTGGAATAGTCGGGGGAGAATGCCTCAAATCAGAACAAGGCCCTTTCGACGAACAGGATCGTCACCGGCGTCATGGCAACGATAATAATCAGTCCGGCGCAAACGCCGGTGTAGATGTTTCTTATCACAAAAATGTCTCCCACTGCTGATAAATCATTGACGGCTATCCTTGCCTATCCTGGAGCCTTTCAACAAAGCGGGAATAGTTGGGGGGTGTGCCCGTTATATAAAGATATCCCAACGTGACAATGAAAGTGACAATCAGGTAACTTTCGTAAATGTTCAGATCGGGTAAATCGTGTAACTTCCTGGTTTATTGGCTCCCCGGGACGGGCTCGAACCGCCGACCTAGTGATTAACAGTCACCCGCTCTACCAACTGAGCTACCGGGGATCAGAGAACCTGCAAGAGGGCGCATCATACTGTAGTGGCGGGTTTTTGGTCAACGACCTTCATCGGGTCCGGTACTCCTGATTGCGCCCGGAAAATCTCGCGGGTACGGACGTTTACGCACACCGGGACCGCTGCCTGTCAGGGGCAAACGACCGGTTTTCCGTTGCAGCGTGTCCGGCTCAGCCGCGGCCGCCCGGTGTTCGACAGGCAGATCACCCGCGGTGTGGCGCGCCGGTCCCGCCCGCAAAAGGTAAAGGTGCTGTTGGTCCCGCCGCTGCTGCCATCCGGCTGATAGGCGATGCGCTTGCGGTGATTGCCGGCGTGCATGCGGATACCGCGGCCCGGGGGCGGGCCAACCTGCAGCAGGGGTTCGTGCGGTTCCCGTTCGCGGTCGTCGCTGGCAAACAGCAGCCAGCCGCCGCGCCAGTCCAGGCTGTTGCCGCAGCTCAGCCTGTCCCGGCTCGGGCACAGCACCACCTGGCGTCCCCGCTTGATGGCCTCGCTGCGGGCGAAGTGCAGGGCGGCAACGAAGCCGTTGACCGCTGTGACCATGCGGCTCTCCTGCAGGAAGCGCGGCAGAAAATCCGCCATACCCACGGCGATGATCAGCACCACGGTGAGCGTCGCCAGCAGTTCAGGCAGGGTGAGCCCGTCCTCATGTGCGTGTTGCGGATGTCCGGCCATTACAGTCCCGTCGATAACAATCGTCGGGGCCAGTCTGGCCGAACGGATTGGATCCGGGCAGCGGAATCCACCCGGTTAGCGTGCAGGACTGCCGGGTATCAGCCTGTCAGTGCCTGGCGCAGCCGGCCGAGGGCATCTTCCAGCACATCCATACCGGTGGCAAAAGAAAAGCGGATATAGCCGGGTGCACCGAAGGCCGAGCCCGGCACCAGCGCCACGCCGGCGGCATCCAGCAGGTGGGCCGCCAGGGCGACATCGTCGTTCACACCCTCAAGCCGGTCGATGACATCCTGTACGCGCGGAAAGCAGTAAAAGGTGCCGTCTGCCGGCAGGCATTCGATGCCCGGAATGTCATTCAGTGCAGCGACCACGTAATCATGACGTTCATGGAAGGCCTTCAGCATCGGTGCAATGCACGACTGGTCGCCCTCGAGCGCGGCCTGTGCCGCGACCTGCGAGATGGAGGTCGGGTTCGAGGTGCTCTGCGACTGGACCTTCTTCATCGCCTTGATCAGTTCGGCCGGGCCGCCGGCATAGCCGATGCGCCAGCCGGTCATGGCATAGGCCTTGGAGACACCGTTCAGGACGATGGTGCGCTCATACAGTGATGGACAGGCATTGAGGATGTTGCAGAACGGTTCCTCGGTCCACAGGATGTGCTCGTACATGTCATCCGTCGCCACCAGCACGTGCGGGTGCTGTAACAGGACTTCACCCAGTGCGGCGAGTTCGTCGTGTGTGTAGGCCACGCCGGTCGGGTTGGACGGGCTGTTCAGCACCACCAGGCGTGTGCGGGGCGTGATGGCCGCGTTCAGCTGTCCCGGCGTAATCTTGAAGCGGGTGTCCGTGCCGGTCCTGAGGATGACCGGCTCGCCATCGGCCAGCAGCACCATGTCGGGGTACGACACCCAGTAGGGCGCGGGGATGACCACCTCGTCGCCGCTGTTCAGCAGCGCCTGGCACAGGTTGTAAAAGCTTTGTTTGCCACCGCAGGAGACCAGGATCTGTTCCGGGGTGTAGTCCAGTCCGTTGTCGCGGCTGAACTTCGCTATAATCGCCTGCTTGAGACCCGGTGTGCCATCAACCGCTGTGTAGCGGGTGAAGCCATCGTTGATCGCCTGGATGGCGGCATCGCAGATGTGCTGTGGCGTCCCGAAATCGGGTTCGCCGGCACCCAGACCGATAATGTCCTTGCCGGCGGCGCGCAGTTCGGCGACGCGTGCGGTGACCGCCAGCGTTGGTGAGGGCTTCACGCGCTTTACCCGGTTGGCGAGATGGATAGTGTCCAAGGTGCTGTCCCTTCGGTGTTTAACATCGCCAATCATACTCAAACACGGCCATTAGAAAACAGTTTGTGAGCAAACAATTGGAACTTAAATCCGAAATGGTGCCGGCCGGCGATCAGCCGCAGGCGATTGCCGCGCTGAACGAGGGGCTGGCCGACGGCCTGGCGCACCAGACCCTGCTCGGTGTGACCGGTTCCGGCAAGACCTTCACGGTGGCGCATGTCATCCAGGACGTACAGCGGCCGACGCTGATCCTGGCGCCGAACAAGACCCTGGCGGCGCAGCTCTACGGCGAGATGCGCGAGCTGTTCCCGGACAACGCCGTCGAGTATTTCGTGTCCTATTACGACTACTACCAGCCGGAGGCCTACGTCCCGGCCTCGGATACCTATATAGAAAAGGATGCCTCGGTCAACGAGCACATCGAGCAGATGCGCCTGTCCGCGACCAAGGCCCTGCTGGAGCGCCCGGACTCCATCATCGTCGCCACGGTCTCCGCCATCTACGGCCTGGGCGATCCGCGCGCCTACCTGAAGATGGTGCTGCACCTGGTGCGCGGCGAAAAGGCCGACCAGCGCACCATTTTGCGGCGCCTGGCGGAGCTGCAGTACACGCGCAATGAAACGGAGCTGGCGCGCGCCACCTACCGCGTGCGCGGTGAGATCATCGACATCTTTCCGGCGGAGTCGGACGGCGAGGCCGTGCGTCTCGAGCTGTTCGATGACGAGATCGAGTCCATCGCCAGGTTCGATCCGCTCACCGGCGAGGTGTTGCGCAAGGTCCCGCGCCTGACGATCTATCCCAAGACACACTACGCCACACCGCGCGAGGTGATCCTCGCTGCGATCGATGACATCAAGGTCGAGTTGAAGGCGCGTCTCGAGCAGCTGCACAGCAACAACAAGCTGGTCGAGGCGCAGCGGCTGGAACAGCGCACGCTGTTCGACCTGGAAATGATGCAGGAACTCGGTTACTGCTCCGGCATCGAGAACTATTCCCGCTACCTGTCCGGGCGCCAGGCAGGCGAGCCGCCGCCGACCCTGTTCGATTACCTGCCGCCGGAGGCGCTGCTGATCGTCGACGAGTCGCATGTCACCATTCCGCAGCTCGGCGGCATGTACCGCGGCGACCGCTCGCGCAAGGAAAACCTGGTGGAATACGGCTTTCGCCTGCCATCGGCGCTGGACAACCGGCCGCTGCGCTTCGACGAGTTCGAGCGCCTGGCGCCGCAGACCATCTTTACCTCGGCAACACCCGGACCCTATGAAGAGGAACATGCCGGTGCCGTGGTCGAACAGCTGATCCGGCCGACCGGGCTTGTCGATCCCGAGATCGAGGTGCGGCCGGCGGGGACGCAGGTCGATGACCTGTTGTCGGAAATCAATATCCGCGTGGCCGCCGGTGACCGCGTGCTGGTCACGACGCTCACCAAGCGCATGGCCGAGGACCTGACCGAATACCTTGCCGAACACGGTGTGCGCGTGCGCTACCTGCACTCGGATGTGGAAACCGTCGAGCGCGTGGAAATCATCCGCGATCTGCGCCTGGGCGTGTTCGACGTGCTGGTGGGCATCAACCTGCTGCGCGAGGGCCTCGACATGCCGGAGGTGTCACTGGTGGCGATTCTGGATGCCGACAAGGAGGGCTTCCTGCGTTCCGAGCGCTCGCTGATCCAGACCATCGGGCGTGCCGCGCGCCACCTGCAGGGCAAGGCCATCCTCTACGCGGACGTGGTGACCGGCTCCATGCGTCGCGCGATCGACGAGACCGAGCGTCGCCGCGACAGGCAGGTGGCCTACAACAAGGCCCATGGCATCACGCCGCGCGGTGTCAAGAAGGCGGTCATGGATATCATGGAAGGCGCGCGCGGGCAGGGCGGCAGCACGCGCAGTTTCGCGAAGGTGGCGGAGGAATTCTCGACCTACGGCCACCTCTCCGCAGACGAGCTGGCGCGGCAGGTAAAAGACCTGGAAAAACAGATGTACGAGCATGCCCGCAACCTCGAGTTCGAGGACGCCGCCCGCCTGCGCGACCACATCCGGCACATGCAGGCCGGCAACCTGGGGGTGGCTGAGGGGTAGGGTGCGTTTTACGCACCGAACTTGCCGTCATCCCCGCGCAGGCGGGGATCCAGCCCTAAAAAGTCAGCCAGTGCCAAGTCCACCCGGCTGTATTTATCAGTGCATTTTTTGAGATTCTTGCTGTAAGTTTACCAGCTACTGCATATTTTCCGCTGGATCCCCGCCTGCGCGGGGATGACGCTATTTTTTGACCCTATTGATCCCGCTAATTGCAATTTTAGGGCTGGATCCCGCCTGCGCGGGGATGACAGCATCTTTTTTTTCGCCCGGCACAACCCGTTAATTAATAAGCCAGGTCTTGCAACCGGCCAGCCGTCCCGGTATCGTTTTCCGCCTCGCAGGCGCGTAGCTCAGTTGGTTAGAGCACCACCTTGACATGGTGGGGGTCGTTGGTTCGAATCCAATCGCGCCTACCAATAATTCAGATACAAGTAATTAAAGATACAAGATAAAAGTTCTTGTATCTTTTTTCTTGTATCTTTTATCTGAATTCAAGTGGCCCCTCGTATCGGTCACCACTGGAGAACAACATGCCGGTCGTAACCCTCCCTGATGGCAGTACCCGCGAGTTCGCCCAGCCCGTTACCGTGTATGACGTGGCCACCGATATCGGTCCCGGCCTGGCGAAGGCCGCACTGGCCGGCAGGATTAACGGCGACCTGGTGGACACCAGTTACCTGGTCGAGGACGACGCCGAACTGGCGATCATCACCAGTCGCGACGAGGAGGCACTGGAACTGCTGCGCCACGATGCCGCGCACATCATGGCGCAGGCCGTGCAGGAACTCTGGCCCGACACGCAGGTGACCATCGGCCCGGCGATCGAGAACGGCTTTTACTACGACTTCGCCCGCGAGGAAGCGTTTACCCCGGAAGACCTGGAGAAGATCGAGCAGCGCATGCACGAGATCGTCAAGCGCGACCTGCCGATCGAGCGCCTGGTGTGGGAGCGCGACGATGCCGTGAAGCTGTTCGGCGACATCGGCGAACACTACAAGGTCCAGATCATCGAGGACATCATCCCGCAGGACGAGGAGGTCTCGGTCTACCGCCAGGGCGAGTGGTTCGATGTCTGCCGCGGCCCGCACCTGCCCAGCACCGGCAAGCTCGGCAAGGGCTTCAAGCTGATGAAGCTGGCTGGCGCCTACTGGCGCGGCGACTCGAACAACGAGATGCTGCAGCGCATCTATGGCACGGCCTGGCGTGACAAAAAGGAACTCAAGGCCTACCTGACACGGCTGGAAGAGGCCGAGAAGCGCGACCACCGCAAGCTCGGCAAGGTGATGGACCTGTACCATACCCAGGAAGAGGCGCCCGGCATGGTGTTCTGGCACGATGCCGGCTGGCAGATCTACCTGGTGATCCAGGACTACGTGCGCGGCATGCTGGCCCGGCACGGCTACCAGGAAGTGCATACCCCGCAGATCATCGACCGCTCGCTGTGGGAGCGGTCCGGGCACTGGGAGAAATTCTCCGACGATATGTTCATCACCGAGTCGGAAAACCGCACCTATGCCATCAAGCCGATGAACTGCCCGGCGCATATCCAGATCTTCAACCAGGGGCTGAAGAGCTACCGTGACCTGCCGCTGCGGCTGGCGGAGTTCGGTTCCTGCACCCGCAACGAGCCGTCCGGCACGCTGCATGGCCTGATGCGGGTGCGCAACTTCGTGCAGGACGATGCGCACATCTTCTGCACCGAGGACCAGATCAGCGACGAGGTCTCGGCCTTCATCGACCTGCTCTACCAGGTGTATGCCGACTTCGGCTTCGACGAGGTCAGCGTGAAGTTCTCCACCCGGCCGGCACAGCGGGTCGGCGAGGATGCCCTGTGGGACAAGGCGGAGGCGGCCCTGCAGGCCGTGCTGGAGCAGAAGCAGCTCGACTGGCAGCTGCAGCCGGGCGAGGGGGCCTTCTACGGCCCGAAAATCGAATTCAACCTGAAGGACTGCCTGTCACGCGTCTGGCAGCTGGGCACCATTCAGCTGGATTTCTCCATGCCGGACCGGCTCGGCGCCCACTATGTGGCCGAGGACGGCAGCAAGCAGGTGCCGGTCATGCTGCACCGGGCGATTCTCGGCTCGCTGGAGCGTTTTATCGGGATTCTGATCGAGCACCACGCCGGTTCCCTGCCGCTGTGGCTGGCGCCGGTACAGGCCATGGTGCTGAATATTACCGATAACCAGGCCGACTATGCCCGAAAAGTCGAAGAATCCCTGAAAAATCAGGGCCTGAGGGTCAAATCGGACTTGAGAAATGAGAAGATCGGCTTTAAAATCCGCGAGCACACGATAAAGCGCGTTCCGTATCTGCTGGTGACCGGCGATCGGGAGGCGGAAGCGGGTACCGTGGCCGTGCGCACGCGAGGCGGTAAGGATCTGGGCAGTCTGTCACTCGAACAGCTGGCCAGGGATCTGAACACCGAGGTCGCGAGCCGCGGCCGTACTGTTTTGGAGGGCTAGAGTATCGCCGCAAAAAAATTGCAGCATCGGATCAATGCATCGATCATTGCGTCCGAGGTGCGCGTCATTGACCAGGAGGGTGAACAGGTCGGTATCCTGCCCATCGCGGATGCCACCAACATGGCAAGCGAGGCCAGCCTTGACCTGGTCGAGATTTCGCCCAACGCGGAGCCGCCGGTCTGCCGGATCATGGACTACGGCAAGTTCCGGTTCGAGGAGAACAAGAAACTCCAGGTAGCCAAGAAGAAACAGAAGCAGACCCAGGTCAAGGAAATCAAGTTCCGCCCGGGTACCGATATTGGCGACTACAACATCAAGCTGCGCAAGCTGATCGCGTTTCTTGAAGAGGGTGACCGTACCAAGGTGACACTGCGTTTCCGCGGTCGGGAAATGGCCCACCAGGAACTCGGCCTGGAGCTGCTGCAGCGTGTCAAGGCCGACCTGGAAGAATACGGGACGGTCGAGCAGGAGCCGAAGATGGAAGGCCGCCTGATGGTGATGGTACTGGCGCCGAAGCGTAACAAGTGACGGCGAAGCCGTCATCCCGGACGACGCGAAGCGGAGATCCGGGATCCAGTGGCTATATTGGAAAAGGATTCCCGCTTTGTCGCTCACGGCATCCATGCCTGCCGCGGGATGAACTACAAGGCCGCTTTGCAGCCTTGTCCATGTACAGCGCGCAGGGAATGACAAGATTATGAAAAGTTTATTAGTGGAGTAGTACGAATTGGAACTGGATTCCCGCTCCCCGCCTCCGCGGGGACAAGCTTCGCGGGAATGACAGGATTATGAAAAGTTTATTATTGGAGTAGTACGAAAATGCCTAAGTTAAAGACCAACCGCGGTGCGGCCAAGCGTTTCAGGAAGACCGGTTCCGGCGGTTTCAAGCGCGGGCAGTCACACCTGCGACACATCCTTACGAAGAAGAGCAGCAAGCGCAAACGCCAGCTGGGTTCGCCGGCCGGCGTGCATGAAGCCGATGTGGCGATGGTTCGCCGCATGCTGCCATTTGTCTGAATTCATATTTAGAGGTAGTTAGTCATGTCCAGAGTAAAGCGTGGTGTTACCGCCCGTGCACGGCACAAGAAGGTGCTGGGCAAGGCCAAGGGCTACTACGGCGCGCGCCGCAAGGTGTTCCGCGTCGCCAAGCAGGCCGTCACCAAGGCCGGCCAGTATGCCTATCGTGACCGTCGTCAACGCAAGCGCCAGTTCCGTGCCCTGTGGATTGCCCGCATCAATGCGGCGGCCCGCCTGAACGGACTGTCTTACAGCCGCATGATCGACGGCCTGAACAAGGCGGATATCGAGGTCGATCGCAAGATGCTCGCCGACCTGGCCGTCTTCGATGCAGCCGGCTTTAGCGCGCTGGCTGAAAAGGCCAAGGCCGGCTTGTCTGCATAACCCCGACTGCAGAACGAATAAAGAAAGGGGAAGGACGCAAGTCTTTCCCCTTTTTTGTTCGAGACTGTTACACCGGTAAATCAATACCCATTCCCTCTCCCTCCGGGAGAGGGCCAGGGAGAGGGGATATTGAAACGCTGGCAAGGAAGCTGCGTAAAGATTCAACGGATGCAGAGCGTGTGTTGTGGAGATACCTGCGCGCTCATCGAATGGCAGGCTATAAATTCAAGCGCCAGGTTGTGATTGAGTCGTATATAGTCGATTTTGTTTGCCTGGAAGCGAGGCTGATTATCGAAGCTGACGGCGGCCAACATCTTGAACAGCAGGAAGAGGATCGAATCAGGACGCGAAACCTGGAGTCGCTTGGCTATCGGGTAATACGTTTCTGGAATGATGAGATATTGCGTGATACCCAAGCTGTGGTGGAATGTATCCATAACATTTTGATTAAATCCCCTCTCCCCAGCCCTCCCCCTGAGGGGGAGGGAGAAAACCAGGATTAGTTACTGGGGCTGAAATAGTCCGTTCCCTCTCCCTCCGGGACGACTACATGGAAGTAGGAGGTAGGGTAACGCAGGAGCAGTTACCGAGAGGGCCAGGGAGAAGGGATAGACTTTTCATCAAGATCCCCTCTCCCCAACCCTCCCCCTGGGGGGGGAGGGAGAAATGAATAAATAACCATTTAAGGAGCCCGCCCGGTGAGCAGCCTGGAGGAACTTGAACAACAGGCATTGCAGGAAGTCGCGTCAGCCACGGACCCGGCGGCGCTGGACGCCGTGCGCGTGCGCTACCTGGGCAAGAAGGGTTCGCTTACCGAGCAGCTGAAGCAGCTGGGCACGCTGCCGGCGGCAGAACGTCCGGCCGCCGGCCAGGAAATCAACCGCATCAAGCAGGTGGTGCAGGCGGGCATCGAGGCGCGAAACGAGGCGTTGCAGGCCGGGCAGCTCAATGAGCGACTGGCCAGTGAGACGATCGATGTCACCCTGCCGGGCCGCGGCCAGCACCAGGGCGGCCTGCACCCGGTGACGATCACCATGCGCCGCATCGAGGCACTGTTCCGGCCGCTCGGTTTCACGGTTGCGGAAGGGCCGGAGATCGAGGACGACGAGCACAACTTCAGCGCGCTGAATATTCCTGACCACCACCCGGCGCGTGCCATGCACGACACCTTCTATTTCGACGCACACACCCTGTTGCGCACGCATACCTCGCCGGTGCAGGTGCGCGTCATGGAGACGACCGCACCGCCGTTGCGGGTGATCGCGCCGGGCCGGGTGTATCGCTGCGATTCGGACCTGACGCATACGCCGATGTTTCACCAGGTCGAGGGTCTGCTGGTCGACGAAAACGCCAGCTTCGCCAACCTCAAGGGCCTGCTCGATGAATTCCTGCGGGCGTATTTCGAACGCGACGACCTCGACGTGCGTTTCCGGCCGTCCTATTTTCCGTTTACCGAACCGTCGGCCGAGGTGGATATCCGCTGCGTGATGTGTGCCGGAGACGGCTGTCGTGTGTGTGGTCACAGCGGCTGGCTGGAAGTGCTGGGCTGCGGAATGGTACACCCGAATGTATTCGAGAATGTTGGCATTGATAACGAGCGCTATACCGGATTTGCATTCGGCATGGGTGTGGAGCGACTGGCGATGTTGCGATACGGGGTAAATGATTTGCGCCTGTTTTTTGAAAACGATATGAATTTTCTGACGCAGTTTAACTAGGAAATTCTCTGTATCTGGTTGCAGGAAATATCATGGCTGGTAACGCACCCTGTTTATTGACGATGTAGGAGCGCTTCGCAAGCGCGAATATTCTTCAAGAAATTACAATTATGAAATTCAGCGAAAAGTGGTTGCGAGAATGGGTTGACCCGCCGGTCTCTACCGATGAACTGGTGGAGCAGTTGACGATGGCCGGGCTGGAGGTCGATGCCGTTGAACCGGCCGGTGCGGGTCTGGAAAGTTTGCTGGTAGGCGAGGTTGTGGCTGTCGACAAACACCCGGATGCCGACAAGCTCAGGGTTTGCAGTGTGCTTGCAGGCAAGGAGCCGCCACTGCAGATTGTCTGTGGAGCACCCAATGTGAGCGTTGGCGGGAAATACCCGCTGGCACCCGTCGGGTATTTCCCGCCAACCGGGTCGTGGTCGCCGTTCAGCCTCAACCCATCACCGTCGATGTGCACGAAGACCTTGTACCCGCTCGGGACGGTTCCTAGAACTCGCCAATACCAGGTCACCCGGAAGCTCTGACCTGCGCCGACCGAATCCCGTTCAGGGAGATCGAGGTCGTAACCGACG
>Ga0209567_10000847_pt1 | contig 16461 bp, 24 predicted proteins | sample COG_12_FD_184756 | JGI IMG/M metagenome (GOLD analysis project Ga0209567, IMG submission 184756) | Pelagic marine sediment microbial communities from the LTER site Helgoland, North Sea, for post-phytoplankton bloom and carbon turnover... | ecosystem: Environmental > Aquatic > Marine > Neritic...
AATAGACTTGACGTCATAGAAACAAAGACATAAGAACGAACAAACCACCCCTCCCCATAGCCTTACGACTATGACCATGTAAACCAAGTTAGTGGGAGGAGTGCCAACACACCAGACCATCCGACAAACTCCGTAAATACCTAACTTTAGGAGCACGCCGGCTAATATTATGGAACCCCTTAAAGGTGCTTCCACATGAGCCTTTGGTAGTCACCCATGAACTAAAAACACAGGAACCTTTACTAATATGCCTAATAATAATAAGAACCAAAACACTATATAGTCTCTTATAAGATTAAGGCTTAAATTATGTAAAATTAATATATTATCAGACATGCCTGACGACCACACCCTCCCTAATAATACTAATAACGGCAGCGACCCACAAACAGTATAAATAACTATTTGTAGGCCTGCCTGTAGACGTTCTGGCTGGCACCCCCAACCTAAAATCAAGATTACAGTCGGGAGCAGCCTTCTCTCAAAAAAAAAGAAGAAAAGAAAAAGATCCCTACATCTAAAGAACATTAAACATCTCACCCCTACTAAAATTACCATAAAGCTGAAACTTTCCCATGGAGCATTCAATATGAAATCGTCGTCTCTTGAAATTAAGCTTGCCACTACAATAAATAGAGTCAAACTAATCAAGCTCGTGCTTAAGTAATCTTCTATCCACCAACCCGAATTTAACCTAATTCCTTCCAAACACCGTCTATAGCCCCCTAAAAACCTAATTTCTAATATTATTAAAAACCTTAATACAAGACTTATTAATATATACCCCTTCTCACTCCTTTCGTACTTCCTATTCAATTTTTTAAACCCAACCCTGCCCCCGATCAGGAAACTCACCATCTCTATATCGATTAGACTCAACTACAACCTCTTCAGACCCTCTACGCATCTTTAATACACGAATGAAGCCAACTGTATCATAATGACTACCCTTAGGATATGAGTAAATTAAAGGATTAGTTGTCCAATTATGATGAGGAAGAGGATAACCATGCTGACTATACTCCAAAGAAGTGCCGCAAACAGCCGCGAACACTAAAGGACGTCGCGCAATAATCCCCTCCCATAAAATGAACAAAAACATCCATGTAGCGATATAATCACCAAATGCACCCCACCTAGATATTATATGAAGCTTCTTATACCTATAAGGATAATCTGCATAACGCCGCGGCATCCCCCTTAAACCCAACATATGATGTGGGAAGAACGTTACGTTTACTCTCACAAATATAGCAAAAAAATGTCTCTTTCTCCACACTTGATGAAGGCCCACCCCTGTTATCAAAGGAAACCAATGGTGGAAACCTCTAAAGATGGCGAAAACCGCACCTATTCTTAGCACATAATGAAAATGACCTACAACATAATATCTATCATGTAAGACAACGTCTAAAGAAGCACTAGATAAAATAATTCCTGTTAAACCACCAAATGTGAAGAAAAATAAAAACCCCACAGCCCAGTATATCCTAGCTGTCTTACGAACCACCCCTCCTGCTAAGGTTCCTAACCACCTAAATACCTTCACACCTGTAGGAACAGCAATAATTATAGTAATAGCGCTAAAATAAGCACGCCTGTCAATATTAATTCCCACCGTAAATATGTGATGCCCCCATACTAAGAAGCCTAAAATTCCAATTCTTACTATAGCGTGGACCATTCTCAAAGACCCGAAAGCCCCCTTCTTACCACAATGCACCGCTGTGACATGAGAAATAATTCCGAACCCAGGCAAAATTAGAATATAAACTTCAGGATGCCCAAAAAATCAAAACAAGTGAATAAATAAGACAGGGTCACCCCCACCAACAGGATCAAAGAAAGACGTGTTAAAATTTCGATCTGTCAATAATATAGTTAATCCCGCAGCTAATACTGGCATAGCAACTACCAATAAAAAAGAAGTAATGACAACCGAAACAACAAAAAGAGTCGTACGTTGAGGGGCAATACCTTCAGGACGCATATTTGCTCCTGTCGTCACAAAGTTAATCCTCGCAAAAATAGAAGAAGCCCCAGCAATGTGAAGCCCTAAAATTAAAAACTCCATTGCTGGGGCGGGATGCCCTAACCACGCAGATAAAGGCGGATAAAGAGTTCATCCCGTGCCCACACCCTCCTCAACTTCATTGGACATTAATAACAAAACAGTAGATGCAGGCAAAAATCAAAAACTTAAATTATTCAACCGTGCAAAAACTATGTCTGGTGCAGCGAGTAATAAAGGAACAGCCCAGTTCCCGAAAAATCCAATCATTAATGGTATAACTATAAAAAAAATCATTAATAAACCATGGGAAGTGACTAAAACATTATAAACAGACTCACCATAAAAAGCCCCAGGGTGTATTAACTCGGTTCGTATTATAGTCCTATATACTAAACCCACTAAACCTCCTCATAAACCTAAAAGAAAATATAAACTTCCAATATCCTTATGGTTAGTACTACATAACCATCGTATTATTGATCTATAACCATTTCTATGAATTGTCCAAGAAACTAAGCCTACCTTGACAGCTTCAACGTCATATTCTATTTTGAACTACTTGAACAGCACTAGAGAACAATCCCATTATAAGAACGCAAATCTAACCTTTTACATTAAAGTATAGTACTAAGTCTTGGGAAACCCCAACTTTAAGGCTGCAACTTAATATTTTTATAAACTACAAGACCTGTAAGGGGCAGCTTAAACTACCACTTTAAAATCCAAAACTTTATGTGCCTTAACACTACCCTACATCAGGCCATCTACATAGAATATAGAATCAAAGACTCCCAAAGCCTTAATTTTTAAATTAAACTATAGCCTGCTATATTCTAAAGCCACCACAAATTAAAAACAATGGCAAACCCCCTAACCAGTTCAATATAACCAACCTAATAATTACAATTAACAGCCTATTACTAACTAATAAACTATCATAGATAGAGTAATTTCCCGCACCTAAACAAACCAACCTATTGATAAATATATTTAAATAATAATATAACCTTACCATTGAACTGAAAATCAGTAAGGTTAAAAAAAGGGGGAAATCCTTAATAAGGGTTAAGACTCCTAATAGCTTTAAAGCAGATCCCGCTAGTGGAGGTAACCCTCTTAAAGAAATAAAAAAACCACCTCTAAAAACCCAAAAAAATAAACCCTTTCCGTAAGACCACCCAGGCACATCCACCACTGAATAAGAATTAATTATGTGAAGAGCACATAGTAATCCTCCTAATAAACAACTATAGAGTATTATATAAAGAATAAATAATTCTAAATTTAACATACAAATTATTCCCATCCATCCGGTTTGACCTAAAGAAGAATATGCCAACAAAGGCCGAAATTGAACCTGAGCAATTCCCCCAAATGCACCTACAATAGAAGTTAATACTAAGAAAAAAATAAGCAAAGAGGTAAGCCAACTCCTTATTCCTAAACCTGAAACAACCCAAAAAGGACCTAACTTTTGAACCACCCTTAACCAAAAACACCTGAATCAAGAGGACATACTTATAACTCTAGGAAACCAGAAATGCAATGGGAAAATTCCTAATTTAACCATGAACCCTGCCAACATAATTAAATCCACTAGATAAGTAGAACTTATCCCTCATACCTGAAACTCAGTTCCCGCAGAAATGAATAAAAAACTAACCAATATCACGCCTGAACCCACACTCTGTACCACAAAATACTTCACAGCCGCCTCGTTTTCAATAACACTCTTCCCATTTAAGATCGGTAGGAATCCAAAAAACCCAACCTCCAACCTGATCCACATCCCTAATAACCCAGTACTTAAGAAAACAAAACACAAACCAAACAAAGACACACCCATAAAAACCGTCAAAGCTGGGGTAAATAAAAAACCTCAAACCAAAGCCCTCACTATCTTAGACTATAAAAGCTTATCCCCTACTCAATTCTTATAAGGTCAAACATAAGCCCAAACAAATACAATCAATCAAATAACATCCACAAAATGCCAATATCAAACAGCAAACACTACCCCCATATGGCGGTTAGGACGAATAAAATGACAGAAGTAGTTTCGTACCCATATTGCAGCAAGAAATAGTGTACCACCTAACACATGAGAACCATGCAACCCAGTAAGTATATAAAAACATCTACCATATGCACTGTCAGCAATAGTAAAAGAGGCAGACTTATATTCCCCAAATTGAAAACGCAAAAACACCACCCCAGCTAGCACACATAACCCTAAAGGAACTATCGTCTCTTCACGATCATGAATAGCTACTGCGCGGTGGGCTCACGTAACAGCCGCACCAGAAGCTAATAAAATCGCTGTGTTGAATAAAGGAGCACCTCAAGGATATACTGGAATAATAGGCCGAGGAGGCCACATACACCCAGAAGAAAGATTACCAATACCAGAATGGAACCAAGCCCAAAAAAAACCAACAAAAAAAAAAGCTTCCGAAATCAAAAATAACCTGAAACCAATCTTCAACCCTCGCGCAACAATTGAAGTATGACAGCCTAAGTAAGTTGCCTCGGTAATAATATCCATTATTCAAGAATAAAACGAGCTTACTAATAATCAAGTAGCACAAACAAAATTAACTAAAGTGTAACTTCCATTATGTACAAATCTAATAAATGAAGCTGCTTCATTCATAGCACCAGCACTAACTATAATAGGCCATGGACTAGGGTCAACTAAATGATACCCGTTCCGAGGTAACCGGCCCCCCTTAGTAGTAACCCCCTTACTCCTAAAACCCAAATAACCACCATTAATAATACCATTAACCAAATTTATACCTACCACTTAACCTTTTACCTTTTTAAGTGTAATTAGTGGCTTTCACCATAAACAGGAGCTTCATCCACATAAGTGACACTTAAAAAGGTAAAAATATAAGCTTGAATAATACCTACGATTATCTCCCAACCAGTGAGAGCTAATAGCAATATTACAAAACAGAAACCCCCAACACTTAAAACTATACCATTTAAAACCATAGAACCAAAAAAAGCGCTCCCCACACATAATAATAACTTACCCGCAATTATATTCATGGTTAATCGCGCACCTAAGGTAATAAACCGACTTAGGTTTCTAACCATTTCAAAAACCCCAACAGGAGCAGCTTGATACCAAGAAAGCCCTCTTGGAACAAAATGTATTGTAAACCCCTTAACACTAATAATTATGTTTAATATTAAAGTAGTAAACCATAAGACCATTGACACACAAAAATTATGGGAAAAGTGAGCCGTAGAACAAAATATATACGGAAAAATAGAGAAAACTCCTATAAACCCTAAGTATACAAATAACCCCACGCAAAAAAGACTAAAACCATAAATCATTCGCCTGGTACCTAAAATATGACGTCCAAACACTGACCTTAAGAACTTAATCCCCGCGCTCAAACGCGTGTCACCAACTCAAATATCCGTACCCACTAAAATTAAGACCAAGACTACAAACCTAGAGCCCCAACTTGCTAAACCAACCAAACCTATAGCACCCCCGAAATCAAATATTGAAAATGCATCAGCTATCATTAATAATCTATACCACCTAAATACCCAGCTTAAAAGTGGATTATTAGTGTTACATATTAACTCTCACAAAAACTTAAAAATAATGTTTTAGTATTAACTAAAGAACCTGATCCTTTCGTACTAAAGCTCTTTCACTTACAGATAGAAACCGACCTAGCTCACGCCGGTCTAAACTCAAATCACGTAGAGTTTTAAAGGACGAACAGTCCCACTTGCTAAGCTGCTACACCTAACAGAAACTCTGATTCAACATCGAGGTCGCAAACCTTCCCTTAAATATGACCTTATCAAGAAGATTGCGCTGTTATCCCTGTGGTAACTATCTTCCACTTATCAATCATATTGGATCTTTACTAACTATAGAAGGCATTTTTATTCCCTCCCTTTCAGCCCCGAAAAAACATTATCTATACCCGAAAATGGCATGAACTTAACAAGCTCAACAGGGTCTTCTCGTCTAATAACCTTATTTAGGCCTTTGCACCTAAAAGTAAAATTCAATTTATGCCCTCAATAAAGCCTCCCCAACGTCCGACCATTCATACTTTCCCTCAATTAAAGGACGACCTATTACGCTACCTTCGCACAGTGGCAGCTGCGACCGTTTAGAGTTTCCTCCACCGGGCAGGCCAGACCCCCCATCTTTAAAATTAATCAGGAAGCCATGTTTTTAGTAAACAGGCGCAAGGAATATTTGCCGAGTTCATTAAGGACATCTTAAAACAATCAATTTTTAATCACTCATACTTACTTATAAACCTAGTACGTTAAACCTGTTTAATCAAACTAATCCAAAACCACTACCTTATATATTTACTAATTTTATACTAATCTCTAGCCTTTAAATTACTGCTAATAAGGAAATACCTAACTATATAATTTTCTCACAAACACTTTGAATAAATATTTCAAAGATAGACAATATAAATCCTACTTCAAAACTAAGCAAACCACACCTTCCCAATGCCCGAGCTAACACCCAAACATATAAATATAAGCCTAAATTCCACCCTTACAAGATGAAACTAACTAACTTATTCTGCACTTAGATACATTTATTCCCCAACCAGCTACCAGCCCCTTCGAATAGCATTTCACCCTATCTCAACCTACTAACTTAATTCTACAACATTAAAAATAACTGTACACCCTACTCTGGTCAAAATAGATCCGGAACTTTCGGGAATAAACCAAACTCACGTCACTCTATAAACCATGATGCAAAAAGTACAGTATCACAAACTTTCCTTATTACTAATTATTTATACCTATAAAGATAACTTAACCCTTAATCTTAATTATACTTATTTTATATTAATTTAAATACATAACACACATACTATTGTATTACCAATACACTACTAACTTAAACGTAAGCACGCTTACTAACCGCAAACCCTTGACCACCGAGACACTGCTTTTGTTGACCACATAATATTACTACCCTCACTATACATAAAAATAATAACAAACCTAAAAAAGGTATTAAATCAGCCAAACCACCACATATACAAGGATCTCGCAACCACTGTAAAGATTCGTTTAAAGTGCCTATTTCAATATTAAACCCTAACCGTCCCCTGACTAATAAAACTATTAAAGGTAGGACCAAAGATAGAAAAATCAAAATAAATATATAACGACCGTAAGTCTTCTCACCCTCACGTGGTACGAAGACAGGATTAGGACATAAAGCGACAACATATAGAAATGCCACCATTATGCCTCTAACACCAGTTAGAAATAAAAACACACCAACAACAAATCTAATACTAAAACTGATAATAACTCTACCCCCTATATAAAGAAATAAAATTAACGCTCCAACCCTTAAAGGATGTTCGGCTAACCACATAAACAACCTTAGAACCAATACTATGTAACTAGCTCAAAAAATTATCATAACCATTAAGGGATGAACAGAATCGAACTGCCCATACAAAGAGTTAGAAGCTCCCGTATTAACCTAATTTCCCCAGATTACTACTTCTTATAGTAAAACCAATATCGCCTAACGCCAGAAAGCCACCAAACTAGGACACACACACCCCCTAACACTAATCAAACCAAAATCAATCTAATACCCCAATAAAAAGGAGCTATTTGCGGAATCTTTAATTTCCTTTATATTCAACCAAAGAGAGGACGTGCCTCTTCACCCGGGGTATGAACCCGATAACCTATTTAGTTTACCTTGGCCGACCCGCTACCTTCAATAAAATGATAATATTAATCTAAAAACCACTATTCAAAAGGTTTCTAATAAAAAAATTTTTTCTTCTAAAGGCACTAAAAAACCACTAACACCCCCCCCCCCCCAAAAAAAAAACTTTTGCAGTTAAGTTTTTTAAACTTAGCCTGTTTTGTGAGAGAAAACTGTTATTAAAACCAAATATGTTATTATATTTTAATTATATATAATATTATATATAATTTCTATTTATTATTACAGATAAATAGAAATTATATATAATAGGCTTAACGCACATGTGCCATAATAGGTATTGAAATACCTATTATGTCACATATTTGTATATCTAACAATTACGTATCCTTGGTTTACATCAATACTACTTCATTATTAGCCTTTATTATTATTATTTTTATTATTTATTATTATGTTACTATTACTGATACAACTATGTAGATTGTAATATTTATTATACCCTTATTACAAGCATATAATAAATATTACAATCTACATAGTAGGTACTTCTATCTTCCTTTCCTACGGACGGACCCCCCCCCCCCCCCCCCCCCCCCCCCCCATTTTCGCTAGGAAAATGGGGGGGGGGCGCTAATAAAATATAAATTAAATTTATATTTTATTAGCACTATCAACCGAGGCTTTAGTACGAATTGGTAGTTTTAAACAGTATTCCTCTCCCATCAAGGAAAGAGGATGTATTATTAATAATTTTAAATTAGTTAACACCACTTTCTAGTAGCATTACCATGTTACGGCTTACCCCAGCTTTTTTATCTGGGGGCACCGGGCAATTTGTACACGCACCATTGTATAATTCAACTGTCCTCACTAACAAAAGCTTACTATTAGGTCCAAATTCAATAAGATTTTTCATCTTATTTCCCTATAATAAAACAATGTAACTCAACTAAGCCCTTTTCATATTTCCACTACGTTTACCTGAATTCCTAAATAATCAACGTATTATAACGTTGAAATATTTCTTTAGCAAAACATTATACTCTTGAAAATCCAACTGGCAACGGCGGTATAGCAAGACAAAAAAAGGTAAGGTATTACGTGGATTATCGATTTAACCGTCAAGTTCCCCTAAACTAATATAGCGCACCGCCAAGTTCTTTGGTTTTTAAGCCAATTCCTGCTCGTACTTACCGCAGAAACATTTTACATCATTAATAACGGGGCCTCTAATCCCGGTCTACTCAACAGACTTTTAAGATTTAGGCTTCTAAAACTCTAAACACACTTTATAAATAATATTTAACCACATATTTATTTAATATTATTTTACACTTTAACCTACTACTCCTCTGCGAAAAGATTAATATAGGAGCTAGTTTAACCGCAGGTGCTGGCACTAGACTTACCCTCCTACAATATCTACCCTGAATCTTTGTTTCCAATTTTATTCAATATTTTCCACTGGTGCCGGGAAAGCTTATCAATCATCTTAGCAAATTAACCCTAATAATACTCCTCATCAATCTTTCCATAACTAACTATTTAAGTAGTTACTTTAAATCTGAAATACTCCCAATACCCTTATAGTACCAATGTGTGTATATGATGATTTTATTAACCATAAGCTAGAACCAAACTTTCAATTTAAATATATTTCCAAGATTACCGCTTGACCTGTCGCGTGGAAGGCGAAAATACTAATTATACTAGAAATACTCACCTAGGTCAAAGGGTTAGCCCTTACTTGAAGTGCTGAAAGCTTCCAGTCTTTTTAACTTATAACCTATTTAGGATGGGCAGAAACCTACCACCACCTCAGTGTAAATGAGGTATAATTTTTATAATACACCCTAATAAGTTAATCAACATCCTTCATATCTGAATACACCCAGGTTAAGATTCACAAGATGAAGTCTGATACTCTCAACACCTCAACTTCAGCCCTCATTTGCCAATGATTAATACCACATATTTCAGAACAGCCACCTCATGCTGTAAACCCAGGACGTAAGTCAGATAGATGAGCTGTATTAACACGACCAGGAACCGCATCCATCTTTACGCCTAAACCTTGAATAGTTCAACAGTGAATTACATCAGCAGATGTTACCTTAACCTCTACATTCCTATCCCCAGGAAGAACTATTGGGTAATCCACAAATTGACCGTACCGGTATCCAAATTCTAGACTATCCTCACCAGAACTCACAGTATATGAATCGTAACCAATTAACCAATCACACACATCCTTAAATTGCACATTACTAACCTCTTCACCTGCAGAACCCTTTAAGTCCTCCAAACCTCCATAACCCTTGAACACACCTAGTTCATCTGCTAGATTAATTAAGCTAGGTAAATGAACTAAATATTCATAACTTCAATATCATTGGTGCCCAGTAACCTTCACCGTAATAAACTTTGGCTTATCATTCATCCCTATTGCATATAATTGAACAAAAGAAGGATAACCTATAATCACAATTAATACAATAGGAATAATAGTTCACCAAAGCTCTAAAGTATTGTTACGATATACATTACGAAAGTGAATACCCCTAGAAAAATATCTAGCCTTAGGTACAATTAAAAACAAAACGCTCGCAACCACTGAAAGAATTATAAAACACGCACATATTAAATAGTCGTGTAAGAACATCAACCTCAAACCATTAGAAGAACCTCAATCACATAAACCTATTTGTCCAAAAATCCTAGGCATATTAATTTACACCCCTTAAATCCTTTCATCCTAGTTCCACACTTCCGTCGTAATTTTCTACAAAAGAAGAATTCTTAACCCCACCCCTTAATCTAAATTGTATATAACTTATTATTATATCTCAGCCCCGCTCCAACAAACAATGTGTAGGGTAGTAGGCAAAATAAACTAACCTTCTAATTTGACCTATTATCTGATAAGGCTCTTGAACAGGACGCATCCCTACAAACGTTAATATTAAAAACCTAGCTACAAAGACTCAATAATAAAATTGTGATAACGGATAAAATGCCAATCCTAAATGGAAATACTTAGGACGAAAAGGTATTAAATACAAAATAAGGACTGAACCTGCCAAGGCGGCAACACCCCCACCCTTATTAGGAACCCTCCGCAAAATAGTATATGCAAATAAAAAATACCATTCGGGTTGAATATGAATAGGAGTCTTATAAGGATTAGCAGGGATGTAATTTTCAGGACTTCCAAACATGTCGGGAGCAAACAGAACCACCAACAATAAGGACCCTACTATTATTAAAATACCTACAAAATCCTTATGGGAATAATAAGGATGGAATGAGACCAAATCACCCCCATCGTCTACCCCAAGAGGGTTATTTGACCCTGTATCATGTAAATAAATCATATGTACCAACGCCAACCCCCCCAAAACAAATGGCAAATATATATGTAAAACATAAAAACGCTTCAATGTTGCATCACAAACAACATAACCCCCCCAAATCCACTGAGTCACTATATTACCAATGTATGGAATAGCCCTAAATAGATTAGTAATAACTGTAGCCCCTCAATAGGATATTTGACCTCAAGGTAACACATAACCTAAAAATGCAATGGCTATTAGTATTAAGTATATCGTAACACCAACTATTCAAGTCTTATGTAAGACAAAAGAATGATAATATAAGCCACGCCCAATGTGGGCGTAAATACATATAAAAAAGAAAGATGCCCCGTTACTATGTAACCTACGGAGCATCCACCCTTCATGGACGTCGTGTATAATATGTACAACAGAAGAAAAAGCCAGCTCTTCATGAGGGGTGTAATGGCAAGCTATAATAAACCCTCTTATAACCTGCACAACTAATAACACACCTAACATAGAACCAAAATTTCACCACATATTCAAATTAATTGGGCAAGGAAGATCATAAAACCTTCCCGCCACCGCATGAAGAATCTTGTTAGTATGACGAGGAGAATATATCAAACAACAGGGAACCACCTGGCACTCCACATAGGCCGAAACTATGTATACATTTTATACTACCTGTTGTATAGGCTTAACATAAAGTATGAAATTAGAAATACACCTAAAAAGATAAACCCCTTAATAAAACAAGCACCAATTCTATCGAATTGACCTCCTATATAAAAAGAACTAATTAAATTTCTATTATTCCATACTCCGTCTCTCCCTAGTGAATACTCTAAGTAACCATCCTCAATTATTTCCTTTACATCCCTCCTCACGTCTAGGACTAAACCTCTAAAAGAATCCCTTCTCAACATTGGTAAAAACCACATCTTGGCCATCCTATCCTTGATAACAGAACACCTAGGGCTTATTATTAACTTTGTTTGATTTAGACTTAACTTTAATAAGAATAGATAGGTTGCCAACCCAAGGGCACCCACAGCCACACATAAGGAAGGAACTAACTTTAAAACCCCAATAACCTCAAAAACCACATTGAAATCTAATACTACCGACTGTATCACCACCCCTCCGAATAAAGCCCCCAAACCCAATACACTGCAAGGAATTATTAAGTACATATTACAAACTATCCCTATGCCGGAACTAAAAACTATTGAAGAAAATAAAACTCCATATATTAATCACCCTCTATAAATTACTGTTAAACACGTAGAGACAATAACCATTACACATAAAACTATGTTTAACCCACCCCTGAAAAACGCTTCAAGGACTAAATCCTTGGAATAAAACCCGGACAAGAAAGGGAATCCTATTAAGGAAAAACACGCTACCCCCAACCAGGATATGATAATAGGACTGCTATAAATAAAACCCCCTAGATAACGTAAATCTTGAACACCCGTAAAATGAATCACACCACCTACACATAAGAATATTAAAGCCTTAAACAAGGCATGACTTACTAAATGAAAAAAACAAACTCTAATTGCTCCTACCGACACGGCCAGCATTATTACACTTAATTGGCTAAGTGTTGACAACGCTACAACCTTCTTAACATCGGGCTCTAATACTGCCCTAATAGCAGATATTAACATAGTTATACTAGAGACAACACCTAAAAATAAATACCACCTACCAGAAATACATCCGGAAAATCGAATTAATACATACACCCCTGCCGTCACTAAAGTGGAGGAATGTACTAAAGCGGAAACAGGCGTAGGGGCCGCCATCGCTGCAGGCAACCATGCAGAGAAAGGTAGTTGAGCGCTCTTGGTTATACAACCAACTACTACTACACCACAAAGAACTCTTGTAATTTCACTTATGCTTAAATCAGTAAACCTTCAACTGGAAAAAGCCCTTGCCAGACCAATACCAACAAAGAAAAGCACATCCCCTACACGATTGCTCAATACGGTTAGTGTCCCGGACCCTAAGGAGCGCTTATCTTGATAATAAATAACTAACAAATATGATGTAAGACCTAGCCCGTCCCACCCAACTATTAAACCTAGGAGGTTTGGAATTATTACTAAAAACAATATTGATAATACAAACAGTAAAACTAACTTACAAAAACGATCATAAAATAGCTCTCTATCTATATAAAACCCATTATATAGTATAATACACCTTGAAATTGTAATTACTACTATACCGAAAATTACGCTATAACTGTCCATTACAAATGGGACATTAATATTTATAAGTCCCCCTAGTAAGGCCTCTAATTCGACCATTCCACTACCACCCCTTACTACAAAATTATATCCTAACCACCTAACTAAGATTAAAACACATACTAGACTATTAAAATACTTATACACCTGTAGAAACCTTAACAAATAAGCCTGTAAATGATTTACACCTACTAGGTAACAACTAGTTATTCTTAATAAAATAAAGCCTATACTACCCCCCTACTACTATCCTTAATGTAAAAAACGCAATAGCCAACGGCAATATTACCTTCCAACACATGTCCATTAACTTATCATACCGATACCGAGGAAGTGTGCCTCGCACAACAATGAACAAATATCTGATAAACACAGCGATTAAAGTAAACATTAAATCGCCTATAATTAAAATATTTCTTCCAAATCTAAAAAATAGAGCACTACAAATAATCCTCATCATCATAATTCTTCCATATTCAGCAAGCACTAGTAAAGTAAACCCAAAAGCCCCATATTCTACTATGTAACCAGAAACTAATTCTGATTCTCCTTCTACGAAGTCGAAAGGAGTTCGATTAGTTTCAGCTAAAGCTCTTACAAACCACATGAAAAAAACTTCTAAACAACCTAAGCCATAAAACCCATTTCTTATACGAACTTCAAATAGTTCAAAAGTCCCTAAATATAATAGGGGGCAAAACAATAAAGTCCTAAACCCCACTTCATAAGATACCCTCTGGGCTGCCGCACGTATGGCTCCTAACAAGCCGTACTGACAATTGGAACTTCATCCACACATAATTACCCCAAATACCTTAACTCTGGATATACATAGAAAATACAACACGCTCAACTTAAAGTAAACCACCGGATGCCTAACAGGATATACTAACCACAAACCGTATGCAAAAAAAAAGACGAAGATAGGACCTGCTAAAAACAATGCCTGATTAGCAGCAACAGGAATAACTCACTCCTTAGAGAGAAGCTTAACTCCATCTGCCACCGGTAATAATAATCCAATTAGCGTAGGCTTATTAGGACCGTGACGACGTTGGAGAATTCTCAACCCCTTTCGCTCAATAATAACAAAGTAAGCCACACCTAGCAGAACAATAGCTATTCTTAACACTCTAACTAACCCTCCCAGTACCATTTTCTCAAAAGAGTTCAAACCCATCTTCGGAACTTAACTCCGACGTATTAATTTTACTATTTTGAGATGTTGTTTACATTAATTAAAGGGAAATCAAGTATCCTGATTTCTAAAGATTGACAATCTTTTATTTTTTATAAACTACCCCCTCACCAAGAAAGAAACTATTTTCTTACCATAGGATCCTAAATCCAACATATTGATTCTACTACCTTGACAGGTTGCGGTATTGTATAACACCAAAGGATTACAAAACCTTCACTCTGAGTTTAAGCTACGCAACCAGGAGGGAGATTTTTAATCCCATAAATAAGGCTACAACTTACCACTTCAACAGCCGCCCCCTATTATAGATTTAAGGTAAATAAACCACTTAACTGATCTATTCCCCTAGAGCGTGTTCGACTCACCAGCAAGCCTAAACCATTAGCTGCCTCATATACACCAAAAACTAGAAAAATCAGACCGAACCCAACCGTAGAGACCATACCTCCTATCCCTACTATACTTAGAGTTATGACGAACAAACTTAAAGTTATTATTTCCAGAACTAACAACACCCTTAAGAAGTGTGTACCTTGACTAAAAATCAAAAGGAGAGCAGAAAGAAACAGAAAAAGGGAAATATATATTAGCAATGTTCTAAGTAACTTACAGTTACATCTAGCGATTAAGAGTCGCTTACTTTCCTTAGCTATTAAAACTTTAGCACCAGAAAGACTCACACCCACATGTTTTACTACATCAAAGTAACCCGATTATCCGGCATAGTGCTCAACCTATCAATAGTCCTATAATATTCAGTCTAGAGAACCTTCATTATATTCGTGCAACAACCCTAATACTAAAATCAACACGAACCTGAACACCCTAATACGAATAGTCCAGCTTATTCCCTCACCCAAACTTAATACATAAGGAATTAGTAAGGCAATTTCAACATCAAACACCAAAAAAATAATAGCCAAAATAAAAAACCGTAGACAAAATGCCTGACGAGAACTAGCTATTGGCTCAAAACCACACTCATAAGTCCTCAGCTTTTCACGACTATATTCGGTTTTCACCCCTAAGATATAACCTAAACAAACCAGAGCTAGCGTGATCCCGAATAAAACAATTAAATAAATACTACCGGCACCTACACCTAACAAAACTTTCAAAAATTTTTATTTTAACTCTAGATCGAAAATCTAACGTGTTACTTACACCATAAAAGCGTTGTAAGTCTTCAAACGATTCGAACGTTATTAATCAGTTTTCAAGACTAATATATGCCAACAAAGACCTACGAACGAGGTATAAAACCTATCTATACACCCACAACGTACCATTTTTATTAAACTACGCCCGCATTATAAAAACACCACATCCAAAAATAAAAATGTTCCGAATAAAATAAAAACACTTAATAGTATACAAATCAAAAACCGCAAAGTTAAACCACTAAAAGGACGAACACTGGACCTCTGATAGCCATGATTAACCCTTGCATATAAAAATAGTGAATACCCCGCAGCCAAAAAGCATAATAAAAAAAGGGGAATGACTAGTTCTATTCTAAAACATATAATACTACAAAAAAGTATTGATTCACTAAAAAAATTGATCCTAGGAGGACAACCTATATTAATAGCACAAAATAAAAACCATATTGCGCTCAATATAGGCAATCTCTTTAACACTCCCTTACATAGGAGAATTCTACGTGAGCCTCTCCCTATGTATGTGTAATTTGCTAGCCTAAACATACATGGTGAGCATACACCATGAGCCAAAGCCATACAAATTCCTCCTATCCAACCTAGGTTTCTTAAGCTTAATACACCTCTCAGCCTTAGGGATATGTGTGCGATGGATGAATATGCAATAATAGACTTGACGTCATAGAAACAAAGACATAAGAACGAACAAACCACCCCTCCCCATAGCCTTACGACTATGACCATGTAAACCAAGTTAGTGGGAGG
>Ga0209567_10000849_pt1 | contig 16428 bp, 17 predicted proteins | sample COG_12_FD_184756 | JGI IMG/M metagenome (GOLD analysis project Ga0209567, IMG submission 184756) | Pelagic marine sediment microbial communities from the LTER site Helgoland, North Sea, for post-phytoplankton bloom and carbon turnover... | ecosystem: Environmental > Aquatic > Marine > Neritic...
GAAGACGGCGAGCACATCGGTATCGACGAATTCGCCAAAGTCGATTTGCGCATCGCGCGAATCCTCGACGCGGACCACGTCGAGGGCGCCGACAAACTTCTCAAACTCAGCCTGGATGTGGGCGACCACCAGCGCACCGTTTTTGCAGGCATCAAGGGCGCTTACGAACCGCAGGACCTGACAGGAAAAATGGTCGTGGTCGTGGCGAATCTGGCGCCCCGTAAGATGCGTTTTGGCGTTTCCGAAGGCATGGTACTTGCCGCCGGAGGTGGGGGACAGGACATCTGGCTGCTGTCACCCGATGAAGGCGCCAGCCCGGGGATGAAGGTAACCTGACGACCGACCGGGTGGAATCGTATCCCGGCAAACCACAGTGATTGCCAAAGACCTTGCCGAGTCGTCGAAGCCGTCCGTGGAGGAAATCGACGAGTGGCTGCCACAGACCCAGTGCACCCAGTGCGGCTACCCTCGCTGCATGGCATACGCGCGTGCAATCCGTGACGGCCGTGCGGACATCAATCAGTGTCCGCCGGGCGGGACCGAGACGATCACCGGTCTCTCGCTGCTGCTGAACACCATCGGCAAATCCCTGAATCCGGAGTTTGGCCGGACAAAACCGAAAGTCATGGCAGTGATCGATGAAAACCTGTGCATCGGATGTACCTTGTGTATTCAGGCCTGTCCGGTGGACGCCATCGTCGGCGGCCCGAAACTGATGCACACCGTGATATCGGAGGATTGCACCGGCTGCGAACTCTGCCTGCCCCCATGTCCCGTGGACTGTATCGATCTCATTCCGGCTGGCGCCTCGGTGGCCGAATCGCACTGGCGGTGGAGGGAGTATTCTCCCGCACAAGTTCACCGGGCCAGGGAGCAGACCCGGACCAGAATAGACCGGCTGCGCAAACAAGAGCGAGACGAGGCTCTCAGAAAAAAGCATCTCGCTCTCAAACGGGCCGATTCGAAACAGCGTATGAAAACAGAGATAGCGGCTGCCGTCGCCAGAGTCCAGTCACGCCGCGGAACACTTCGCTGAATCCGGGCCTGGCATGGACAACAAAGCGTGTACAAAGCTGTTCACCCGCCTCAAGCGGAGTATGCCTGCCCCCACTACCGAACTGGAATATGACTCCGAATTCGAACTGCTGGTGGCGGTAATGCTCTCGGCACAGGCTACGGACATCAGCGTGAACAAGGCAACGAAAACGCTCTTCCGCGTTGCCAACACGCCACGGGCCATAGCAAAACTCGGCGTTGAGGGACTGACGCCCTACATCAGGAGCATTGGGCTGTTCAACAGCAAGGCGAGGAACATCGTAGCCACCGCCCGCATCCTGGTGGAAAAACATGATGGCGAGGTACCCGGGGATCGACGGGGCCTGGAGGCCCTGCCCGGCGTCGGCAGGAAGACCGCGAACGTCGTGTTGAACACGGCATTCGGGCAGCCCACGATTGCGGTGGACACGCATATTTTCAGGGTCGCGAACCGCACCGGCCTGGCACCCGGCAAGACTCCGCTTGCCGTGGAAGAACACCTGCTGCGGGTGGTCCCGGATCGCTTCAAGAAAGACGCCCACCACTGGCTGATTCTGCACGGCAGGTATACCTGTACCGCACGCTCGCCGAAATGTATTGAATGCGTGATTCGCGATGTGTGCGAGTATCCCGAGAAGACTGCCTGTATGATTTAACCTGCAGATACCAAAAATTCACAGTTTCCATGCAATCGAGCACAAACCAGTGATGCAGCAAAACCCTGTCGCAACCGGTCTCAGTCATGGGCGACCCGACAAATTGGGGCACGTCAGTCGTGCCGTTCATCGTGCACTCGACAAAGCGGAGGCCACGCGTGCCAACGCCGTTTTGTTGTTTCTCACCGGGGACTATGCTCACGACCCGTTGCCGGCGGTGAGGGCCGCTGCCCGCGCCGCCAGCTGCACCCAGGTAACCGGGGCAACCGGAATGGGCCTGTTGACCGAGGAAGAATGGGTCATCGACAGCTCCGGCGCAGCCGCCATGGTATTCACCGAACAAGTCCATCTGGGTTTGAGTCAGCAGTCTGACCCCAATCAGCTCAGGCTCTGTTTGTGCACTCCAAATGCCGTCTCCGCAAGCTGGCTTGACGAGCCGGTCAGGCGCTTTGGCGCAATTACGAGCGACGAGTTCGGACACGGCCCGTTCGCCATATGGCAATCAGGTGCCCTGGTGAAAGACGGATTCATGCAGGTGGCCATTAACGGCGTCAGCTCGGAGGTTGCCGCGGCCAGGGGCATACAGGTGCTTACGGCACCCATGGAGGTCGACGAGGCCACGGGGTACGATATTCGCCGTATTGCCAGTTATCCCGCGCTGCACGTTCTGCTTAATGCCCTGCCCGATGAGGTCAGAAAGCGCGAGCAGCTTCCCCTGCACATGGTCATGTGCGGTGTCACGTTTGGTGAGCCCGAAACCGCCATAAACGAAGGACGCTTTCGGTTGGATCACATCGTATCTGCGAATCCCGAAGATCGTTCCATTACCCTGTCGCACCCTCTGCGCCCAGGCGAGAGGTTGTTCTGGGCCATCCGCGACCGGCTGACGGCGGAACGCAGCATGCGTGATGCGGCTCTGAGCTGCCGCCGGTCTCTGGGCGGTGTACCCGATTTTGCGATCATGTTTCCCTGCCTGAGCCGCGGCCCGCTTTTCTTCGGGGGAACCGACAAGGATATGTCCATGACCCGCGAGATATTTCCCGGCACGCCCCTGATCGGTTTTTACGGCAACGGCGAGATTGCGCCCATCGGCGAATATAGCCACTTGCACCAGTACAGCACCGTTCTGGCGGCTTTCCGCTGTCACAACGCTTGAAGAATTGAGCGGACGCAATATCCGTTGTAAGCTATTTGCGACCCCCCGGGTCTACTCAACCGTGTAGCCTGCAATACTGTCGCTGCACGGGGACACCGAGTATCCGATAGCGTCAACCGGCTTGTTCGGGATGCATAACGACATCGGTGTCTGTTTTAATCAATTGAAACCAAACCAATAGTAGATTAGGAGCAAAAATGAAACGCAGAACTTTGATCAACAGTGCAATTTCCGGTCTCATCGCCCTGGGCGTAAGCGGCGTCGCGATGAATGCCAGCGCAGCCGAAATGGAAAAATGCTTTGGCGTCGCCAAGGCGGGCAAGAACGACTGTCAGACCGCTAATTCTTCCTGTGCCGGCACCTCCAAGGCGGATGCACAGAAAGACGCATTTGTCCTGGTTCCGACAGGATCCTGCGAAAAGTTGGTCGGCGGCAGCCTGGAAAGTGCCTGATCAGGAATTTTTCACCTGTGATCCGATCCCGGCTTCCGCCGGGATCGGATTGCGGGGCCCGCATTACCGGGAGGTCGTTGAATCCAGTCCGAAGGTTGGCTTCCTGGAAGTACACAGTGAAAATTACTTCGGCAGGGGCGGCGTCCCTCACGCTTACCTGGAACGCATCCGGCGCGACTACCCGTTGAGTTTTCACGGGGTCGGATTGTCTTTAGGGTCGACCGATCCGCTCGATAGAGATCATTTGCGCCGGCTCGGGCAATTAATCGATGCCTACCAGCCCGATTTCGTCTCAGAGCACCTTTCCTGGGGATCATTTGGCGGACGGTATCTGAACGACCTTCTTCCCCTGCCCTATACCGAGGAAGTGGTCAACCATCTGGTGGGGCGAATCCATCAGGTACAGGATATTCTCGAACGACCCATCATGGTGGAGAACGTATCGTGCTATCTGGAGTTCGAACACTCCCACCTGAGCGAATGGGAATTCGTGGCCTCGGTGGCGGAGAGTGCCGACTGTGACCTTCTGCTCGACATCAACAACATCTACGTCAACGCGCACAACCACGGCTTCAGCGCCGGTGATTTCCTGCATCGAGTACCCGGCTCCCGGGTCCGGGAGATCCACCTCGCAGGCCACACCGTCAAGCACTATGAACAGGGGACGATCATAATAGACACCCATGACCACCGTGTGTGCCCCCAGGTCTGGGCGTTGTATCGTGAAGCCATCGCAATGTACGGGCCAAAACCCACCCTGATCGAATGGGATTCCGATTTGCCCGAACTTGACGTGCTCGTGGATGAAGCCAATATTGCGCAGAGTGTCATGCAGGAGGCCGATCATGCCCGGGTTGCGTGAGGTCCAGGAACGGTTCAGCGCAAACATCCTGGACGCCGATGCGGTGGGGATTGCCGCGGACGTCAAAGCCGGCGCATTCGAGCCACGCCTGCGGCTTCAGGTATATCGTAACAACGTATTTACCGGACTGACGGATGCACTGCGCGCTGTTTATCCGGTTGTCGAAAAGCTGGTTGGTGAAGGATTTTTTCTCTATGCAAGCAATGAGTTCATAAAACGCAATCCGTCTACCAGCGGTGACCTGCACGCCTTCGGTAGCGGGTTCGGTCCGTTTCTCGCGACCTTCGAGCCCGCGAAGAAATTGTCTTACCTGCCCGATGTCGCGCAGCTGGAATGGAACTACCACGAGGTTTACCACGAAGCCGATGCCGATGCCATGGACGTCGACGCGCTGCAGCTGGTTACCCCCGATCAATATGAACAATTGCAATTCAGGCTGAACCCGGCCTGCCGGCTCATGCAATCGATTTTTCCGGTCATCGAAATCTGGCGCGTCAATCAGGAAGGCTATTGTGGAGACCAGACCGTAGACCTGGATGCCGGAGCCGTAAATGTCCTCGTGCTCAGGCAAGGCGACGAGATTGAATTGCACCCTCTCGATGCCGGTGACTACGCGATGCTCGCGATGTTCGCACGGGGCGACCAACTTGGTGATTGCCTGGGCGCGGCACAGCGCATCAATGCGGCATTCGATCTGACCGGGTTTCTGTCCCGCTTCGTTGGCAATCGAATCCTGGTCGACTTTACCGCTCGCTGATTTTCAGGCACGACGGGCTACCACCCTTAACCTTGCTGAGGTTTAGTTAATGGCTGTGACAACGACGCTTACGAGTCTGGCACGACCCATCATCAAGCTGCTCGAGTTTTTCCAGCCCATCGCGCTTCTCGGCATCCGGTTGTCGATAGCCTGGGATTTCTGGAAGTCCGGGGTCAACAAGTTCCAGAGCTGGGATTCGACCCTGTTCCTGTTCGAGTATGAATATCAGGTTCCGCTGCTCAGCCCGAAGGTTGCGGCCTATTTGGGAACGGGCGCCGAATTATTGTTTCCGGCCATGCTGGCCATCGGACTCGGCGGCCGGTTTGCGGCCATATCGCTGTTTGTCTTCAATATCATCGCCGTTATTTCCTACCCCACCTTGAACCCGGTCGGCGTTTACCAGCACCAGCTTTGGGGCCTCATGCTCCTGATCCCGATATTCTTCGGCCCGGGAAAAATATCCATTGACCATTTGATCAGAAAGAAATATATGGAAGACACATTGCAATAGCAGTCTCGCGTCCATGCAACGGATGATTGACCGCTCGAGGAATTCGAATTTGGGGGAAAACACTCGATGAATTACATGCACGTGGTCCAACCTGCCATGCTGGATCCCTCATTCACTCGCGTACTCGGCGCAAGTGGCCTCGCACCACTGCGTCGCTCGGAACTGCGCGAATTGCAGATCAATCTGGGAAAGTTGTGCAATCAGGCATGTAATCACTGCCATGTCGATGCCGGTCCCAAACGTTCTGAAATCATGACGTGGGACACGGCAATCAGAATCATAGACTGGGCCAAGAATCAACAGATCAGGCGTGTGGACATAACCGGCGGGGCGCCGGAAATGAATCCCGGATTCCGCGGCATCGTGGACCGTTTCCTCGCCAAAGGGATCCACGTAACTTCCCGCTGCAACCTGTCCATACTTCTGGAACCCGGCTTTACCGACACCGCGCAATGGTATGCGGAAAGAGGTGTTCATCTGGTCTGCTCGCTGCCGTGTTATACCAAGAGCAACGTTGACGCGCAGCGCGGCAACGGCGTGTTTCAGAAAAGCATCGAGGCCCTGGGGCTCCTGAACGGACTTGGGTACGGACGCGATGAAGGGCTTGTCCTCGATCTGGTCTACAACCCGGGGGGCGCGTTCCTGCCGCCTGACCAGGAAAAACTGGAAGCGGATTACAAACTCCGCCTGCTGAACGAATTTGAGATTGTATTCAACAGTTTGTTGACGATTACCAATCTGCCGATCAGCCGATTCGCCCACTATCTGGATCGCACCGGCCAACGGCAGGATTACCTGACGCTGCTGGTTGAAAATTTCAATGCAAGCACCGTGAGTGCCCTGATGTGCCGCCATCTGATCAGCGTGGACTGGCAGGGACGAGTCTTCGATTGCGATTTCAACCAGATGCTTGAACTACCCTACGGCGGAAGCAAAGAGCGCTATCTCTGGGACCTGCAGCCCGACGACGTGACCGACCGCCCGATAGCGATCGGCACACATTGTTTCGGATGTACCGCGGGCGCCGGCTCAAGCTGCGGCGGCGCGCTGAAATAAAGAGCATTGTCGGGAGGCGCGCCTCGCGCCGATTCATCGCGGCGAGGGCGCCGATCCTACCCAAACCCGGCACGGTCCTTGAAAACCCTCGTAGGAGGCGCGCCCCGCGCCGATTCATCGCGGCGAGGGCGCCGCGCTCCTACCCAAACCCGGCACGGTCCTTGAAAACCCTCGTAGGAGGCGCGCCCCGCGCCGATTCATCGCGGCGAGGGCGCCGCTCCTACCCAAACCCGGCACGGTCCTTGAAAACCCTTGTAGGAGGCGCGCCCCGCGCCAATTCAATCGCGGCGGGGGCGCCGATCCTACGGGTATAGAGGGGTTAGGCGACGATATCGTCTAAGAAGGATTTGAGCTTGCTGGTCCACCCACCTTCACGGGGGTTGTGGCGGTTGCCTCCTTCATGGATCGAAGTTTCCAGTTCCTCGATCAGCGTTTTCTGCTTTTTGGTAAGGTTCACGGGTGTTTCCACGCTGATCTTGCAGAACAGGTCACCGACGGCTCCCCCGCGGACATTTTTTACGCCCTTCCCTTTCAATCTGAAGACGCGCTCTGTCTGACTCTCCGCGGGGATCTTGAGTTTTGCGCGTCCGCCCAAGGTTGGAATCTCCAGCTCTCCGCCGAGCGCCAGAGTTGCAAAGCTGACCGGCAGCTCACAGTACAAATCACTGCCGTCGCGTTTAAAAATTGGGTGAGGTTTCAGGTTGATTTGAACATAGAGATCCCCCGGTACACCGCCACGCCCTCCGGTTTCGCCTTCCCCACCGAGACGAATCTGATCGCCGTCGTCGACGCCGGCAGGGACTTTTACCGATAAGGTCTTGGTTTCGGAAACGGTTCCGGCGCCCCGGCAACGGGAGCATGGCGTCTCAATGGACTGACCGCTGCCCCGGCACTGCGGGCAGGTTTGCTGCACGGAGAAAAATCCCTGCTGCATGCGTACCTGTCCCTGCCCGTTGCAGGTGCTGCAGCTGGTTGGAGAAGTACCGGGTGCAGCGCCGGATCCATCGCAAGTGCCACAAAGAACCCTGGCAGGTATGCGAATCTTGACTTCCGTGCCCCGGACCGCCTCTTCCAACGACAACTCCAGGTTGTATCGCAGGTCGGCGCCTCGCGACCGGCCCGATGAACGTCTTCCGCCAGCGCCGAAGATGTCGCCGAAGATGTCGCCGAAGATGTCGCCAAAACCGCCGGGCCCGGTGTGGAAGCCGCCGCCCGCCGCCGAGGGGTCGACCCCCGCGTGTCCGAACTGGTCGTAAGCGGCTCGTTTCTGAGCGTCCGACAGGACCTCGTAAGCTTCCTTGGCTTCTTTGAAATTCCGCTCCGCCGCCTCATCGTCGGGATTGCGGTCGGGATGATGCTTCATGGCCAGGCGGCGATAGGCTTTCTTCAGCTCGCCATCCGAGACATTTCGCTCGACACCCAGCACCTCATAATAATCACGCTTGGCCATGACGGATTCGCAAATTCTTTTTATTCAGGCAAGTACTCTACGTGAAACGGAGCAGGCGCCAACAAGGTCGACCCGCTCCGTCACATTCCCCTATCTAATAGCTGTTATTTTTTGTCTTCGTCCTTGACCTCTTCGAACTCGGCATCGACGATGTTTTCATCGCCCGCTTTCGACTCCTCACCCGAGGTCTGCCCGGAGGCAGCGTCGGCGCCCTGCTCCGCAGATGCCTGTTTGTACATCTCCTCGGCCAGCTTGTGGCTTGATTCGGCGAGTGTCTGGGTCTTCGACTTTATGTCTTCCGCGTTGTCGCCCTTGATCGCCTCCTCGAGATCCTTCACGGCGGCCTCGATCTTGTCCTTTTCACCGGCATCGACCTTATCGGCCAGATCGCGAAGGGACTTGTTGACGCTGTGCACCATGGCCTCGCCCTGATTCCTCGCGTCGACAAGTTCACGGGCCTGCTTGTCCTCTTCCGCATGCAGTTCGGCGTCCTTGACCATTTGTTCGATCTCAGCGTCGTCCAGCCCGGAGCTCGATTTGATGACGATCTTATTCTCCTTACTGGTAGCCTTGTCCTTGGCGGTTACGTGCATGATGCCGTTGGCATCTATGTCGAAGGTTACTTCGATCTGCGGTACACCGCGCGGGGACGGCGGTATATCACTTAAGTCAAAACGGCCCAGGGTCTTGTTGTCTTTGGCCATTTCGCGTTCGCCCTGCAGGACATGCACGGTCACGGCGGGCTGATTATCGTCCGCGGTCGAAAATACCTGGGACGTTTTGGTCGGAATAGTCGTGTTCTTTTCGATCAGTTTGGTCATCACGCCGCCCAGGGTCTCGATGCCCAGGGACAACGGGGTGACGTCCAGCAGCAGGACGTCCTTGACATCACCGCCGAGCACACCACCCTGGATCGCGGCGCCTACCGCCACGGCTTCGTCGGGATTGACGTCTTTGCGCGGTTCCTTACCAAAGAAATTCTTGACGGTTTCCTGTACTTTCGGCATTCGGGACTGCCCGCCGACCATGATTATGTCTTCGATCTCGTTTGCGTTGAGCCCGGCGTCCTTGAGCGCCGTCTTGCATGGACCGATGGTCCGCTGAACCAGATCATCCGTTAGCGCCTCGAGCTTGGCTCGGGTCAGCTTCATGTTGAGGTGCTTGGGCCCGGACTGGTCGGCCGTGACGTACGGCAGGTTGACCTCCGTCTGGTTGCTGGACGACAGTTCGATCTTGGCTTTTTCAGCGGCTTCCTTGAGCCTCTGCATGGCCAGCGGGTCACCCCTCAAGTCCATGCCCTGATCTTTCTTGAACTCATCGGCCAGGTAGTCGATGACGCAGCGATCGAAATCTTCACCACCCAGGAAGGTGTCACCGTTAGTGGAAAGTACCTCGAACTGATGCTCGCCGTCGATCTCGGCAATTTCGATGATGGAAATATCAAAGGTCCCGCCACCCAGGTCGTAAACCGCCACCTTGCGGTCGCCCGTCTTTTTGTCCAGGCCATAGGCCAGCGCCGCGGCTGTGGGCTCGTTTATGATGCGCTTGACATCCAGCCCGGCAATTTTGCCCGCGTCCTTGGTAGCCTGCCTCTGTGAGTCGTTGAAATACGCCGGCACCGTGATTACCGCCTCAGTCACGTCCTCGCCAAGGTAATCTTCGGCGGTCTTTTTCATTTTCTGCAGGATGCGCGCGGAAATCTCGGGCGGGGCCAGATCCTTGCCGTTGACGTGTACCCATGCGTCGCCGTTTTTTGCCTTGACGACTTTATAAGGCATGATACCGACGTCCTTCTGAACGACGTCCTCGCTGAACTTTCGGCCGATCAGGCGTTTTACGGCAAACAGGGTATTGTGCGGATTTGTCACCGCCTGGCGCTTGGCCGACTGGCCGACCAGGACCTCGTCTTCAGCCGTAAACGCGACAACCGAAGGTGTGGTTCGATCGCCTTCGCTGTTTTCGATCACGCGGGCCTTGTCGCCCTCCATCAACGCGACGCAGGAGTTCGTGGTGCCCAGATCTATACCAATGATTTTCCCCATGATTTGTTCTCGACTATTGCTATTTGGTTACAAAATAAACGGTTATCTGATTAATGGGTCCCACACCCACATTTTCAAGTATTTTCCGCGTTAGTTTCGGCTTTCTTGCTGCTTGTAGCCTTCGCCACCACGACCATCGCGGGCCGCAGCAGGCGGTCGTGAATGGCATAACCCTTCTGGATCACGGTCACGATGTGATTAGGCTGGATTTCGTCAGATTCCTGTATGGTCATGGCCTGGTGCTGTTCCGGATTCAGCTTGTCGCCGGGCACAGGTTCGACAACCTTGATGCCGAACTTTTCGAATACGGAATCCAGCTGCTTCAGCGTAAGATCGAGGCCCTCCTTCATCTTTTCGACCAACCCCCTGTCTTCGTCGCTAATTTCGACGGCGCGCGCCAGTTCCAGGCTGTCCCGCACCAGCAGCGCCTCACCGGCGAAACCTTCCACGGCGAATTTCCGGGCATTGACCACGTCGTTCTGGGCGCGACGGCGAACGTTCTCGACCTCCGCTTGCGCGCGTAGATATTTCTCCTTGTGTTCTTCTAGCGCGGCCTGGAGCAGATCCAGTTCCACGCGCAGTTGTGCCGGGTCCTCCTCGGCAGCAAGCAGCGGCGTGGGCTCCTGACCTTCATCTGCTGATTGCACTGTAACCTCTTCGCTCAACCCTTCCAGGTCACCGGATTTCAGCGCATTCGTATTATCTTTACTCGATTGCTTGCTCATGGATTCGTGCTGACCGTCGTTAGATTTTGATTCAATGCGCTAGAAATAAGGCTCTTTCCCAGGAATTCAAGCCCGGAGGATCGCCAATGGGATCTGTCCCGATGGACCGGATTTCCCGACACGATCCCGACCCTACAGGACAGGTGCCGACAACGCCGGGCCGGAGCGAAGGGCGGGCTAAGTTTCGGCTTCCTCGATATGCTCCGACAGCTGTGCGCCCGACAGGGCACCGCTGAGGAGGCGAGCGGTGACGTCGACAATGGGGATGACCTGCTCGTAGTTCATCCGGGTCGGACCGATCACACCTATGGTCCCCACCACGGCTCCGCCGGTCTGGTACGGCGCGGTAATTACACTGACATCGTTCAATGCCTTGTAACCCGATTCTCCCCCGATGAATATGCTGATGCCATTGACGCGCATACTCCGATCCAGCAGATCCAGGAGATCCTGCTTGGTCTTGAAGGCGTCGAATAATTTCTGCAAGGTGTCGATCTGACACAAATCCGGAATACTAAGCAGGTTTTCTTCTCCCGAGAGAACCACGTCATCCTTGTCCTGTTCTTCCTGATCGAACATTTTTCCGGCCATGGCCACCGCCGTCTTGGTGATGTCATGCATTCTGTCACTGTCCGTCTTCATTTCGCCGAGCAGCATGCGACGGACCTTGGCCAGTGTAGAACCACTGTACGCACCGTTGAAATAGTTAGCCGCCTCGGTCAGCTCCGAGCTGGAATACTCTCGATCGGTCGGTATCACCCGGTTCTGAACGCGGCCGTCGTCCGTAACGAGGATGGTCAGCACCCGGTTGGAGGGCAGCTTGAGAAATTCAATTTGGCGCAGGCGGGCATTCTCCTGGCCAGGGATTAAAATCAAGCCGGCAAAATGCGTCACATTGGACAGCATTTCAGATGCCGTGGAGAGCAAGACGCGGGGATCCGACTCGGAAGCCAGCCTTGTCTGTATGCTGTCAACAGCCTCTTCCTTCAGAGGTTCCACGGTCAGCAGGTAGTCGACAAACAGTCGGTAGCCCAGTCCGGTCGGCACCCTGCCGGCGGAGGTGTGAGGGGCATGTATGAGACCCAGTTCCTCCAGATCTGACATGACATTCCGGACCGTTGCAGGGCTCAACGACAGGTCGGCATGTCTGGCGAGCGTGCGTGATCCGACCGGCTGACCCTCGTTGATATACAGTTCGATTAGAGCCTTTAAAAGTGTCTCAGCACGTTCACCAAGTTCAGTCACAGCATCTAGTTAGGTATCGATATTCCACGGTAACAGAGGGCGGTCACGCCACTTTCCATCGGTCCTGGAGACGCTACCAACCCGGGAACCCTTCTGTCAACCGGGATTGCCCCGTAAACCGGCAGTTTACAGCTGGCCCGGCGCCCCGTCATCACTCGCGACCCTAGCCCGCATTTCTCACCAGGATCCCGAGCGATGGCGCAGGACAGGCGTTTCCAAGACACAATGTTTTTGGACAAATCCATTTACGTCAACGTTTGCAATGCTCAAAAAGCATCCATAGCCGCCTGTTGAGAAATGCGGGCTAGTGTAATATGCGGGTTGAACCACGGCGGGCCGGCCCTTAGAGATATGCCCCAGATTTTCAATACAATCGGACTTTTCGGTAAGTACAAGGATTCGAGCGTTCATGAGGCGATGAACGGCTTGGCGGAATATTTGCGTTACCGCGAAATCGAGGTCGTAATCGGTGAGACCACCGCCGACGATATCGTCGCCGACCTTGCCGGGCGATTCAGTTCAAGTGGCGAAAAAACGTTGGATCTGGGCATCGTTATCGGCGGCGATGGCACCATGCTGCATGTCTCCAGCACGTTAGCGAAAACCGGCATCCCGGTGGTAGGGATAAACATGGGGCGGCTAGGATTCCTGACAGATATTCCCCTGCATGAGATGTATGAGGATATCGGGCGAATTCTCGATGGCGAGTACCAGTCCGAGGAGCGCATGATGCTGGATGTCGAGATATGGCAGAATGATGAAAAGCTCATGGACGAAACCGCGTTCAACGACATGGTCATCGGTAAGGGTGAAACGGAAAAGCTCATCGAACTCCAGACCTATATCGACGGTGAATTCGTCATGGGCTCTCGCAGCGATGGCGTCATCGTCGCCACGCCCACCGGCTCCACCGCCTACGCCCTGTCCGCCGGGGGACCCATTTTGCATCCGCAACTGGAAGCCCTCATTTTGGTGCCCATTTGTCCGCATACCCTGACCATGCGACCGATTGCGCTGAAAGCCAGCAATATCGTTGAATTCACAATGATCAATATCGCAAAGGGCAGCGCTCATATTTCCCTCGACGGACAGATCAAGAGCCATCTCGAAGGTGATGAAAAGATCCGGGTGTGTCGATCCCGTCACGCCGTGCAATTGATCCGGACGCTGGAAAACAATCACTATGCGGCATTGCGGTCCAAGCTGGGCTGGGGAGAGCACGTCTAGCCTGCATGCCGCTGACTTCTCTGTTCGTAAGGGACTTTGCAATCGTCCGACAGCTCGAGCTGGAACTTAGTCCCGGGCTCACGGTCCTGACAGGTGAAACCGGCGCGGGCAAATCGATACTGATCGACGCGCTGTCCCTCGCCCTTGGCGCCCGTGCGGACGCGGGCAATATCAGGCATGGTGCCGCCGGGGGTGCCGAAATACTGGCATCATTCGACCTGCAGCCCGGCGATGATGCTGCCGTATGGCTGCGCGAACAGGCGCTGAGCGATGACGGTACGTGCATTACCAGACGTATCATCTACAGCGACAAACCGACGCGGGCTTACATCAATGGCCGCCCCGTAACCGTGCAAATGCTGAAAGAGCTAGGCAACCTGCTGGTCGATATTCATGGTCAACACGAACACCAGTCGCTCCTGCGCAGGGAGACACAGCGTCGCGTGCTGGATGCTTATGCCGGAATCCAGGCGCAGGTGCAGGAGCTCTCGGAGCTCTACGATCGATTCCAGTCGCTGCGTGCGAAACGTGATGCCCTGTCACAGGCAGCCGAAGACCGGGCTGCACGCGTGGACATACTCAGATACCAGATCAGCGAACTGGAAACGTTGGATATGTCGGTCAACGAGTACGGAGACCTGGAACTCGAGCATCGTAGACTGGCCCATGCCAACGAACTGATCGAGGGTATGCACTTTGTTGCCCAGAGCCTCCATGAAGCGGAGGACAACACCGCCAGCTTACTACTGACGCGGTGCATCCAGCGCCTCGACACCCTCGTCGAATTTGCACCAGACGTTGCGGATATCAAATCGTTGCTGGAAGAGGCCCTGGTGCAGGTCGACGAAGCGGGCATAGAGCTCAACCAGAAACTGGCTAGGGAGGAGCTTGATCCTCAACGCCTGCACTGGGTTGAGCAACGCATCCAGTCAATGCTTGATCTTGCCCGCAAACACCGGTGCGAACCGGCAGACCTTCCGCCGCGGCTGCAGGCATTGAACACCGAACTGTCGGAGATCGAAAACGCCAGCGCGAACCTGGCCGATCTCGCGGCGGAATTATCGACCACGGAAAACCAGTACCGGAATCGTGCCCGCGAAATCACAGTGCACCGTCGCGACGCCGGCAAACGGTTATCCGGGGCTGTCACCGAACAGATGCAGGAATTGGGTATCGCCGGCGGCCGGTTCCATGTAAAAACAGAACCTTTGCAGGACGAGTTGACGCGCTACGGGTGTGATCGGATCGAATATCAGGTCAGCGCCAATCCCGGACAACCGCTGGGGCCGCTCAGCAGGATCGCCTCGGGCGGCGAGCTTTCCCGTATTAGCCTCGCGCTGCAGGTCATCATCTCGGCCGTGGGCCGGATTCCTACACTGGTGTTCGATGAAGTGGATGTGGGTATCGGTGGCGGCGTTGCCGAGATCGTGGGGCAAAAGCTCCGTCTGCTGGGGCAGGCCCGGCAGGTACTATGCATAACACACCTCGCGCAGGTTGCATCACAAGGCTACGCACACCTTCGGATACATAAAAAAGAACGAGACGGCGTGTTCGTTGAAGTCAGACCACTGGATGGGCTCTCCCGAGAGGACGAAATCGCCAGAATGCTGGGCGGGATAGAAATAACGGACAAGACCCGGGCCCACGCGAGAGATATGCTTGTCCGCGTTTCTCACCCAGCGCAACGGTCCTTGAAACTCGATGAATGAGCTTGCTAAGTCCCCGGGGTCGACATTGAGGCCGGCGCGCCAGGAAGACGTCGCCGCTATCCATCATTTACTCAAGGGGTACTCCGACAGGGGCAATCTTCTGCCCCGAACGGTCGAGGATATTGAAATTAATCTTGTAGATTTCAGAATTGTCGACCTGCACGGTCGGCTTGCGGCCTGCGCCGCTCTGGAATTGTTCCCGAATGAACTCGGCGAAATCAGGAGCCTCGCCGTGGACGAAGAATTCGGGCGTTCAGGACTCGGCACGCGCCTAGTTTCACTGTTGATCGATGAGGCCAGAGATCGGGGTCTGAATCGTCTCATGGCGCTGACCTATGTCCCTGAATTTTTTCACAAGCTCGATTTCCGTACGGTTCCCAAAGCAACCTTGCCGGAAAAGGTCTGGGGTATCTGTGTAAGGTGCTACAAGTTCTACAATTGCGACGAAATTGCAGTACTACGTTATTTGTAAGCAAGGCGGTTTGGACGATGACGATCGTGTCCGGTATGATTCGCAAATTGAAATACTGGGACTCATATTCAAACGATATTCCTATGACCCACGCTCGCCTCTCTCTTGTCCTGTTGCTGGTTGTATCGATCGGCGCATGCCAAACGCATAAAATCGATATACAGCAGGGAAACCTGATAACGGAAACCGAGGTGTCCCAACTCGAGCCGGGTATGACGAAGCGGGAGGTCCGCTATATACTCGGAACACCACTCGTTGTAGACCCTTTCCATCAGAACCGATGGGATTATTTCTATTCGCTCGAACGCCGGGGCGAAGTAAAGATCAAGCGACGCATCACCGTCGTATTCGAAAGCGACCGGATGAAAAGCATCGAAGGCGATATCGGCGTCAACACGAAGAAGAACATAGTACGCGACGAAGGCGGCACGGTGATTACCGAGTCCCAGCAGGAAGACAAGGGATTTTTCAAGAGAACCTGGGAAAAGATCTGGGACGACGACGAGTAGCCGGCCCCGGCCTCTACTCGCTTTTGCCGCTCCCCATGGTTTTGCCTTCTCTTGCCAGTTGACGTCGAACCGATTTGGGATCGGCCTGCAACGGCCGGTAGATTTCGATGCGGTCACCGTCCTGGACAACGGCGTTGAGTTCTATGAGCCGGCTGTAGATCCCGATCCTGTTTCGGGCGAGGTCGATTTCCGGAAACTGGCTCAACAGCTCTGATGATTCGATGACCTCCCTCGCCGTGCTGCCAATCGGCGCCGTCACCCGCTCCACACGCTGTCGCGACGGCAGGGCGTAGACTACCTCGACCCTGATCGTTCTTGAATTATCCATAGAGGTCCTGAGCGCGCTGCTGGAATGCGTCGACCTGATGATTGGCAATGTGGGAAAACACCGGGCCGAAAACTTTCGCAACCACGATATTATTGAAATCGAAAGCGATATCCAGTTCTATCTTGCTTGCGTCATCTTCCAGTCTGGTAAACTGCCAGATACCGTGGAGGCGGCTGAACGGGCCCGCGACCAGCGACATCTCGATGCTTTCATCGGGGCACATGTGGTTCCGGGTA
>Ga0209567_10000850_pt1 | contig 16421 bp, 17 predicted proteins | sample COG_12_FD_184756 | JGI IMG/M metagenome (GOLD analysis project Ga0209567, IMG submission 184756) | Pelagic marine sediment microbial communities from the LTER site Helgoland, North Sea, for post-phytoplankton bloom and carbon turnover... | ecosystem: Environmental > Aquatic > Marine > Neritic...
CTCTTTCGCCGATGTTCACGTGCTCTAACGGGACCGAGGCCCAACCTCGATAGGACCTGTCGCGAACCAGATCAGGCGGATAGAGGTGCACGACTCGATCTTCGACGGAAAAACCGACCGCGTAGCGGCGCAAGAAATCGATACCCAGAATGCCATCGATCCTGGCGGCGGCCGCGGTTTCGCCGGGTAGCGCGACAATCCTGGCGTCGGCCCATGTTTCGCGCCCAACGTCCAGGCGACTGATATTGAGTATGGGGAACTCACCGGATGTAACTAGGCCATGGATGATTACCGATTCTCCGGTAGCGGATTCAGGTTCAAGTTGCTTACGAAGCTTGTCGAAAATGACCGAGATGCTCGAGCCGGTATCCAACGCAAAACGAAAGGGTCCTTGATCGTTCACTCGCGCTTCAACAACAATGCGGCCGCCCTTTGCGATGTGGTAGGGGGAGACCGCAAGCGCACCGTCCTGGTCCAGCGTACTGGCGCAAGCGCACAGAACGAGCGTCGCCGCCACCAAAAGCCCCTTGAGCTCCAGCTTCATACTGTGATCATACTCGATCGCTGGCCCACCGAGATCGGCTTGAGCACGTTATTCGTGGCGAGCACGGTAAGGGGGTTTTCTCGAACAGCTCGATCGGGAATATCGCCCTTCAGCTATTTTCAGATTGATTCGCGCAGTCGATGCAAAGCAGTACCGTCGGATCGATCTCCAGACGCTTGGGATTGATGGCCTCATCACACTTCTGACACCGACCGTACTCGCCTTCATCAATTCGCTTTATCGCCGCAGCAATCCGCCGCAAGGCTGCATCGCGTCGTTGGACAGACGCTTTTGCCATTGCCTGGGCTTGCATCGCATCCATGCGCGAGAGGCGCCCGACTTTCGATTGGTCGAGCTCGACAATCGCGGCGGCGCCTTCCGCTGCATCGGCATCGGCTTCCAGCTTCGCCTGCAGCTGTAACAGCCTGTCGCGCATTATTTCCTCCCAGGTCCTGATCGCAACACTTTGCGATTTCGGTTGTGATCCTGTCAAATCGTGAGCCATGTTCCCCGCACCGAATTTCATCAGGTCGAACGGCATCCGCATGGCTGTCTACGAACAGGGTGACGGCCCCCCTGTTGTCCTGTTGCACGGCTTTCCCGAGCTGGCCTTTTCCTGGCGACATCAGATCCAGGCGCTCGCCGCGGCCGGTTACCGTGCGATCGCCCCGGATCAACGCGGCTACGGCAAGACCAGTGTACCGCCGCACGTCTCCGACTATCGAATCGAAGAACTCATTGCGGACACCAACGGGCTGCTTGATGCGCTAGGGCTTCAAAGCGCCGTATTCGTCGGTCATGACTGGGGTGCGATAATGCTGTGGCAGATGGCCATGCTCGCGCCCAAGCGCATCGACAAGCTGATCATTCTCAACATTCCTCATTACCCGCGCCCACCCGAAGACCCGATCTCGATCTGGAGGCGGCGATTCGGTAATGATTTTTACATCGTGAATTTTCAGGACTCGGATGAGGCGGATCGCGTCTTCGCCAGCGATACCGCACATTTTTTTGACATCACGATGCGCCGTAACCAGATTTCCCGGGAAGTATTCGACAGACTGCCGGCTGAAAGGAAGGTCGTCAGTCTTCTCAATGCACTTGGCAAAGAGAAACAGAGCGGTGACCCGCTATTGTCAGAGGATGAGCGCGACTACTACGCCTCAGCGTTTGCCGCGAGCGGCTTCACTGGCGCCATTAACTGGTACCGCAACTGGGCCCATAACTGGGAAGTGCTTGAAGGCGTGAATCAGATAATAAACATTCCGACCTTGTTCATCGGTGCGGTCGATGATGTGATCATCGCGCCCGAGCATATCGAAGGGATGAGGTCGCTGGTGACCGATCTCGAGATTCACATGCTGCAGAACTGCGGGCACTGGAGTCAGCAGGAAAAACCCGACGAAGTGAACCGGCTGATACTGGAGTGGTTAATGCAGCGCCGGTGATCCGAGCGAATCGGTACCCTCACCAAACATCGCGCGGTCGAATGCGCTGACAATCGCATCAGCATCCTGGGCGCCGACAACCAGCAGACGCCGATTGAGCAGATATCCCGGAACCCCGGCCAGGCCGCTGCTGCGCACCCGCGCCTCGCGAGTCAGGACCTGCTGTCTGATCTCGTCGCTGTCGATTGCCTTATTCGCGTCTGCGGCGGAAATGCCGTGAGTGGCCGCAATATCGATCAGCTCGCCTCGATTGCCAATGTTGCGCCCCTCTTCAAAGAAAGCCCTCATCAAGTCGTCCGCAAGCGATGATTGATCAACTTCCCCCGTTTCGGCGACCTCCATCAACTGGTGCACCGCCAGCGTATTCGGCACGTGTCGAACCTTGTCGAACCGAAAGTCGATTCCGGCCGCCTTGCCCTCCGCCGCCAGGTGAGCGAGGACCGGCTCGACATTGGCCGGGCTGCCAAATCGGCGTGTGAGGAAAACATCGAGCGGCTGCCCATCGGCCGGGATCTCGGGATTGAGCTGATACGGGTACCAGCGGACGTCACTGGGACCTTTCACGGCCTCCAGCGCTTCATCAAGACGGCGCTTCCCGATAAAGCAGAACGGGCATACAAAATCCGCAATCACCTCGACATGAAGCGATGCATTCGGTGCCACCCGATCATTGCTTCGGGCGATGTTGGATAGTGTTTCGCTCACTGGCTCAATTCTCCTGATACGTTCTGAAATTGGGGTCATTCCTTACAATCTCAAGCATAGAGCCCTGGCGTTGAACCCAGGATGAACCGCACCACTAATCGCTTAGACGCCGACTTTGTACGAAAGTTTGAGAAAATTTGGACGGTTTTTCCGAAAAATTCCAAAAAAAAGCAAAAAGTGAGACCAAATGTTCCTATCCTCTGAAAAAATGAGAATCTTGGTAGAGGCGTTATCAATAATTCTTTCTTGTCTATAACAAACGAGTTTTCTGACCTTTGGCAATAATAGTTATATTTACCGACTATTTAGCGACTTTTCGAGAGATTTAGGGCCATTAAGACACCATTTTTCGCGCGAGATCGAAGCGGCCTGGTTTGTGTCGGCCTCGAAACCACAATACAGTTTATTTTCCAGACCTTAACTACTTTTAGCGTATTTAGAGTCCTATTTGATGCTTTTTAGATGATTTATGCCTTTTATCCAGGCGATATAGGCAACGCCACCGGAGATCATGAAATTGTAAATTTCCGGCATCGTGATAAAACCGGTACCAGTCTCGAGCACACGGTCGGTGGCGAGAAGGACCCTCATCCCGAAGTTAATTATCAGTGCTGACAGCGTCACCACGGATTCGAAAGCACTGATGAACACGGTCCAGGCGGGACGCCACAGCATCAGCGCCAGGCACATGAAGCAGACGCCGTAATATGCAATTCGGGCTTGCGGCAGTGACTCGAGAAACGCGACACGGATGTTGAAATCGAGGGCGATATCCAGCACCACGAATACAGCCGTTGCCGCGTAATACAGGACCAGAATCCTGTTCGAATCGGTATGTCCCGCCATTCTGACGCGCTGGCTCCATGTAACAACAAGTAACAAGCATCACGCCCCGTGCCGATTTGTGCAATATTCTTGCCCTGTGCCCGGTCTTACGGGGTAAGCCTTCAGGAAAGGAGATCGCCGGTGTTGATCAAGAAGCCAGCCGACATTCGACCCTCAGAGATTACGAGCGAGCAGAACTACCTCAATCGTCGCGACTTCATTCGCGCCGGGGCGATTGTCGGTGGCTCCGTATTGGCTCCGTCAGCGATGAGCGCCGTCATACCGGAAGGTCGCGGTGCCAGACTCAGTGATATTCGTCGCAGCAAATTCAGTACCGACGAGAAGTCGAACAGCTTCGAGGACATCTCTACCTACAACAACTACTACGAGTTCGGGACCGGCAAAGCCGATCCTCATGAGAACGCCCAGGACTTTGAACCCCGTCCCTGGACAATTTCGGTAGAAGGCCACGCCGAGAAAACCGGCACCATCGATTTTGAGGACTTCGTCAAACCGTTCGACCTCGAAGAACGGATCTATCGCATGCGCTGCGTCGAAGCATGGTCCATGGTCATTCCCTGGATCGGCATTTCTCTCGCAGAGGTCGTCAGATATTTCAATCCGACGTCGAAGGCAAAGTACGTTGCTTTCGAAACGCTGAACGATCCTTCCCGCATGCCAGGCCTTCGCCGGCGGTCTCTCGACTGGCCCTATCGCGAAGGGCTGACCATCGCCGAGGCGACCAACCCGCTACCGATCCTGGCCGTGGGCCTCTATGACCAGGTACTGCCGAACCAGAATGGCGCACCGATCCGGCTTGTCGTGCCCTGGAAATACGGATTCAAGGGCATCAAGGGGATCGTTCGAATGCGCTTCACCGAAAAGCGACCGGAGACGAGCTGGAACATGGCGCAACCGCGCGAGTACGGTTTCTATGCGAACGTAAACCCGGAAGTCGATCACCCGCGCTGGAGCCAGGCGCGAGAGCGGCGCATTGGTTCAGGCCTGTTTGCCAGCAAGCAACCAACGCTCATGTTCAACGGTTACGGTGACGAGGTCGCACACCTCTACAAAGGTCTCGATCTGCGCCGCAACTTCTAATCCGCAATTGGTTACGCTCACACAGGTTCGACGTGTCTGGAAACCGGTAGTCTTCCTGATCTGCCTGGTTCCGGCGTTACTGGTCGTCACCGATGCCTTCGAACTCACCGGCCGCCTGGGCGCCAATCCCGTCGAAGAGATTCAGGACCGCTTCGGCATCTGGGCATTGCGTTTCATCATGGTTACGCTCGCGGTCACGCCGTTACGACGCCTGACGGGCTGGAACTGGCTGGCTCGCTTCCGGCGCATGTTCGGCCTGTTTACGTTTTTCTATGTCCTGATGCACTTCCTCACCTGGCTGTTCCTCGATCAGGGCGTTTTATTGTCGGCAATCCTCGAGGACATTGTCGAAAGACCCTTTATAACGATCGGCTTTGTCGCGTTGCTGCTGCTGATGACGCTGGCGACGACATCCACCAACGGCATGCGTCGACGCCTCGGGCGGCGCTGGCAAACGCTGCACAACGCGACTTACGTCATCGGTATCCTCGGCGTCTGGCACTACTGGTGGCAGGTCAAAAAAGACATAACCGAGCCGCTCATTTACGCGGTGATTCTCGCTGTGCTGCTGGGCGCTCGAATCTGGTGGTGGTCCCGAAAAATTGGTGCAAAAGTCAGTCGTTCCTGAGCTGCTTCTCAAGGCTGGTAACTGAAAACTTGCTCGAGGGGTTCCCCAAAGACCGCTGCTATTCGAAACGCAACCTCCAGAGATGGTGAGTATTTTTCTTTTTCTATGGCGACAACGGTCTGCCGCGTGACTCCGATCTGCTTCGCAAGCTCTTGCTGCGTCATTTCACCGTTTGCGAAACGCAGTTTACGAATATTGTTATGTACACGGGTCGAAGCCATCAGACGCTTGTCCGATAGTACCAAAGCTGGCTCATCAGTTTGACAGCTTCGGATGCAGTCAATGCGAGCAAGATGTACATTGCGACCATTTGTGTTCCAGGCAGGTTCGTGTCTGCGACCGTACCGCGGAGCATCACGAGTCCGACAATCCAGACGGCCCCAAAACCAAGTGCATAGCCTGCGTTCCGGTCCGCTTTCAAGCTGATCAACGCGTCTCGCTCATCGCTCTCCGTCGAATCGGACGAAGCGGCAACCAGGGTGTGATACACGACCTCGACGGCGATCAGTACACCGATAATGAAGATCACACGACCGATCAGCCCGACCGGCTCACCCCCTTCATTGATATGCGCTATCGCATCAGGGAAGAACAGGTACGATGCTACCGCAATGCCCAGAAGCGAGCCCCAGGCGCTTTTTTCCGAAAATGAAAGATCCATTGATAACTCCGCTTCGCACTATCGATGCAACACAATGTATTACTTTTTTTACATGATGTCAAAGATTTTTTACATCCTCCCACATATAAAAACCGGGGCGGCCGCAGCCGTCCCGGCAATCTCACACAGTCAGCAAGCCGTCAGGCGACTTTAACTGTGTGTCTTTCCGCCGCCCGGATTTTCGGAAGCGTGACTTCAAGGATGCCGTCCTTCAACTCGGCGTGGATATTATCGAAATCCACTTCTTCCGGCATAGCCACTGTTCTTGTCAGCTTGCCATAGCCGAGCTCGTGCCGATAGAACTCGTCCTTCTCGTCTACTTCCTCGAACTCCCTCTCAGCTTCGATCATCAGGCGATTGCCAGAGATCGTCACTTCGACGTCGTCTTTCTCTACGCCGGGCAGTTCACCGCGGACCAGGAACTCTTTGTCGCGGTCAATGACATCGAGGCGGAAGCTCCGCTCCATATCGATATCCATTGGCCACCTCCGTCCAAAGGGTTCAAACGTCTCCATCCAGCGGCGTGGTGGGAAGTCCTCGAAGAACTCCTCCATGCTGCGGGCCAGAGGCGCCGTCCGTCTGATATCAATCGCCCTTTCGCGGGGCTCAAATTTACGCAGGATTGACATGTGACACACCTCCTTCCCTATGCAACGCTGGCGATCCTCCGCCAGCAAACCACTTGTACTCCCTTTGAGAAAGCTGACAATTCGGGCTTGTCCTGATTGACAGGCTTGTCGAGAACGAATGGAAAAAAGGAGAGAAAAGCGGCTACTTCTTCTTCCAGGCTCCGCTCTTGTCCTGGTAATAATGGCCGGGCGCCGTCTTCTGTACAGCCAGCTCATAGAAGCGATTGCTCACCTGCAGCACGGTCGTCCCTGTATTCCTGGCCGTCTTTTCGAACTTCGCCTTGCGCTTGCTGTTGACGCTCGAAATCAGCGCTTTGACCTCGGGACTGGCTGGCTGCTGCACGGCTGCCAGGTAACCGTTATTGCCTTCTCCGACGAGGCCCTGAGTCTTGGCGTCGTGCAGATCGATAGCCCAGGCGGACTGCATCGCAAAAATGAGGAGGATTGCTGAGAGGATCTTCTTCATAACAGTAACCTCAGAATACATCGCTGTCTTCATCGAACAGGCCTTTGAGTTCCTTGTCGACCTGTACACGAATCTCGTGCTCGATCTTGACGTTCAGATTGATTTCGATCGGTTCTTTCGGCGCCTCGACTCTTACCGTTGGCGAGCAGCCGCCAAGATAGCCAAACGCCAACAGGCAAATAAATAGTTTTTTCATGGCCGATTTCGTCGTCACTTTGCAGTCCGTTGTTCCAGTATATCCTCAATTGACCGTATTGCCTGCAAGCTGCGTAACAATTGAGGCACATTGTTCTCGACACCGAGATTGAGAATGATTGGCTGCGTTGCGTCCATGTCCGGATTGATGCCCGTCAGTCGCATTTGTAGTTTCAGGTCCCCGGCCTTCGTGTAGTCGACGTCCGATGTCAGTGAGTCGAACTCGAAGTTGCTCAGTGCCTGCGTGACAATATTGATACCTGATTCCGAAGCAACCGCATCGAGCGGGGCATCGCCGGAGTGGTAGCGGATAACGCCACCGGACGAGTCGCTCTCGAGTCGTCCGTCTTCGATCGTGATGTTGTTTCCGCTGATTGTCACAGGCAATACTCCGGACACCGCCCCGGTCATTTCAATGTTTTCGAATTCTGCAAGTTCGACCATTAACTGTAGCTGAATGGACCTGGCATGCAACAAGACGAGGTTTGGCTCGTTCGTCGCCGACAGCTGGAACGGTTCCGCAACAATCTTCCCACCCAGCGTATTCATCGAAAGATTCCGCACTGCAAGCCTTTGTTTCTCCGAATCGATCGTGTAGTCCGCTGCGATGTTTTCCACGGGCAGACCGACATCGAGCAGGCGGACATCGATCGATGACGGCGATACATCAGTACCGGCCACGGAATCCAGCGTCGCGGATAGGCTGGTGGTCAAACCGACGAATGCGACGTCGTTGTACTTACCGGCCAACGCGCGCATGTCATGCGTCATCGTGCCCCGATAGTCTGTGCCATCGCCATCCGTTTTCCATTCGACGTTCAGTTCGCTGTTCCAGGTACCGTCGACAACATCCCACGCGTGGGGCCAGCCGGGCGCAAAGTCCGACAGATTGGCTCTATCGAAAGACACCCGTGCGTCATTGACGATAAGCGAGCCCGTGTCGCTCGACAGGTCGCGGATGAGTTCGACCTTGGCTGACAACGCGTCATGGGGGCCCGCAAGCCCAATCGATGCCGTGAGCCGATCGCCTGTCACCGACACTGTTCCCGCAGCACCAGGCAGCGACAATGCCATGTCATTCCAGGATGCGGCCGCATCCGACACTGATATCCTCGTATCAACGGCATCGGCACTGTCCCGAACATTGAGGTCAGTGAACGTGATTGGTATCGAGGCACGTAGCTGTCCTGCGCCCGTGAATTCGTCAACGATGAGCTGCAGCTCGTCAATTCGACAGTGCCAGGCGTCATCGGTAATCGTCAGCCGCGTCCCGGAAAACGCCGCAACGCTGATCGACCGTGCCGCGAGATCCGACGACCGAATCCCTGCGAATACACCGCTCGCCGCCGGTGAAACGTCAATGTGAGTTTCCGGGCCAATTTCGACCTCGATCGGCAAAGAAAGCTTCGCGGCGTCGACGATGTAGGCCTTCCACGCGATGTCCTGCGCGTCGACATTCGTAGTCATCGTGCAGCGAACGCCTGCCCGACACTCGAGATCTCGGATGAGGACCGGGAGGTTTCTTAGATCGGCGGTGTCGACAACCGTATTGATTTCCCCGGAGCGCGCTTGCCACTCGAACGACGGGTAGTTCATTCCCACCGAGAGCTGCTCCAGCGATGCCGTCCGTACATGCGTTACCTGCCCGCCGGCCGTTTCGTAAGATGCCGTCAGTTCATCACCTGAGGTCAGCTGTGCCTCGAAGGAAACATGACCCGGTGCCTCATCATCGAGCACGATCTCTATCGATCCTTGCAACGTCGCGCGGAAGTCGGCCAGCCCCGCCGGGAGTGTATCGAGCGACCTCAGGACAGGGAGCCAGGCGGACGTGCGGATCGTCGCTGGCCCACTGAGGGCGAATCTCTCATCACGTCGGGCCAATTCGGCTTCTGCCGACAAAACTTCGTCGCCACCGTCGTGTACCGCCCGAACAGCCACACGGTAATTCGTTTCGTCCTGGCGCTTGACACCGACAGTGACATCAATCGTGTCAATAGCGAACAACAAATCCTGCCCTGTTTCGGAGGTCGCCCAGACCATGCCCGTCACTTCAGGAAACGCCGGTACGACGATACGTGCAATCGCTACCTCGAGATTCGGGCGAGTTATGGGCAGATCGAGTAGTGCCTGCAACGATGTGCTGAGTAACGACGGTTCGGTTTGCTCGCCGTCAAACGTCACTATGACGCGTTCCGCCACGATCCGCAGAGGACCTTCTCCCCGAGAGACCAATGGTAGCGAGAGGCCACTTATTTCGTAGCTTGTGCCGCTCTCGCTTTCGACGACAAGCTCCCCGAGCTCGAGTCGATCCGTCGTTAGGCTATCGACCGACAGGTCAGTGACCATGAGGTCCTGCTCGCCGAGCATGGAATTGGCGATATCACGAGCAATGGAATCGCGGCGCAGGTACAGAGCCGTCGCAATCAATGCGACGATAATCGCCAACAACGTCAGCCATTTGAGAGCTTTCAATTCAGGCTACCCGATCGGTCATTGCGAGATCCTGGTGCCTATGCTCGCATAAATTAGACCCCGCAGAGGTGGGGCTTTCTTAACCGATGCGGAATCGTATGACGTTTTCGGCCGCAGCTATTGCCTTACGTTGTCAGCACACTTTTGATTTCCGAAGGCACGAAAACCATCGGCCTACGGGCTTCTCCACAATACGAAATCGTGTGAAACGCCCTGTCCGAGCACCCGGTCTTCAAGTCGGCTCGTACAATACGCTGACCGCATACAGGCCATCCTCGGTCTGGCCCGTCAACAGAAAATAGTAGCTGTCCGGATCACCAGTGGATGCCGGGTTGGCGATCGCGAAACCCGACATCTCGGCACCCTCGTAGATACCGCGCAGATCGGTGCAACCCGACATGGTCCAGGAAACGCCGATCAAGGTGTAGTTGGCATCGATGATCGATGCCATGCCGTTTATCGCGCAATTGGCGCCATTGTGGTACATGCCAGACAACGTGCCGTCGCCCGTAATACTGAGGGAGTTCGTGTCCGGTTGAAATATGAGCGTGTAGTTGCCCTCAATATCAGCGAGTGAAGACGCGCGTTCGTAACTGACGCTTTCGTAAGCGAGTGTCAGTGCCTCGTCGTAAACAACGCCATTTGAATCCGAACAAACCAGGTCCACATTCAGAGTCTGACGTTCCTGTAAACTTCCCGCCACGGAACAACCAAGATCTTCATTTCCGGCAACAGGAGCGGGCAACAGGGGGCCGCGAAGCTCGAACGAACCGCTCACGACAGCACTGGATGTCACATCGACACTGCCTGCGCCAAATGCAACGAATAGTCCGCCATCGGGATGCAGCGTCGCGCGCAGCTTGCCGGTTTCGGCAATGTATAGAGATACCGGCGCGGCCGCGCTGTCGGTTCCGACCCAGATACCGCCGGGCGACTGTATGGCGGGCGGCGGATCGGAAATATCGGTAGAACCTCCGCCACTGCTTCCACCACCGCAAGCTGCGAGACAAACCAACAAAAAACCGAAAAAATGCAGACGTAACATAATCTTAGTGGAGCCACGACAAGATCTAGGACGAGAGCTTAACGAACCGGACAACACAAAAAAAGCCCGGCGGATGCCGGGCTTTTTTGGCCATGGATGGCCTTATGTCGCGAAGCACATGGATGTGCGAGAGCGACCCCTGTCGGGACAGAGGCGGACCATTACATCATGCCGCCCATGCCGCCCATGCCGCCCATATCCGGCATCGCCGGAGCGGCCGCTTCTTCCTGCGGCGCGTCAGCGACCATTGCTTCGGTCGTGAGCAGCAGGCCCGATACGGAGGCTGCGTTTTGCAGCGCGTAGCGCGTGACCTTCGTGGGATCCAGGATACCGGCCTCAATCATGTCGCCGTACTGACCAGTCGCAGCGTCGAAACCAAAGTTGCCGTTTCCTTCGGCAACAGCGTTGAGCACAACACTGGCGTCACCGCCTGCGTTCCGTACGATCTGCCGCAGCGGCTCTTCGACCGCGCGCTTCAGGATACCGATGCCGACATTCTGGTCGTCGTTATCACCCTTAAACTCCGCAATCGCGCTGACAGCCCGAATAAAAGCAACACCACCACCAGGCACAACGCCTTCTTCGACAGCGGCGCGAGTCGCGTGCAGCGCATCTTCAACGCGTGCTTTCTTTTCCTTCATTTCAACTTCGGTCGCAGCACCAACCTTGATGACGGCGACACCGCCAGACAGCTTGGCGACACGCTCCTGCAGCTTCTCTTTGTCATAGTCCGACGAAGACTCTTCGATCTCGGCATTGATCTGCTCGACGCGGCCTTTGATGTCGGACGCTTTGCCAGCGCCGTCGATGATCGTGGTAGCTTCCTTGGTGATCTGGATCTTCTTGGCTTCGCCCAGGTCATCGAGCGTCGCTTTCTCGAGCGACAGTCCCACTTCTTCGGATATGACCTGACCGCCGGTCAGAACAGCGATGTCCTGCAGCATGGCTTTGCGACGATCGCCGAAGCCCGGTGCCTTGACGGCAGCGACCTTGACGATGCCGCGTATGTTATTCACAACCAGCGTAGCCAGCGCCTCACCTTCGACATCTTCAGAGATGATCAGTAACGGGCGGCCTGCTTTGGCGACGCTTTCGAGTACCGGCAGAAGGTCGCGAATGTTGGAGATCTTCTTGTCGAAAAGAAGGATCAGCGGGTTCTCGTGCTCAACCTGCTGGCTGCTTGCATCGGTGATGAAATACGGCGAAAGGTAGCCGCGGTCGAACTGCATGCCCTCGACGACGTCGAGCTCGTTGGCGAGACCGGAACCTTCTTCAACCGTAATGACGCCTTCCTTGCCGACCTTTTGCATTGCGGCAGAGATGATCTCACCAATTTCGACATCAGCGTTTGCCGAGATGCTGCCGACCTGCGCGATCGCTTTCTCGTCTTCACACGGCTTGGACAGATTCTCCAACTCTGCAACGATTGCTGCAGACGCCTTGTCAATGCCACGCTTCAGATCCATCGGGTTCATGCCGGCGGCAACCGACTTCAGGCCCTCGCGCAAGATGGCCTGGGCGAGAACCGTCGCGGTTGTCGTGCCATCGCCAGCGACGTCGGAGGTCTGGGAAGCGACTTCCTTCACCATCTGTGCGCCCATGTTTTCGAATTTGTCTTCGAGCTCGATTTCCTTGGCAACCGAAACACCGTCTTTCGTGACGGTCGGTGCGCCAAAGCTCTTGTCGAGCACGACGTTGCGGCCCTTGGGACCCAGGGTCACCTTAACCGCGTTCGCGAGAACGGTAACGCCAGCGAACATCTTCTGCCGTGCGTCGTCGCTAAATCGTACTTCTTTAGCAGCCATCTTGAGATTCCTCTAATGATTGAGACGGACCGAGCCGCCTGCTGTTTTCCAATATTGAGTGGGTGTTAGGCGGCTTAGCCTTCGATGACCGCCATGATGTCGTCTTCCTTCATCACGAGCAGCTCTTCACCTTCCACCTTGACTTCGGTACCGGCATATTTGCCGAACAAGATCTTGTCGCCAACGCTGACGTCCAGAACGCGAACATCGCCGTTCTCGAGGATTTTGCCGTTGCCTACAGCGACAACTTCACCCTTGATTGGCTTTTCAGCCGCAGCGTCAGGAATGACTATTCCGCCGGGTGACGTGCGCTCTTCTTCCATGCGCTTAACGATGACCCGATCATGCAGCGGACGCATCTTCATCGTGCATATCTCCTATAAGTTATTAAATTTAAAACGATTTTTGACCGTATCCGAGCTGAGCTTTGTTAGCACTCAGTCACGAGGAGTGCTAATGATAGGCCTGAATGGTTAAATTTCAAGTTCTCTGCAGAGACTTTTTGCCAATAAATCGGACCTGCGTCGGTGACACAGCCGCTCTTTAGAGTAACAATCGCTACGCCTGACCGGTCCTATAGGGCAGGCTCCAGTCAACAAGACCGCGAAAGACCCCTCAATGACAATGATTCGCAAGTCGCTTTCATCACTCCTGCTTACGCTCTTTCTCACGATACCGGCGGTGGCAGATGAACCACCGCCGCAAGTCACCGAGGCCTTCCGATATGTCGTGACCGATGCCGGCGATGCGCTCGAGGTGGACTGGGTCATCGACGATTGCTGTTACCTGTATCGCGAGAAGCTCAAATTTGAGAGCGGTGACGGATCACTGGTTTTCGACCAGCCCGAGTTGCCCGAAGGCCTGCCACACGAGGATGAGTTTTTTGGTCGCCAGGATATCTATCGCGATCGCTTTTTCGTCACCATTCCGTACACGGTTAAGGGCGCCCGCCCGCAGACAGCGAAGCTCGTCATCAAGAGCCAGGGTTGCAATGACGATATTGGCATATGTTATCCGCCGCAAACGTGGACCGAAGAGATCGAGCTGCGCCAAATCGCGAGTAGCGCGCCCAAGCTTCAGCTTGGAACGCTAGGCGCACCTCCGGGAATCAACGGCGAATTTCCGCCCGTCGACGAGGTCTTCTTCCCGGAGATTTTCCCGATCGATGGCAATGCCGTCGAAGTCGGCATACGTGTGGTCCCTGGCTTCTATCTCTACAAGGACAAGATTTCGGTTCGTTCACTCAGCGACAACGCGCAAGCCGGCCGACTCGATTTGCCCAAGGGCAAAATGAAGACCGATGAATACTTCGGCGAGATGGAGGTCTACCTCGAGAGCGTGCTGGCACCGTTAGCCATTGCACGCGCCACGCCGGAGCCCATGGACCTGGAGTTCGAGCTAAAGTACCAGGGTTGCGCCGAAGGCGGGCTTTGTTACATGCCGCAGACCCGGGTCATTGCAGTTAGCCTGCCTGAAGCCTCTAGTGTTTCCGACCTGCCGGCCATGCCATCAATTGACGCTCCTGTCACCGAGCAGGCACGACTTGCACAAATCATCACAGGGTCGAGCCTCTGGGTAGCCGCCGGCCTGTTTTTCGTCGCGGGCCTCGGGCTGGCATTCACGCCGTGCGTGTTGCCGATGGTGCCGATTCTGTCAGGCATCATCGCTGGCGAGGGTGATGAGGTTACGCCGATGCGCGGCTTTACGCTTGCACTGAGCTACGTCCTCGGTATGGCGCTGGTTTACACCGGCGCCGGTATTGCCGCCGCCGCCGTTGGCTTGCAACTGCAGGCGATCTTCAACCAGCCGTGGATCCTGATTCTGTTCGCCGCCTTATTCGTTGTACTGGCACTGGGCATGTTCGGCGTCTACGACCTGCAGATGCCGAGCAGCATCCAGGGCAGGCTGTCGAGTATCAGTGGCAATCAGAAAAGCGGCACGATGATCGGTGCGTTCGTCATGGGCGCGTTGTCTGCCCTGATCGTCACCGCCTGCGTTGCCCCGGCTCTTATTGCCGCGTTGACCGTGATGGCGCAGACCGGGGATATGTTACGCAGCGGTAGCGCCCTGTTTGCAATGAGCCTCGGTATGGGTGCCCCACTTTTGCTGGTGGGCGCAGCCCAGGGCAAGCTGCTGCCGAAAGCCGGCCCGTGGATGGTTGCAGTCAGGAACGCGTTCGGCTTCATGATGTTGGGGCTCGCCATCTGGATGCTGTCCAGGATCCTGCCTGGCAGTGCAACAATGCTGCTCTGGGCCCTGCTGGTATTTATGGCGGGCGTGTTCATGGGGGGGCTGACGACGCTGGGAAGCGAGTCAACGGCGGCCCAAAAACTTGGCAAAGGCTTCGGGTTTCTCGCCATTATCTATGGCGTCATTCTGATGATTGGTTCGCTGACAGGTGGCAGCAATCCTCTGCAGCCGCTGGCGAGCGTGAACTTCGGCGGTGGAACCATGACCGCCAGGGAAGAACACGCCCTGCCGTTTCAGAGAATAAAGACGGTAGATGACCTCGACCGCGAAATTGCGGTGGCCGTGAGCCAGGGTAAAACGGCGTTTCTCGATTTCTATGCCGATTGGTGTGTATCCTGCAAGGAAATGGAGGCGTATACGTTTACGGATAGCGCCGTACAGGCGGCACTCTCGAACACGGTCTGGCTGCAGGCCGATGTCACTGACAACGATGAGGCGGATCAGGCATTGCTCGCGCGCTTCGGCGTATTCGGGCCACCAACGATTATTTTTTTTGACGCGGACGGCCTGCAACGACGCGGCTACGAAGTCGTGGGTTACATGAAAGCGCAAGACTTTGCGGAGCATCTGCAGAAAGCTTTAGGCTCGACTGGCTCGATAAGCGCGCAAGTCGCACAATAAGCAAAGACCACAAGGACCATCGTGTCTCGAGTAATGTTGATCTTCGCGACCGCTTTGGTTGCACTGTTGGCGGGCGCGTTATTCTATGCCGCCAGGTTTCCTGTCAATGCGCCTCAAGCGGAGACACCGGCACCGGCGACCGTGCCGAAGGTCCTCGAAGTCGTCACTCATCCCGAATTCTCATTGCCGGATATTGGCGGTAAGGCGCGTAACTTCTCCGAGTGGCAGGGCAAGAATCGCCTTCTCAATTTCTGGGCTACCTGGTGTGCGCCCTGCAGACGCGAAATCCCGCTCTTGAAAGATTTCCAGGACGAGCAAAGCGGCAACGGCTTCCAGGTAATCGGCATCGCCGTCGACTTCCCCGAGCAGGTGGCGGCCTACGACGAGACCGCCCAGTTCAATTACCCGGTGCTCGTCGGCGAGCAGGACGCGATGGCGGTCGCCGAGTCCTCGGGCATCGAGTTCATTGGCATGCCTTTCACAATGTTCGTCGCTTCTGATGGCGAATACCTGAGCGCCTACATTGGCGAACTGCACCAGGAACACCTCGACGAGGTTGTCAACGTGATGACCCGGCTCGACCGTGGCGAGATCAATAAGGAGGCGGCCAGGGCGGAGCTCGACGCGCTCTGAGCGGGGTTGCCAACCCGGTGCGGGCTTCCTGCGACAAAAGTTACCCTAATATCCGAAAAAAGGGTTAGTATTGCCGCCATCGTCGGCTATCTCGCTGAGAAACGCGCCAATGTCGGTCTTCTTGCTCATCAACGGCCCCAATTTGAACCTGCTCGGTTCGCGGGAGCCCGAGGTCTACGGCGCAACGCGCCTCCCAGACATCGAAGCGCGGTGTGTGAGTCTCGCCGCAGAGCTGGGACATGAACTGAGCTGTTTCCAGAGCAATGCCGAGCACGAACTGATCAACAGGGTGCAGCAAGCGGCCACCGATGGGGTCGATTTCATCATCCTGAATCCCGGTGGATTGACGCACACCAGCATCGCGCTGCGTGATGCGTTGCTCGCGGTTGAAAT
>Ga0209567_10000851_pt1 | contig 16413 bp, 16 predicted proteins | sample COG_12_FD_184756 | JGI IMG/M metagenome (GOLD analysis project Ga0209567, IMG submission 184756) | Pelagic marine sediment microbial communities from the LTER site Helgoland, North Sea, for post-phytoplankton bloom and carbon turnover... | ecosystem: Environmental > Aquatic > Marine > Neritic...
GCGCGCCTCGCGCCGATCAATCGCGGCGGGGCGCCGCTCCCACAATCCCGGGACATCATTCAATGCCCTTGTAGGAGGCGCGCCTCGCGCCGATCAATCACGGCAAGCGTGTCGCTCTGGGCTTATGGCCGCAAAACAATCTTCGGTGCCGCCGCCTTGCCTTCGTGGATCTCGCGAAATGCTGCTGCACCATCGGAGAGCAGGCGTGTCTCCACCCAGTCAAGCGGGCCAAGAGCGCCACTGTACAAGGCCTGAATGGCCGCACGCAGATCAACGGCAGTATACGTGTAATTACCCAGGAAGGAGATTTCCTCGAGGGTAATCCTGCGGGTGTCGAGTCCCGGCTCGTTGTCCTGCAAACCCACATGGGAAATGACACCACCAGCTTTAACGAAGCGGCATGATGCTGCGCGTGTTCGACCACTGCCGACGGCATCTACAACCAGATCAAAGCTGCTTTCCTGAGGCAATTCGCCGCTCACCGGATCATAGACCTTGCAGCAACCCAGTTTTTCCGCCGTGTGCCTTCTCAGGGAGTTGGTATCGCCAAGATAGACATCGCTACAACCTTTGCCTTTCAGCATCAGCCCTGCAAAAACGCCGATCGAGCCGCCGCCCAACACCAATGCCCGGCACTCTGAGAGTGGTCGGTGCAGTACATTCTCCGCTAGATAGATCGCATGCAGTGAAGTGGCTGCAGGCTCGGCAAGACTGGCAATAACAGGATCCATGTCTTGGGGCATGTCGAGCAGATTGCGTTCGGGTAGGGTGATGTACTGCGCAAAAGCACCCGCAATGCGCATGCCGATAAGCTCCCTTTGTGCACACAGGTTGGAACGTCCTCCTTGACAATGGTCACAGATACCGCAGGTCATGAGCGGATTGAGTACCACACGCTTACCCCGTTGAGCTCCGTTTTGTACTATACCTACGGCCTCATGTCCGAGAATCAACGGGGGCACCCGGCGAGCATCATGACCATGGTATGCATGCATGTCAGATCCACAAATGCCAACGGCCTCTATTTCAATCAACGATTCATCGGCGCCGGCAACAGGTTTCGGTTCATCTCGATACTGCAGTTCGAGAGTATCTGTATAGACAAGTGCTTTCATAATCTTTCTCTATTTGGCTGTAAAGCCGCCGTCAACGTGAATTATCTGTCCCGTGATGTAATTTGAAGCAGTCGAAGCCAGAAAGACCGTTATGCCATCAAGGTCCGAGAGTTCACCATTTCGACCAATGGCCGTTTGCTTAGACAACTTATCCAGCATATCGGGATTTTGATAAACCGGAGCCGTCAATCCAGTGGGGAAGAAACCAGGAGCGATTGCGTTGCTATTGATACCTTTCACTGACCAGGCTTCGGCCATGGCACGTGTCAGTTGGGCTATTCCACCCTTGGATGCCCCGTAAACCAGACCATTGGTAAAAGCACGGCTCGATTGCAGGGAGGCTATGTTGATGATCCGCCCCCACGCTTTGGCTTGCATGGCTGGCACCAGTTCACGCGCGAGAAAAAATGGTACCGCCAGATTAAGATTAAGCGTCTCATCCCAGCTCTGCAGGGTAATTTCCTCAACCGGCTGGCGGAAGTTGACACCTGCGGCATTAATCAAAATATCTACAGAACCAAATTGATTCGCTGCAAGATTTGCGACCTCGGCAAGTTCCTCACGATCAGACAGGTCGACCGCTAAGGGCGCCGCTTTACCACCAAACGCCTCAATCTCTGCAACGGCGGAATTCAATTGTTCCTTCCGCCTGCCAAGCAGCACCACGCTGGTGCCCGCCTGTGCGAGTGCCAGTGCCTGACGTTGACCGATGCCGGAACTGGCACCGGTAACCAGTGCCACTTTACCGGTTAAGTCAAAAAGGGACTTCAATTACGGCTCCAGGCAGGATGAGTGTCTTAACGCAACACGTGTACCGAGCATTGCGCGAAACGCACGATGCGAGCCGCAGTCGATCCGAGGAAAAAGTCCTTCATGTCCGGTTTGTGAGATCCGACAATGATGCAGTCTGCGCCAACTTTTTCCGCATAATCGGTAATTGTCCGCCCAGGGTGGCCGGTAAGCACTACCGCTTCAGCATCTTTCTCCCGGCCAATTCGTTCAGCAATGGCCTTTTCGGCTGCTTCATGGATTTCCTCTTCTTTGTCGGACGATAGGTAGTATTTAGCGAAATTCGGAATCTGATCAATTACGTGCACGGCAATTATCTTACCGCCTTCCGCCCTAAGCCTTCTGGCAATCTCCATAGACCTGAAGCCATGGCCTTGGTCCAGCGCTAGTGGTAAAAGTATTGTGTTGTACATTCTCTATCCTTAACAGTGAAATTCAATGGAGGTTCCACTCGCCTGTGCCAGCGCCTGAGTTCGACCTGTGCCATAACCGGCGCCGACAATCAGTGACTATTTCGGTGAAGCAATAACAAACATCGGCTATGGCTGCAGGGTGAAGGATTCCTGTGGAAAATATTTGTGAAGGCGATCGTCTCCAGTGCGAGCATGCGCCTCCATTCCCTCTAAGCGTGAAATTCGGGCAGCAGCAGCGGCTACCTCACGGTTCGCTTCACGGCTCATGCGCTGCGTGGTCACGGTCTTGATAAACTTACCCGCTGACAGACCACCGGTGTAACGACCAGCACCTTTGGTTGGTAATATATGATTGGTACCAGAGCACTTATCACCGAAAGCTACAGTAGTCTCTTCCCCCACAAACAGAGAACCATAATTGCGCAGGCGATTTACCCACCAGTCCAGATCTTCAGCCTGTACTTCGAGGTGTTCGCCAGCGTACCGATCGCTGATCGCTGCAGCTTCTTCACGATCCGAGCAAAGCACCACTTCGCCATAATCACGCCACGAGCCTTCCGCAGCAGTGCGTGCGGTATCTGGCAATTTCGCGATGAACTCCGGCATCAATTCGATCACCTTATTCCCTAACTCGCGATCCGTGGTGAACAACCAGCAGGGTGAATCCAGACCATGCTCGGCCTGACCAACCAGGTCACTGGCGACAATCATGGGGTCTGCGGTTTCATCCGCAATAATGGCAATTTCGGTAGGCCCTGCGAATAAATCAATACCAACTCGTCCGAACAGCATGCGTTTCGCTTCAGCGACAAAACGATTTCCCGGCCCGACCAGGATATCCGCGGCATGGCCGGTAAACAGCCCAAAGGCCATGGCCGCGATACCCTGTACCCCACCCAGTGCAAGAATGGTGTCCGCACCACAGAGATTGGCGGTATAAATAATGGCTGGATTGACGCCTTCTCCCGGCTTCGGGGGCGAGCAGGCAATAACATGATCAACACCCGCTGCCTTGGCTGTCGCAACCGACATAATGGCGGAAGCTACGTGAGCGTAACGTCCCCCGGGTACATAACAACCCGCGGTTTCAACCGGTATTTGCTTTTGACCGGCAAACAATCCTGGGGATAACTCAACTTCGAAGTCGACCAAAGCCTGGCGTTGCTTTTCTGCAAAGCCACGTACCCGATCATAGGCGAATTGAATATCGTCTTTCACCTGCTGCGAAATCTTAGCTGTTGCGGCTTCGATCTCTTCCTCGGTGACAACGATGTTACCCGTATATTTATCCAGCTTGGTTGCGTACTCAATCGCTTTTTCCTCGCCGCCAGCCTCGATATCCGAAAGCATTTGCGACACAATTTTTCGAGTATCGTCCTCACCCGTAGTCGCCGATTTATCCGCTTTTTTCAAGTATTCTATGGTCATAAATGTATACCTCAATACTAATAATTATTAAATGAGAAACATATTTATAATATTTCCATGGGCTCTTACTGTATTGCCCAAAGCGATAGCTGGGGTACGAAGGCAAGCAACAGCACCACAAAGGCCATGGCAAACACATAGGGCACTGCCTTAGCCGCCACTTTTAAAATAGGCTCCCCCGTCAATCCCGATACCACAAACAGATTCAATCCCAGTGGTGGCGTTATGAAACCAACCCCCAGTGCTGTCACCATCATGATGCAAAAGTGGATGTCACTCATGCCAATTTCCTGCGCCAGGGGAAGCATGATCGGTGCGAGAATTACGATATTGGGCGTGGTTTCCATGACGCAGCCGGCAAGGATAAGAATGCCTATCATCATTAAAATAATGAGGCTTTCGTTGTCCGTTAAGGAAGTCACCGCAAACACAAATCCCTGGGGAATTTCGAGCGCAGCCAGTGTCTGCGCCAGCGGCAGGGAGAACGCGATAATAGGGACAATCACGCCGTTGACTTTGGCCGAGCTCGCCAACATTTTTGGGAAATCGGCTACCGTGATGGTGCGCAGAAACAGACCGATAATAATGGTTGTTATCACCGCCACCGCCGCTGCTTCGGTAGGCGTAAAGATACCGCTATAAATCCCGCCCATGATAATAAAAGGCACCAGCAGTGCGAAACGGGCATCCCAAACCACTTCCCATAGACGTTTCAACGAAAAACCCTGGTTGGCATTTTCGTAACCCATGATCCGGTTCATGACGATATTCGTGATCATGATCGTTACTATGATCAGCAGCCCGGGGACGACCGCGGCAAGAAACAGCGTCGACGCTGATATGCCCAGGATAAGGCCAATAATGATATAGGCGATTGAAGGCGGAATTAGAATACCGGTACAGGCACCAGCGGCAACCAGGGCACAAGCGTAGGGTTTTGGATAACCCTGTTCCACCAGGCGGCCTATGGTCATTCGGCCGACACCGGCAGCACCGGCCGCATCGGAACCGGAAATACAGGCGAAGAAGCCACACACAAGCACTGTCGCAGTGCCAAAGCCAGCTCTAAAACCGCCTACCAGGGCTTCAGCAACGTTCAGCAGTTTGTCGGAGAGCCCCGTTCGCACCAACACATCGCCGGTCAGAATGAACAAAGGCACGGCGATTAAAGCAAACGCATCTATGCCGTCAAATAAAGCTTCGCCCACCAATCCCAGCGGTAACACATCGGAGAAATAGAGCATCGCGATCGAAGTCACGCCCAGCACGGCCCAAATCGGCACCGCGAAAGCGATCATAACCAGTGCAAAAAGCAGGGGAACATAGAATTCCCAACCCAGGACTAATTCAAAACCATCTTGTTGTAAGAATTCCATTAGTCAAATAACCTCACGCCTTCGTATACCGCGCGCCCATGTCGAAGATTGTCCAAGTCGCGCCAGATTGATTGCACCAGCCTGAAAGTGACCAAACAAAAACCAAACGGCACCGCCGCCAGAAACCACGCCTGCGCAACACCCAGGCCGTGAGTCACTGATTGGAACTTCATCGACACCGATAACGTTTCATATGAGTAATAGAGGGCAAGTATGGCGACGAATAGCATGATGAAATCACCCAGAAGATACACCAAGGCTTTACCGCGATTGCCAAGGAATCCCAGGATCACGTCTATACGTATATGCCCTCGATCACGAACCGCCGCCGCTACCCCAATCCATACCAGGTAGATAAATGCGTAGCGCGCGATTTCCTCGGCCCATGTCGAGGAATAGGAAAGCGCAAAACGACGCACCACTTCTGTACCGATGGTGACGACAATCATGGAGTAGAAGGTTAATAACAACCAACGCTCACAATTCCGATCGATCACTGACAGTATTTTTCGCATGGATCTATCTCCCCTCAAATATCGATATGGGTCGAAATGAATATAAAACAAAGGATTGCGGGCCTCTAAAGAGGCCCGCCTGGTTACTAATTACGCGTCGTTAACGTAGTATTTACCCTGCGTGTTTGCTGCCTCCAGCAACTTGTTAAAATCATCCATCGATCCAGCCAGATCCTTCTTATAGGAATCCCATTCTGAGTTTTGATGTCCCCCTTTGTTCACCCACTGCTGAAGCTCGTCTTCTGTTGGGGTATAGAATTGAACGCCTGTTGCGCTCATTTCGGCCATAGCATAAGCGCGTGCGGCAGGCACTTTTGACAGGTTCTGATGGGAAGTCACTTCGCCCGCAAACTCGATACCTTCACGCACCGCTAATGGAAGCCCGTTGAACCATTCCAGGTTACAGGAATAAACCTGTGAATCAGGAACCGCTTTAGTAAAAGTAATCCAGGAAAGTATGTCTTTAAATCCAAACACGTGCAGTGCGCCAACGGCAGGATCAAGTGCATCTGCAACACCCTGTTTTATTGCTGATGGCGTTTCACCCCAGGCCACTGGCGTGGGATTAGCACCTACGGCGCGATAATACTGTTGCAGCATTTTTGAGCCAGGTACTCGGAATTTGAGACCAGCAAGATCATCAGGCGTTTTTATCGGACCATCGCCGCCTTTGCGAAGGGCTACGACTCGAGGGTCGATGACGACATACCATAGCGGTTTAAAGCCCTTGGCTTCGACCTTAGGATGAACCGTATTGCGCCAGGTATCGGAATTAACCAGGTTGACGAATTTCTGATTCGCGCCACAGAAATAGGGCAAATTAATCAAATCAATCGCGGAGGCAAACGGTGCAAAATTGGAAAGCGAGTGTTGCGCAGCCTGAATGGTGCCTTGTTGAACTTTTTGAACCAGCGCACCACCAGCACCGAGTTGACCACCGGGAGCCAGTTTTACGTAGAGCTGGCCATTGCTCATATTCTGGATATTTTCTTTAAAATCCAGCTGCATGATGGGATAGCTACGGGTAGCACCCAGCACGTAGGCGGTCGCAATCGTCATTTTGTGTTTTGCTGCTTTTTCACGCGATTTTTCTTCTTTCGCGGTTGCAGCAGCAGCTTCTTCACTGACCAGCAAGCTGCCACTGGCAGCCGCCACAAGCGCAGCAGTAAAGCCGTATTTCCCACTAATGGATAGAAATCGACGGCGTTCAATATTACGCTTTGTATCTGGATTATCTTTCACTTTGTCTACTCCTCTGTTTGTATAGCAAGTTATGTTCTAATTTCAGTTTTCCGATTGCGCTTCGCGTTCCAGCATCGTTATTACAAAACAAATTACCGCCGCAAAGAGAACGATAAATTCACCTTTATCACCAATTGAAAAAAGCGGTTCCTGGTCCGTAGCCAGGGCGATCTTTCCCATGGCCACGTTGAGACAATAAAATCCAAACAGCAGTCCACTACTGACAAGCCACCAACGACCGATTCTTTGACTCATGATCCCTCCACTGGTTGATAGTGTTACTGATTAAGCGGACCAACACTGATTCAATCCGCCAAGATTTATCTACAGCAATTCTGCTTTACGCACTTTCATACAGGCGTGTTAGTACAAATTCTCTATGCCCCAAAGCTTCGGCTGATGTCAGGCGCCCATTGACCGTCCGAATCATTGACTCAAGCAGCTTGTCGCCGGCTTCACTCGGGGTCATTTCTTTACGTAACAGACCGGAAACATCGACATCGACGTGCTCGCTCATAGTGCGAATCGTACGTGGATTGGCACATATTTTTATGACCGGAATGATCGGGTTGCCAATAATGTTGCCTTGCCCTGTGGGAAAAAAATGAGCGACGTAGCCTGCTGCTGCTGCCAAGGTCACCATTTCAGCCGCGGCCGATGAAGAATCCATAAACCACAGACCCGGCCCCGTAGGCGCCTCGGCCTTATCCAGTACACCATCCACCAGACACTCTTTCCCAATCTTCTGTATATTACCGAGCGCTTTTTCCTCGATGGTGGTCAGACCACCTTCAATATTTCCTTTGGTAGGCTGTGAATCAGACAGATCCGAGGTTTTGAAACGATTTATCATGTCCTGGTAGCGATTGAACATAAACATGAATCGCTCGCGGACCTCATCGTTGCGGCAGCGTTCGGCTACCAGATGCTCGCCACCTGTGATTTCTGAAGTTTCACCGAATAGCAGCGTTGACCCATGCGGGTAGAGCTTGTCGAACGCGTTTCCAACCGTGGGGTTTGCCCCACAACCGGAGGTGGTATCAGACTCGCCACATTTGGTGGAAATCCAAAGTTCATTGATTTGTGCGTCTTCACGTTGTAACTCAGAAGCCCACTGCACATACTCCTTTGCTACCTTGGAAGCCTCCATAATGGTTTCATGGTCACCGTGCTGTTCTATACCAAAACCAGTCACTGGTTTACCGGTAGCCGCGATGCCATCAACGATTTTTTGTGTCCAACCGTTTTCAATACCAATCACAACAACTGCGGCAACATTTGGATTGGCGCCGGTACCGATCAGCGTACGGAAGTGCAGATCGAGATCCTCTCCAAACTGAAGTCTTCCGTAAGGATGAGGCAGCGCCATAGTGCCCGTAATATTATTGGCGACCGCTTCACAGGCCGAATTCGAAAGGTCATCAACGGGCAGGATAATGACGTGATTACGAACACCGACACGACCATTTTCGCGTCGATAACCTGAAAAAGTTGCAGTACTTAAATCTTGCGACATTCATTTATCCTCCAAAAAGGGATTGACGATTTTGTATGTAGCTTGCCGATTACCAGCGTTTGGTCTTGATATTGTGAACATGGGCATGTTCACCGGTTCCAATATCAGCCACGACCTTACCAATATCCGTGCCGTACTTGATCACGGTATCGCCTTCTTTCATCGCCTTAATCGCTAGCTTGTGCCCGATAGGTATATCGCTGGTTGCCTTGAATTTTATATCCTTGTCCTGATCCATTACCCAGCCCGTAATTTCATCTCCAGCCTTTACGCCCTCGACCACGACAACACCAACACTATCCCCTTCGTCATGTACCACAAAATCAATCATCCGCTTCTCCAGGTGTGCTCATAATTATTCGAAAACAATATCACGTAAAAATCCTACACAGATTAAATCTAATAGTCAAATAGTCATATATAAGACTATAAATATTCTGTCCAATTATTTATAAACCTACATAACTTATTGTTATTATTGCAGTATTATATATATACATCTTTATTTAGGAACATTTCACTTATAAATGAATTTGGCATTTACTAATATTTTGCTACGGTCTTATATAAGATATACAATATTTTATTGATATATATATTCTCCTGACTGACCTAATTATCCTGTCCAGTCAGCGCACATTGGTTTATTCTTAGACGAGCGTAGGGGTTTTAATGCTTACAATTGGAAATGGTGCTGTTCCGCTTTACATACAAATAAAAGAGCTCCTGACTGCGAAGATCAGCAAAGGAGAATGGTCGCCAGGTTCTATTATCCCCAGTGAAATACAGCTTGCACAGGAATTGGGGGTTAGTCAGGGGACCGTGCGAAAAGCGATTACCGGGTTAGTGGAAAATAACGTACTAACCCGCAAACAGGGCCGTGGAACCTTTGTTTCGAACCATGACCCCGATAGATCCCTTTTTCATTTCTTCAACATTACAGATAATAAAGGCCATAAAGTGATACCCGACAGTCGTGTATTGCACTGTCGCAGGAAACAGGCATCACGAATGGAAGCCTCTAAACTGCAGTTAGCCGCCAAGACCAATATAATAAGAATCGAACGTGTGCGGAAGTTTTCGGCGACTCCGACGATGCTCGAAACTATTACCTTGCCAGAATCGCTTTTCAGCAGTTTGGGTAAGGGCGGCAATTACAATCTGCCCAATACGCTTTATGAACTCTATGAAAAGCAATATGGAATAACCATCCATAGCGCTGATGAGAAACTGCGGGCAGTTTCAGCCACAATGCATGATGCAACGTTACTGAATCTGGATGTCGGTACGCCACTGCTCGAAATCGAGCGAGTTGCATTGACGTTAGATAAAACTCCAGTCGAACTGCGTATCAGTCGCTGCAGCACAAAGAACCACTATTATCAGAATACCTGTTTCTAACCGCAACTTTCAAAATCTATCAGCCTGTAAAAGACTTCCGTCCGCTGTCGGATTTGAGCGCGCTGGTTCTGGGCGCCGGATCAGTTGGAAGGTTCGCGGCGGCGGCTGAAAATCAATACGGGCCGGGACTCAGATAGTCAGCGCCTGGCCACGAATTCCTCTGCTGTCGTCGCCCATGAGATAGAGGTAAGCGGCGGTGATGTCTTCCGGTGATCTGGCCGTTCCCTTGACCTCGCCGGGGAAGGACAGTCTCCTCATGGCGGTGTTCACGGGGCCCGGGTCGATGGTGTTGACGCGGATCGCGGTATTCTCCTCGAGCTCGTCCGCCCAGGTCTGGGCAAGTATTTCGACGCCGCCATAGGCAACGGCGTAGGCCCCCCAGTAAGCCTCACCCCGCCGGCCGGGGCTTGCGGATGTGAAAAGTACCGATGCAGACTCGGATCGCCTGAGTAGAGGAAGCAGCGATTGGGTGAGGATCCAGGGTGCCTGTAAATTGACCTGAAAGGTTCGCCGCCATGAATCCTCATCCAGGCTGTGCAAAGGGGTGAGTGCGGTCAGCTCCCCGGCGTTGTGCAGCAGCCCGTCCAGGCCGCCGAGGTCATGTTCGATTCCGGCACTGATCTGCATCGCTCGTTCGTGGTCGAGTTGCATCAGGTCCTGGACGGTCAACACCGGTTCCGGGTCGCCGGCGCCGGTGATTTCGTCGTACAGTGTTTCGAGACCGCGCATCTTCTTGTCCAGCAGGACGAGGGATGCCCCATGGCCTGCGAAACTGCGCGCCACCGCGCGACCGATGCCGTTCGCGGCACCGGTCACCAGTATGCGTTTGTCGTGCAGTAACGTGGCGGGAGGGGCATAGTCCAGGAGTCTATCCATCATTTCTCACCATTAGTATTTTCGCATGCTATATCCACTCCAGGATATCCAGGGGATGGTCTATGATCCCATCGGCCCCCCAGTCCTCGGGGCGGTCCGCCGCGGACAGGTAACCAAATGAAGCTATCAGGGTTTTCATGCCGGCTCGCCGACCCGCTACGATATCGCTCTCCGCGTCGCCGATGTAGATACAGGTTTCAGGTTTCAGGTCGGCCAGCGCACAACCATGCAACAGGGGATCGGGATGCGGCTTGCGTTTCTCCAGCGTGTCACCGCCAACCACACACGCCGCCCTGGTCAGCAGCTCCAGGGAATCCAGCAGCGAGATGGCAAGATACTCTGGTTTGCTGGTAACCACGCCCCACGGCAATTCGCGCAGGTCCAGGCGTGCAAGGACATCTTCCATTCCCGCGAACAACGTCGTGTGGGAGCAAATGTCCCGCTCGTAGTAGTCGAGAAATTTACCGCGCAGCGCCTCATAAGCAGGGTCGGCGGAGGTGACGCCAAGGCTCATCTCGAACAACCCGGCGGTGCCTTGGGAAACCACCGGTCTTATTCGGTCGTAGTCGACAGCAGGCCGACCCATTTCCTCGAGCACCCGGTTCAGCGCGCCACCCATGTCGCGGCCGGTATCGAGAAGCGTTCCGTCCAGATCGAAAAGAATTGCCTGGGTGCTGTTCTGCATACCGTCGATCAGGCGTCGGATTTCGAGAACATGCCGATATAGTTGACATCGACCCCCGGGCCAAGATGATACCTCCGGCTCATCGGGTTGTAGTGCATGCCGGTCATGTCCTGCGCCTGCAGGCCTGAGGCACGGGCCCACCTGTCGAGTTCCGACGGCTTGATGAACTTGCGGTAGCTGTGTGTTCCTTTGGGAAGCAGGTTCAAGACGTATTCCGCGCCGACGATGGCGAACAGCCAGGATTTCGGATTGCGGTTGATTGTGGAAAAGAAAAGCATACCCCCGGGACGTGTCAACTTAGCGCAAGCCTGAACGGTTGAAGAGGGCACCGGAACATGCTCCAGGAGTTCGAGACAGGTCACGACATCGAACTCACCGGGATGCCGGAGTGCATAATCTTCCGCACTGATCTTTTCGTAGTTGACACGCAGTCCGCTTTCCCTGAGATGCAGGCGGGCAACAGCGAGCGCTTTATCGCTCAAGTCTATGCCCGAAACATCGGCGCCATCCGACGCAAGCCGTTCCGTCAGCAGGCCGCCGCCGCAACCGACATCCAGCACCTTCTTTCCGGGGATTTGCACCCGTTGCTTGATGTAGTCGGCGCGCAAGGGGTTGATGTCATGGAGCGGCTTGAACTCGCTTTCGGGATCCCACCACCGCGACGCGAGGTCGCCGAACCTGGCCAGTTCTTCCGGATCAACGTTGTTTTGTGGTTCTGTGGGCATCATGTTCGTTTCGCGGCACGTTGGTGATCATAACGATAGATCCGGGCACCGAGCGATGCAACTTCATCGAAGAGAGCGGTCAGATCCAGTTCAGTGTGGCTCTTGTTTTTCAGCAAGCGCTTTCCGTTGACCCACACGTCCGACACCTGGTCCCTGCCACTGCTGTAAACGAGCTGCACCACGGGATCATGCACCGGCTGTGTCGCGGGATGGGCAAAATCGACCGCAATCAGGTCGGCGGCCTTGCCGGGTACGAGACTGCCGATGATGTGATCCAGTCCGAGCGCGCGAGCACCGTCGATGGTCGCCATGGCCAGCGCTTGATTAGCAGGCACCGCGGTGGGATCGGAAGCGGTGCCCTTGGCCAGCAGGGCCGCGGTCCGCATTTCGCTGATCATGTCCAGATCGTTGTTACTGGCGGCACCGTCCGTGCCGAGAGCAAGATTGACTCCGGCGTCAACCAAAGACTTGAGCGGGCACAAGCCGCTGGCGAGCTTTAGGTTGGATTCGGGGCAATGAACGACACTGACGCCGGCTTCGGCAAGCGCTTCGATCTCGGAATCCAGCAGCTGCGTCATATGAACACCAATCAGCCGGGGTGTCAGCAGTCCCAGCTGACTCAACCTTTCTATCGGTCTCATCTTGTGCAGTCTGATCGATTCCTCGATCTCGTGCTCGGTTTCGTGAACATGCATATGGATGGGAATACCCAGTTCATCTGCAAGCGTCTGAATTTTCCTGAGGGACTGGTCCGACACGGTGTAGGGCGCGTGCGGCGCGAATGAGGTCGAGACCAGCTCCAGGTTTCTGGCCTCGTCGTGGACGGCGATGCCCTTGCGAATGTATTCCTCTGAATTCTGGGCCCACGCCGTGGGTAAGTCGATCATGATCAAACCGACCACCGCACGTATGCCGCAATCCTGCGCAGTCCGGGCCACACGGTCCGGAAAGAAATACATATCGTTGAAACAGGTCGTGCCACCGGACAGCATTTCCGCGATTGCGAGCTGCGCACCGGTTTGCACGAAAGATTCATTCGCCCAGTGTGCTTCCGAGGGCCAAATGTGCTGGTTGAGCCACTCCATTAGTGGCAGGTCGTCAGCGAGGCCCCTGAACAGAGTCATTGCGGCGTGGGTATGGGAATTGATCAGACCGGGTACGACGATATGTGTATCGAGTTTGACGTGTTCTTCCGCGGCGTATCGTTGCCTTGCCAGCGCCGCATCCTCGATTGCGACGATGGTGCCCTTGTCAATCACGACGACGTGGTTTTCAAGGACCACGCCCGTTGGCTCGACTGGTACAATCCAGCGCGGCTCGATCAGCGTATCGACGTATTCGGGCATGATTTTGACGGTAAATGAATGATTATGGGTGGGAGTCAGCGGCTCCGTGCCTATAATGAGTCGGCAGGGTTATTGTGCGCCAACCCAAGCACGACGGTAAATAGAGATGAACGAAAAAAATGCTGGCGGTGTCGAGGCCATCAAGTGGCGTGACGGCGAACTCTTCCTGCTCGATCAAAGGCAGCTTCCGGGCAGCGAGAGCTATCTTCACATCGAATCCGTCGAGGCTGCATCCGACGCGATCAAGTCGATGGTGGTTCGAGGTGCGCCGGCCATAGGAGTCACCGCCGCCTACGCTATTGTACTGGCGGCAAGGAAGCGCTTCAGCCAGGACCCGGACAACTGGAAGCAGTTCATCGAAACGGATCTGCAGCGGCTCGGCGAATCCCGGCCCACCGCGGTCAACCTGAGATGGGCCATCGAGCGGATGCGGCTGACCGTCAACGCCGTTAGAGACGATCCTGAAGCAGCGCTGGCCGCCGAGGCCGAGGCAATCCACCGCGAAGACATCGACGCCAATCTCGAGATGGGCGATCTGGGTGCGGCTTTTCTGGGGTCGGAGAGCCGGGTTCTTACCCACTGCAACGCCGGTGCGCTGGCAACCGGGGGTTACGGCACCGCCCTCGGCGTGATTCGTTCCGGATATCGGCAGGGCCGCATCGCCGAGGTGTATGCCGATGAAACCCGGCCGTGGCTGCAGGGCGCGCGCCTGACCGCGTGGGAGCTGAACAAGGACGGGATCCCGGTAACGCTGATACCCGATTCCGCGGCGGCGCACCTGATGAAAGAGAAACGATTCGACTGGGTCATCGTTGGATCGGACCGTATCGCGGCAAACGGCGACGTGGCCAACAAGATCGGGACCTATTCCCTGGCGGTCAATGCCAGGTACCACGGCGTAAGATTCATGGTAGTCGCCCCGACCAGCACCATCGATTTGCAATCTCCAAGCGGCGAGCAGATCCCAATCGAAAACCGCGACCCGGGCGAAGTGATCACTATCGCGGGTCGGCCGATCGCCCCGGAGGGAGTCAATGCGGTGAATCCGGTATTCGACGTCACACCGGCCGAACTGGTGGACGTGATCGTCACGGAGAAGGGCGTGATCGAGGCACCGGAGCCCCACAAGATTGCCGCGTTGTTCGAGCACTGACCGGAGCGCGATGGCGCTCGTGGGACGGGCCGATTGCGGCCGCATATTATAATAGTTGCAAAGTCCGATTGTCGCGCAGGATTCGCCTTGTTCATGTGATAATGGGCAAAATTCCCGGTCATCTTAGGATTATTGAACTGTGACTCGGAAGACACCACACGATGAACTATTAATAGCTACACGGCTGGTTTATCATTATCGGTCGTTGCAGGTGATCTTTTTCCACAAGCACAGCCCATCCATCAAGTGGTATCTCTAACAAGCACAGCCCATCCGGGAGAATTGCGTCCCGGCTATGCTGAAAGAGCGTTCACCTGGCAAGTGGTTATGGCCTTGGCATTTACCACGCTGCTTGCATTCATCACCAACGGCTATGCCTACCCGGTAAACGACCAGTTCAACTACATCCCCTTCATCCTCAAGTTCCTTGATCCCGACCTCTATGGTTCGGATTATTTTTTTCTCCAATCCTCCGGATCAAAAACCATATGGCCTTACATCATCAGTATTCTGGCAAGGGTTTGGCAACTGGAAACGGTCTTCCTTTTTGGTTATCTGATCGCACTGTTTGCATATCTGGCGCTGATTTACGCCCTCGGATATTTTCTTTGCGGTGACCGGCTCGTGGCTCTGGCAGGTGTGCTCATATTGGTCATATTCAAGCCCTTTGCCACTATCGACAATTACTACCACATGAAGTCCGTCGCGGTTCCGCTGGCAATCGGCGTCCTCTTGTCAGTTCTGTATCGCAAATATTACCTGGCCGCCATGCTCTCAGGCATCTGTTTCCTGGTTCATCCGATTACCTCTTTCGCGCCAACGGTATACACCTTTCTCAGCATCCTGGCGGCGGTGTACCAAAAGGAAGTCCAAGGCCTGGTGTTGGTTAAAGCCCTCTCCATCTTCCTGCTATGTGCCGGTCTTCTGGTAGGCTACCACTTCCTGTTCGAGACGGGCGAGAGCATCGGCGCTCTGTTCAGGCCCGCTGATGAAGGCTGGATCGAAATTCTCAAATCCAGGGCAAGTTATCTGTTCATCAGCGAATGGGCTCCGCACCCCCTGGCCAGGCTTGCCTATATTTACGCCTTGTTTGGCCTGAGTTGGTGGATACTGAAGGACGAACTGCAAAGAAAAATCTACATCTTGCTCGTTCCCATCACGGTTACCGTAGTTTACATATTCTCTTTTGTCTTCGTCGACGTGCTTGCCATACCTGCTGCGTTCCAGTTTCAGCCAATGCGCGGCATATTCATGCTGACCACGCTGGCACATGTGATGGTGTCCATCGCAATCATGAAAATCTTCCTGCGGCCTGACCTGTTACTCATTGACCGTGTTCTGATCATCACGGGGCTTGTCCTCATGAACTGGATCGACCCTTTGCGGGTTGACCTCAACATAGTCGGTTTTTGCCTGTTGATCGCGGTGTGCCTATACCGTTGGGCCGGTAGCTTTGGTGTATCGCGGTGGGCTTTTTATGGTACCGGGTTGGCGATCATTGCGGTGGCTTTTTACCTGAGCCCGATTACGATCATGCAATTCGACAACCTGTTCCGGGACCCGTCCCGGTTACTGACCACCAGGATAAACATTGGCCTCACGGTGGTTGTGATTATAGAAATGGTGCTTTTCATGCGCAGGATGAATTCGGAGAGCGCCCTGAAGTATCGAAGAATTGGCGTCATTTTGGTCATGATGTTATTGGCGGTCCCGGGGTTTAAGACCCTGAAAACCTGGTATACGATAGGTCATTATCCGGGGCAATGGGCCATTTCGAGTCTCGATAGGGACCAGGCATGGAAACAGATCCAGTTATGGGCGGCGGTCAACACC
>Ga0209567_10000852_pt1 | contig 16409 bp, 15 predicted proteins | sample COG_12_FD_184756 | JGI IMG/M metagenome (GOLD analysis project Ga0209567, IMG submission 184756) | Pelagic marine sediment microbial communities from the LTER site Helgoland, North Sea, for post-phytoplankton bloom and carbon turnover... | ecosystem: Environmental > Aquatic > Marine > Neritic...
GCACTTCGATTGGACTCGGCCCTGCTTCCGGTGGTCCTCGGACCTCAGGACACCGCCGGCGAGGTCACGACGGCCTCAGCCGGCTACCTCGGCCTCACTCCGGGGATCCCGGTTGGACCGGGCACCGGCGACAACGCCGGTGCCGCACTTGGCTTGGGGCTCGACGCCGGGACACCGGTGATCAGCCTGGGAACCTCGGGCGCGGCATTCATGGTCTCACGCACTCGAACCGTCGACCCCTCAGGGACCGTCGCCGGGTTCGCCGACGCTTCCGGCCGTTTCCTGCCATTGGCCGCGACGCTCAACTGCACCCTGGCGGTGGACCGCATCGCCGCCTGGTTGGGGCTCGATCGAGAGGCCGCTGCGGAACAAACCGATGCGGTGGTTCTGCCCTATTTGGACGGCGAGCGCACCCCGAACCTCCCCAACGCGGCGGCGACGATCACCGGATTGCGCCACACCACAACCCCCGAGCAGATCCTGCGAGCTGCCTACGAAGGCGCGGCCATGTCGCTGCTCAGCGCGATCGACGTCATCGATGCTCACAGTTCCGGCGTCGACGCCGCCGCGCCGATCGTGCTGGTAGGTGGGGGCGCCAAGGGCGAGACATGGCGCAAGGTGATCGGGGAGCTGTCCGGACGCGCCGTCGAGGTTCCCGCCGCACAGGAGCTGGTGGCGCTCGGCGCAGCCGCTCAGGCCGCAGCGATGCTCAGCGGCGAGCCGCCCGAAGCCATCGCCCGCAGGTGGGAGACCCGACGCGGCACCGTGTTGCCCGCAGTCGCCCGCAACGAGGAGGCCTTGACTCGCATCCGCCGGGTCGAGCAGGCAACGGCCGCCCTCAACGCCACAGACCCGACGTTGTGAAGACGATCGGACTCCTCGGCGGGATGAGCTGGGAATCGTCGATTGAATACGAGCGCATCATCAACACCGAGGTACGGGCTCGACTCGGCGGCACGCACTCGGCCGATCTACTGATCCGCTCCTACGACTTCGCCGCCATCGAGGAGCTTCAGGAGGCCGACAACTGGGACGGCGCCGGCCGGCTGCTCTCCGCCGATGCCCGTGCCCTCCAGGACGCCGGCGCCGAACTCATCGCGCTATGCACCAACACGATGCATCGGGTGGCGCCGGCCATCGAGGCCGCGATCGACGTGCCCTTCATTCACCTCGCCGACGCCACTGCAGCAGCCGTGCTTGCAGCCAACGTCCGCACGGTGGCGCTGCTCGGGACCCGCTACACCATGGAGATGGACTTCTACGCCGGTCGTCTCAACGACCACGGACTCGAGGTCCTCGTCCCCGACGAACCCGGCCGAACCGTGATCCACGACGTGATCTTCGATGAGCTGGTGCGAGGCGAGATCCGCAACGAGTCACGGCTGGCCTACCTCGCTGCGATCGACCGACTCCTCGCTCGTGGCGCCGAAGGCATCATCGCCGGCTGTACCGAGATCGAACTGCTCGTCACCCCAGACGACGTCGCCTGCCCCTACTTTCCCACCACCCGTCTCCACGCCCTCGCCGCCGTAGACGCCGCGCTTGGTCGCTAGCGGCGGGGAGCGGCGTCAGGAACTTGCGGCAACGACTCGTTCGATGACTCGCATGTTGGCGACGCCGTCCTCTGGTGCGGTCGGGACCGGGGTGTCGTTGAGGATGGCGGCAGCAAAGCCCTCGGCTTCGGCGGTGTATTGGTCGCGGACGTCGAAGGTGATGGTCTCAGTGTCGGGCGCCACCGGCGGGTTGCCGCCCGCGGTGGCGAAGATGCGCGTCGGCCGATCGGGAGGGATGTTGAAGGGGATCTCAATGTCGATGCGGCCCTTGGTCCCACCGATGTGGACCCGCTGGTAGTCCTCCAACTGGGTCGAGCACGTGAAGCTCGCCTGGCCGAGGCCGAACTCGAGCAACGCCGTCGTGACCACATCGGTGCCAAACCGCGGATCACGCCGCATCGATCCCGTCACGGCGGTTGGTTCGCTGCCAAAGATCATCCGTGCCGCGTTGATGGGATAGCAGCCGACATCCATGAGCGCCCCGCCCCCGCACTCTGGTTTGTTGCGGATGTTGTGGGGATCGTCGTTGAAGTAGGAGAACCATGCCTGGATGGCGCGCAGTTCGCCGATCCGCCCCTCGGCAACCAACTCGCGCACCCGAAGCCACGACGGGTGGAGCCGATACATGAAGGCCTCCATGAACTTCACGCCCTCTGCCGCACAGACGTCGACCATCTCCTGGGCATCGGCCGACGTCAACGCCAGCGGCTTCTCACACAGCACGTGCTTGCCGGCGCGGGCCGCGGCCATCGTCCACTCGGCATGCAGTTGGTTCGGCAGCGGGATGTACACCGCGTCGACCTCGTCGTCAGCGAGGAGGGCCTCGTAGCTGCCGTGAGCCCGGGGGATGTCCAGTTGCTTGGCGGCGGCCTGCGCTCGACTCTCGTCTCGCGACGCAATGGCGACCACCTCACAATTGGCTCCGGCTTGAATCGCCGGCGTTACCTTGGCCATGCCGATGTCGGCGGTACTGAGTATTCCCCAACGCACTTTCTCCATGTGATCCTCTCGTGTCATCGATCCTGTTGCCTGCTCACACCATGATCCAGCCGCCGTCGACGTTGATGGTCTGGCCGGTCACGAACGAGGCGTCGTCTCCTGCGAGGAACGAAACCACCCCGGCAACCTCACCGAAGCGTCCTCGTCGCTTGAGGGCCTGGGAGGCAATGATCTCACGTTCATACGCCTCGAGATCGTCGTGTTGCACCTTCTCGGCTCGCGTCGGAAAAGCCCCAGGAGCCACCCCGTTGACCCTGATGCCGTGCTCGCCCAACTCGCGAGCCAGGGCACGGGTCATCGCCACCACTGCGCCCTTGGCCGCCACGTAGGGGGACATGTCGGACCACCATCCGTGCCACACGATTGAGGCGACGTTGACGATCGCCCCTTCCGTTCCCCGGTCGATCATGGCCCGGGATGCCCGTTGGGCACAAAGAAAGTAGGCGCGCTGGTTGACCGCAACGGTGTCGTCGAATTCAGCAGCCGTCACCTCGATGAACTTGCCGGCGGGAAAGACGGCGGCATTGTTGACCAACACCGAGATCGGCCCCACCCGAGCTTCCGCCGCGGCGAAGGCTGCGGCGATCTGCGCCTCGTCGCGCAGGTCACAGCCGACCGCTGCTGCGGTGCCGCCCGCCGCAACGATGCGGCCCACGACTTCCGCGGCGCCATCAGCATCCAAGTCGAGGGCGGCAACTTGGTGACCATCAGCGGCGAGACGTTCGGCGATGGCGCCACCGAGGGCACCGGCCGCACCGGTGACGAGGGCGCTCATGGTGCCGCCACCACACGCTCGCGCTGCTGTTCCTCCCCGCGCCGACAATGCGTGACCAGCTTCACAGAGACATGCCCCCGTCGATCACGAGAACGCTCCCCGTCACGTAGGCCGACTCATCTGATGCCAAGTACACGGCCGAGGCGGCAATCTCCCCTGTGGTGCCAAGCCGCCCCATCGGCTGACGCGCCACGAAGGCGGCCCGCGCCTCTGCCACGTCGCCAAGCGCAGCCAGGCGCTCGTCGAGCGAGGGCGATTGGACGGTGCCGGGGGCGATGGCGTTGCAGCGAACACCGTCTCCAACGAAGTCGGCAGCAACCGCCTTGGTGAGCCCAATGACTGCAGCCTTCGACGTTCCGTAGACGAAGCGGTCGGGAACGCCGGATACGCTGGAAACAACCGAAGCCATGTTGATGATGGCGCCGCCACCTGAAGTCAACATCGCCGGCAGGATGGCCCGAATCATCCGATACATCGAGGTGACGTTGACATCGAGACCAACTGACCACTCCGCCTCGCCGGTGTCGAGCACGGTGCCGTGCTGCACGATCCCGGCACAGTTGAACAGGACGTCGACTGCACCCACCTCGTGCGCAAACGACTCGATCGCGGCAGAGTCGGTGACATCCACGACCCTCGTATGAACCAGCTGATGTTCCACCGCCAGCGTGTCGAGTGTGACCGGGTTGCGGTCGAGCGCCCACACCTCAGCCCCCTCAGCCATGAACGCCTCGACCGTGGCGCGGCCAATCCCTTGTCCGGCACCGGAGACGACCGCCCGCTTGCCGGCGAGTCGGCCGGTCACGTTGCGCGACCTTCCCAACCTCGCTGCGACGCGGCGTCGAGCAGTCGGGGACCGTCGAGGATCGGCACGTAGGGCAAGACATCCTCGTCAGAGTTCAAGACGAACTCGGTGAGCTGAGACTTGACCACCTGGTGCAGATTGTCGGGCGACCACGGCTTGGCGATGTAGTAGTCGAGCTTGGCCTCGTTGACGGCACGGATGGTGTCCTCGAGACCCGCCTGGCCGGTCAGAAGGACCTTACGAGTACTACGCGTCTGCGGTTCGGCTTCGAGTTCGATGAGGAAGTCGATGCCGAGCATTCCGGGCAGCAGGTGATCACAGAGAATGAGGCCCGTGAGGACGTCGTCGCCTCCAAGCTCGCTGAGCAGGGTCCGGGCATCGTCGACGTCTTCGGCGGCCTCGATCCTGAAGTAGCCGGCAAACGGCGTGAGGTCGCGCACGACCGCGTCACGAACCTCTCGTTCGTCCTCAACAACCACGATGGCGATCTCGCTCACGATTCTCCCGGGGTCGCTTCCGGTGGCTCAGACGGAAGAGTAACGAAGAAGCAGGTTCGCCCGGGCTGCGAGTCAACCTCGATCGTGCCACCGTGCTGGGCCACGATGTCCTTGGCCAGCCGGAGGCCAAGGCCGAGTCCAAAGTCGACCCGACCGCCTGCGGTGGTGAAGTGCATATCGAAGATCTGGTCGATGTGGCTCGGGTTGATCCCGGGACCGGTGTCCTCGATCTCGACTCGGACACCTCCGGCGGGCAACGATGAGGTGCGAACGGTCAACGTGCCGGACCCATCCATGGCGCGGATGGCGTTGTGGATGAGGTTGGTCCAGACCTGGTTGAGCTGGCCGGGAAAGCAAGCGATCTGGGGTGTCTCACCATATTCCCTCACGACATCGATGCCCCGCAGTTCGTGACCGAGTAGCAGCAAGGTGTCGTCGATCCCGGAGGCGACCTCAACCCCACTGGCGAGGCCCTGACCGGCCCTGGCGTACGAGCGGAGGCTGCCGACCAAGTCGCTGATCCTGCCCGCAGCGGATCGTATGTTGCGTAACGAGAGACCGAGTTGGTGGTAGCGCTCGAGGTCGACGAGGCGGCGTTCGCGCTCTTCGTCGCTCAGGTTCCCCAAGGCCCGTTCGAAGTCGGCGGCGTCGGTGATGCCGACCGACACCAATCGACCCGCTAGCGCCCGGTCGCCGATTGTCTCCGCCAAGGCGTTGCGCTGGTTGCGTTCCTGTGCCGTCGAAATCGGGGGGCGATGCAGCGCCTCATCGAACGCCTGCTGCATCATCACTCCGTCGACATGAGCCAAGGGAAGCCCAGATAGGTCCTCCGTGATGAAGTCGGTGGCCCGCCCGATGGCGGCGATCGGGTTGTTGAGTTCGTGCCCGATCCCAGCAACCAACTGACCGAGGGTCGCCATCTTCTCCGATTCGATCAGCCGGGTCTGGGCCTGCTCGAGCCGCGCCAGGGCGGCGGCCAACTGGTCTCGCTCTCGGGCCAGCTCCAAGTTGAGCTGATCGACCTGGAGACGCAGGTCGATCGAGCGCTGGTGGCGACGCACCATCGATCGCAGCAGCGCAGTCACGAAGTGGACCGCAAGGGTCTCACTGCCCCGCAAAGCACGGTCCAGTTCTTCAAGAGTGAGCGGGATCGCAGTGAGGTCCGTGCCTGCGGTGGCGTCCATGAAAGCCGGTTGATTGCGAGCGACGGCCATCAGTCCGACAATGCGCCCGGCGGTGCGCAGGTGAAGCACGATCTCGCGCCCCTCGACGGTGCGGGTGAGCCGCACCTCGCCATCGAGCACGATCCAGATTCGATCAACGGCCTGGCCGTGGCGCAGCAACACCGTCCCGGCCGGGATGGCGACTCGCTCGGGCTCGGAGAGTGCCCGGTCGATCTCGTCGATCATCCGCCGCTCGACCTCATCATCGGGCACATCGACATCGACGAAGAATGAGCGCTGCAGGCGCTCCAGCTGACTCTCGGTCCGCTGGAGTTCCTTCTCGGTTTCGGTATAGGCAACGGAGAGCAGTTCGGTGTCGGCGAACTCTCCGATCCGCTCCATTTCCTCGGGGGCGTGCTCGACGAAATAGACCGTCACCAGACTCTGGGCCAGATGGGCCAAGCCCTCGTCGCTCCACGGCCTCACCACCTCGACGATGCCCTCGCGGTCCTCCGGGCGAGTCACCAGCAGCATCTTGGTCGCCGGCTCGAACTCGGCAGTGGCGCCGAGTTCATCGAGCAACCCCGGACCATCGACAGCCGTGACTTGATCATCCACGATGACAAGGACCACGTAATCGCCCCGCGCGACGAGACGGCTCATCCGCTCCCGAAACGACTCGACATCGACGAACCCCTCAACAACGATGACGCCGCGGGTCGCTTGAGTGACTCGCCCGACGAGGTCATCCACCTCGTCGCGGTGCTCGCCCAGGCACAGGGCGTAGTAGTTGGCGTGGCGGATGTCGTTGTCGCTCATGCGCCCGCCACTCCCACAACGCTCCACAGCAACGGTGCGACGACGACGAACAGCACGAGCCCGACCAGGCCGATCACGAGACCGGCTCGAGCCATGTCAGAGGTCTGCACGGCCCCGGTTGAGTACGCAATGGCGTTTGGTGGCGTGGAGATTGGCAATGCCATTGCCAATGACGCCCCGACTGCGATGAAGAACCCAACCTGGATCGGGTCAAGCGACACCGCGCCAGAAAGCGCCAAGGTCAGCCCGATGGGGATGAGCAGGTTCGCTGCTGCACTGTTGGAAATGACGGTGGACATCACAAGCGCGGTGAAGGCCAGAAGGCCGGCGACCAGCCAGCCGGGAACCGAATCCCACGACACGAGATCGATCAGCCACACATCGAGACCCGACGATGACACGCCAAGTCCAAGGGCGATTCCGCCGGCGACTAGCCACAAGATGTGCCACTGGACCGATCGCAGCTCCTTGGAGCTGAACACTCGGGTAGCGAGGAGTATGACGACCGGGAGAAAGCCCACGATGGTGGACTTGATCCCATGGATCGGCTCGGTGAGCCACAAGAGCACCGTAACGGCAAACGTCACGTAGAAGATCTGGGCGGCGCGGGAGCGATCGAAGTCGGCCGTGATGTTGAGGTGAACTGTGTCAGTCTTGGCCGGGAACAGTTTCATCAGCAGCCACCACGAGAACAGCAGCAGAACAATCACCATGGGGACGGCCATCACCATCCACTCCACAAAACTGACCGAGATTCCGGCGTCCCCGAGACCTCCCAGGGCAATGGCATTGGGAGGAGTCCCGACCGGCGTGCCGATGCCGCCGACGTTGGCCGCGATCGGGATCGAGAGCGCCAGGGCCACGCGCAGCTTGTCGTCGATGTCGAGCCCGGCGATGACGGGCAGCACAACAGCCATCAACGTCGCAGTGGTGGCGGTGTTGCTCATGAACATCGAAAACCCCGCTGTGATGAGCATCAGCCCGAGCACGATGTAACGAGGCGACGCGCCAAAGGGACGCAGCAGAACACTCGCCATGCTGCGGTCCAGTTTGTACTTGGCGGCTCCGTCGGCGAGGAAGAAGCCGCCGAGAAACAGCATGAGCACCGGGTTGGCAAGCGCGGCGTAGAACTCGGTGTAAGAGGGCGCCTCGTAACTCGCAGGGAGGGCGAACAGGGCCTGGTCGGAGATCAGCAGGATCATCAGGAGGATGATCAGCGCCGCCGTGGCATACAGCGGGATCGCCTCCGTCACCCACAGCACGATGGCGAGCAGGAACACGGAAAGGGCTCGGTGCCCAGCCTCGGACAATCCATCGAACTCGACGATGAACGGCAACACAAAGACGATGGCGCCGAGCACCAAACCGACGTGGCGTTTGGTCGGCGTCGGCACACCGAGGCGGCGATAGGCGCGAAGCGTGGAGGTCATAGGTCCTGCAATGAGGGGCGGTCCGGGCAGATCCTAGGAGGGCTTTCCGTTCTGGCGTGGCCAGGGTGCAGAAACTGGCACCTGAACCACGCAGGAACAGAAGAGGGATTGCGGCTGAGGGTCCACGGGGAGGGCCTAACGTCGTGCCGTGTCCCGGCACCGCCTCATCCTCCTCATCGCCTTTGTTGCGTTCATTGCGCTCGGGATGCCGAAGGCTGCCTTCGGTGTCGCCTGGCCATCCATGGCGATCGACCTGTCGGCTCCCCTTGCCGACCTGGGGCTCTTCGTCGCGATCCATACGGGCGCCTACTTCGTTGCCTCCGTGGTCAGCGGGCGTCTGAGCCATCGGATCGGCAACGGCGCCATGCTGACGGCTGCCGCCTGGGCCCTGACCCTCGGTCTGGCTGGGTATGCCGTCGCGCCGAACCGCGTCGGCCTTGCCGTCGCGGCAGTGGTGCTCGGGCTAGGCGGTGGTTTGCTCGACGCCGGGATCAATGCCCACGTTGCGCTCGACTACGGCGCCCGAGCCATGGGTTTGCTGCATGCGTCGTTTGGTATCGGGGCAACCATGGGGCCGCTGGTGATGACCGTCATCTTGGCGTTGGACGCGTCGTGGCGGATCGGGTTTGTCCCACTCGTTGCGCTGCAAGCGGGCATCGCCATCGCCATCTGGCGCACGAGCGCCGACTGGGACACTGCCGCGGAGAAATCGGGCGGGCGGCCCCGCCTCCCATCAGCGCAGCGGACCACCGCCGCTCTCGCCGTTCTCGTCTTCGCCCTCATCGGCAGCATCGAGGTCTCAACCGGTTCCTGGACCTATACCCTGCTCACGGAGGGTCGGGCGATGGGAGAGATGGCCGCCGGGCTGGCCGTCACTGGGTTCTGGGGCGCCTTCACCGCCGCCCGACTGCTGCTCGGCGCCATTGGCGACCGCGTCGCCCCCGACCGGGTTCTCAGATCTTCCGCCGTCGGGGTCGTGCTCGGCACCGGCCTGCTGTGGTCGAACCCGATTGCTGCCGCCGGGGCGCTCGGACTTGTTGCCACCGGATTTGCGCTCGGGTTCGCCTTTCCGCTGCAGATGCTGCTCACCCCCAGGCGGTTCGGAGCCATCGCCACACCCCCGATGGCCGGGTACCAACTCGCCGGGGCCACCGTCGGCGCGGTTGCGCTACCCCTGCTCATCGGACAACTTGTGGCCGCCAACGACCTCGAAGTCATCGGCCCCGTCATCTTCGCCGCCGCGGTTGGGTTGCTGGCGACAACGCTGATTCTCGCCCGCCGCGCCCCGTCCGAGGTCCCCGACCGGGTTTGAACTCTCCCCCTGCAGCCTCAAGGATCACGGCCGGAATCCCGATAGACCTACACGTAAGCCGCTGAGCGTCGTATCGTCGCGAGTGAAACACCTGCCGAATGGGAGTTGACCGTAATGAAGAAGCATCGTTTGCTGCTTGGTTTGGCCGCCCTGGCGCTCGTCGTCAGCGCCTGCGGTGATGGGGAGGCCAGCGACACGACGGCAACCACAACCGCCGGCGAGACCACCACCACGAGTCAAGACACCGAAACCACAACGACCACTGCCGGTGAATCCACCACAACTACCGGCGAGACCACCACAACTGCCGCCACTGGGGGCGGTGATACCGGAGCGTTCCAGGAAGCCCTCGAGAAGAGCGGAGAGGTGAGTTCCGCCCAGATGGAGGGCACCATGGCGCTTTCCGGCGTTGAAGGCGCTCCAGGAACCGGCGAAGTCTCGATCGACTTCTCCGGCGGCTTTGACAACGCGAACGACATCTTCGCCTTCAAGATGGATCTGAGCGGCGCCGTCGAGGGCATGGGCGAAGAGATCCCGCCGGATATGGCCGAGTTGCTCGGCGACATGGAGATCATCACCGTTGGTGACGACTCCTACATGAAGTTTGGGTTCTTCTCGATGTTCCTCGGCTCCGACACCGAGTGGATCAAGATGCCCGCAGAGGACAGCGGCGAGGCCGCCGGCGGCTTCGGTGGTGTGAACCCGGTCAACCCGACCGAGATGTTCGCCGCCTTCAACAACGAGAACGTCGACATCGTCGAAGTCGGTACCGAGGACGTACGCGGGGTCGCCACCACCCATTACCACGCCGTGGTCGACGCCAGAGCCATGGCGGAAGCTTCAGCCGACGGCAGCGTCGAGGGCCTCGAAGACCTTGGAGAGCTCCCGGAAGAGCTGGACCTCGACATCTGGATCGATGACGACCGCTACATCCGCCGGTTTGTCCTCACGATGGACGGGGCCGAAGTTGAGACGGCGCCCGGTGAGGGATTCGGATCGATGGTCATGACCTACGAGATGTTCGCCTTCAATGAACCGTTCAACGTAACGGTCCCCGCCGAGGGTGAGTACACCGACATGGACGACCTCAACTTCGACTTCGGTGATCTCGACCTCGGGGCCTGATCCGAACAGAGCTGTCGTGAACGGCGCCGCAACGCGGCGCCGTTCACGCGCTCACGAGACGAGCCGCGCCCCCATAGTGGCGAGCGCAATGTCCTCCGCTTCCGGCAGACCGCTCACCCCGACCGCACCGACCACCTCACCGCCGCTGACGATGGGTACGCCGCCACCCCACGAGATGTAGCGCAAGTCGCCGTAGTTGGTCATCGGAAAGCCTTCTTCTCGCGACCGTCGGCCCAACTCCTCGCTGGTGATGCGTTCACGGGCCGCGGTATAGGCCTTGTTCATCGCATTGGTGATAGAAGGCAACGGGCAGCCGTCGGTTCGCACGAAGGCGACGAGTTCACCGTGGGTATCCACCACGGCAACCGCGGCCCCACCGCCACCTCGCTCCAATTCGGCCCTGATCGCCTCGACAACACGCATGGCGACGGCATGGCGCATGGCTACTTCACCTCACTGAGGCGTACCGGGGTGCGGTTGCGAGCCGACAGGATGACGGCTTCCATCACCCGAGCCGTCTGATAGGCGTCGGCGAAGTCGGGCAGCGGCACGACCACCTTGCGGCGCGAGATGGCCCGCAGGATGTCGGCCGCCTGGTTCACAAAGGTGTGCTCGTACCCAAGCCAATGCCCGTCGGGCCACCAGTCGGCCGCATAGGGGTGCTCCTCGTGCATGGTCTGGATCGTTTGCCACCCCTGGAGGCGGGGCTCGACTGAGGCGTCAAAGTACTCGAGTTCGTTCATCCGCTCGAAGTTGAAGCGGATAGCGCCCTTCTCCCCGTGGATCTCGATCCGGTTCGAGTTCTTCACCCCGGTGGCCAGCCGACTGGCCTCGAAGCTCGCAACGGCCCCTCCCTTGAACCGACCGAGGAAGAGCACCGCATCGTCAACGCTGCTGCGGCCGGTGCGCTTGGGATCGTCGACAAGCGGCCGCTCCTTGATGAAGCGCTCCTCGATGGCGCCGGTGACTTCGGTGAACTCGTCGCCGGTGACAAACCGGGCCATGTCGATGATGTGCGCCATGAGGTCGCCGTGGGCGCCGCTGCCGGCCAACTTCGACTGGAACCGCCACAGCAGCGGCGTGTCGGGGCCGCCCCAGCTCTGCAAATACGTGGAGCGGACGTGATAGATCCTGCCGAGTCTGCCCTCCCTGACCAATTGGTGGGCGAGCGCCACCGCCGGGACTCGGCGGTAGTTGTACCAAACAAACGTCTGCGCCTTGCTGGCCTTCGCCGCCTGGACCATCCGGCGAGCCTCGTCGAGCGTGCGGGCCAGGGGCTTCTCGCACGCCACGTGCTTGCCCGCCTCGAGGGCAGCGATCGACTGCTCGGCGTGCACATTGTTTGAGGTGCAGACATCGACCAGATCGATCTCGGGGTCGGTGATGGCAGACTTCCAGTCGGTCGTCCACTGCTGCCAGCCCCAGCGGTCGGCGAATTCCTCGAGGTCGACGACGTCCCGACCGACGACGGTACGCCGTACCGGCGAGCGCGGCACCGAGAAGAACTCGTCAACCGTGAGCCAGGCATTTGAGTGGGCCTTGCCCATGAACTTGGTCCCGAGCAACGCGACGTTGAGTGCTTTAGCCATGGGGGCACCCTACAAGGCGGTGCTGGGGGTCAGGATCGCCCAACGGCGCCGATGGGCCGAACGGCCCTTGGCGCTCCGACGGTGTCCGTTGCACTCTCGGGAAACACGCCCTCGGGAAGGAGGTCTGCCAAATGGCCATTGCGTGGGGAATCGTGATGGTGGGGTTGTCACTGCTGTGCTGGGGCGGGCAAATGATCGCCTGGTTCGCCCCCGAAGCCGCGGCCCGCTGGAACCTGATGGAGCCCGAACACGACGTCGAACCCGCCTACTGGGCGGACATTCGCGGCGAGGCACCCTGGGATGCCCTCACCCTGTGGACGCTGGTCGTCGCCGGAACCCTGCTCATCGTCGACAACACGGCCTGGACCTACTTCGGGCTCGTCGGCGGCGGGATGTACGTCTACTTCGCCGGCCGGGGAATCCTGACCCGTGCGGCGATGCGGCACCGCGGCCTACGGATCGGAGCCCCGAAGAACGTGCAGATCGGCTTCACCATGCTCGCCGTCTGGGGAGCGATGGGGTTGATCACCATTGTTGCGGCTGTCGCCGCATTGGCCGACTGAAGGGAGCGCCATGGACGTCACCGCTGCAACCTGGGTCATCGCAGTCGCCGGACTGGTCCTGATGCTGCTGCTGGGCACCCTCCAGTTCGTCGCCGTCTTGAGGCCACGAGCTGCCTGGACCGTCGCCAACGTCTACGGCGGCAGCCCCGACAGCACCGATCCGACTGCCTACTTTGCCTACAACCAGGGCTACGCCTGGGCGGACACGTTCTTCTGGGCACCCTTCCAGATCGTCGGGAGCATTGGAATGCTGCTCGGGGAACGCTGGGGATTCCTGTTGGCCCTGATCGCCTCGGTTCCGTTCTGGTACACCGCCGTCACCAACTACATCTGGGATCGCGACCTGGGGTTCCGGCAACCCACCGTGATGTATTGGGTGATTGTCTGGGCGATCTGGCCGTTGTTCGGAATCGTCGAAGGGATCTACTGCTTCGCCAGGCTCATGGAGTAGCGCCGGCCCTTCAGAGATTGACGCCCCCACCCGCCTGGGTCATACTGCCCGCCATGACAACGACCGGCTTCACCCGCATCGAGATTATGTAGGCGCACATGCCGCCAGAGGTGTGTGTGCCCTTCCTGCCCTCCGCTCGGCGGAGGGTTTCTCTTTGCCCCCTACCTAGGAGCCTCCCCCATGACCACCCAACGAGTCGAGATCTACGACACCACCCTGCGCGACGGAACGCAGCAGGAAGGTATTTCGCTGACCGCGGGCGACAAGCTGCAGGTTGCCCGCCTGCTCGACGACCTCGGAGTTGCCTACGTGGAGGGCGGCTGGCCGGGCGCCAACCCCAAGGACGACGAGTTCTTCCAGCGCGCCAAGACCGAACTCGATCTCGCCAACTCAACCCTGGTGGCCTTCGGCTCCACCAGGCACTCCAAGAATCGACCCGATGAGGATGAGCAACTCGCCGCCCTCCTCGCCGCCGAAACCGACGTCATCTGCCTAGTTGGCAAGTCGTGGGACTATCACGTCGAACATGCCCTGCGCACCACCCCCGACGAGGCCGTGGCGATGGTGGCCGATTCGATCGAGTACCTGCGTTCCCAGGGGCGCCGGGTGTTCTTCGACGCCGAGCACTTCTTTGACGGATATCGCTCCAACCCCGACTTTGCCCGGGCTGTGCTGTCCGCGGCCCACGAGGCCGGCGCAGAACGACTGGTCCTGTGCGACACCAACGGCGGATTCCTCTCTCACGAGGTGGAGCGCATCGTGGGTGAGGTCACCGACGCCGTACCCGACGCAGTGTTGGGGTGCCACTTCCACAACGACTCCGGGATGGCAGTAGCCAACTCGCTCACCGCGGTACGTACGGGCGTGCTTCAGGTCCAGGGCTGCATCAACGGCTACGGCGAACGCACCGGCAACGCCGACCTGTGCTCGCTGATCCCCAACCTGGCGCTCAAGATGGGCTACGACGCCATCCCACCGGAGCGCCTCCCCCACCTGACCCGGGTCTCCCACCACCTCGCGGAATTGGTCAACCTCACCCTCGACCCCCACCTCCCCTACGTGGGAGCCTCGGCGTTTACCCACAAAGCGGGGCTCCACACCTCGGCACTGGCGCGCCGCTCGGATGCCTACGAGCACCTCGATCCAGCCGAAATCGGCAACAGCACCAGGGTCGTCGTCTCAGAGTTGGCCGGCCGCTCAACGGTGCTGGCCAAGGCCGAAGCCCAAGGCCTCGAACTCACCAGCGAGGATGCCCAGGCGATCGTCGACCGCATCAAGGAACTCGAGCACCTCGGCTACCAGTTCGAGGCCGCCGACGGGTCGTTCGAACTGCTGCTGAGGGAGACCCAAGGCTGGCAGCAGGACTTCTTCGCCCCAGAGTCGTACCGAGTGTTCGTCGAGAACCGCAATGACGAAGTTGTCGCCGAGGCAACGGTCAAGGTTCACGTCGGCGACGAGCGGGTCGTCACGACCCGAGAGGGTGACGGTCCCGTTTCGGCCCTCGACCGGGCATTGCGCGCAGCCCTCGTGTGGGCCTACCCCGAGGTCGAACACATCAAACTGGTTGACTACCGGGTACGCGACCTGGACTCGTCCGACGGCACCAGCGCGAGGGTGCGGGTGCTGTGCCAGCACTCCGACGGCGACGGGGTGTGGGGCACGGTTGGTGTCCACGAGAACATCATCGACGCCTCCTGGAAGGCCGTGGTCGAGGGCCTCGTCATCGGCCTGACGCGCGAGAAGCGCCGCAACGGGGACTGATCCCCCGCTTCTTGCGTGGCGCGGGTACCAGAAACGGCACCGCAGCCACGCCAGAACAGGAGGGATCTGGCACCATGGGGGCATGGAGCAGCGACCCGACGATCTCAATCCGACCAGAGCCACGATTGCCGCCCGAGAGTTGGTGGCCACAGCCTCGGGGTACCTGACCTCCGACGTCGCCATGGCGTTGCCCTACGAAACCCTGGGACCATTCAAGAACCTGCTGAAACAGTTCTTCTCCGCTATGCCGTGGAGTGCCGGCGACGCCGAGGCTCTCAGCGCTCTTGTGGTGCCACACGTCGAGAGCGGATGGTGGGAACACGACCTCGGTGGTGGCATCACCCTCGCGCACGGCATCCGGGCGGACCGCTACGAGTTGTGGGTCGGCGGCATCTCGACTGCGTCCGGGTCGATCTTCGACCGAGCCTTCGATGGTCCTGTGGTCCCCGAGGCGACCCCCCATCCCCGCAAGGTCAAGTTCACGACGGGCGGTGTTCCCGCCCCCGGGGTTTGGTACCGCCGCACCGACGACGACCCGGTGACCGATCCCCTTGTGAAGCGGCTGTTCGCCGAACCCGACGTCACCGACGTGATGGTCGCCGGCGACTTCGTGACCGTGGGCATCGGAGCTACCTCGTCGTGGGAGCTGCGCCTCGAACCGCTCCTCGCCCTCGTCACCGAGCTCTACTGGGACGAAGGGGCAACAACAACGGCCCCGGAGCGGACCCGGGAAGAACTGCTCGACGAGGCCGGGCACCTCCACCTCGAGGCGAGACCAGAGGAACTCCACCTTCTCGACCCTGACGACGATGACGATCGGCAACGACTGTCGGCGGCGCTCGACGCCGCCGACGCCCGGGTGCGCCGGGTTGCCGTTGCAGTTTTGGCCGAGTGTGATGACCCCGTGGTCCGGTCAAGCACTATCACCCTGGGCTACGAAGACGAGTCGCGCCTCGTCCGCCGCACCGCCGTCGACGCTGCCGCCGACACCGAGGACCCTGCGCTGCGGCCGCTGTTCGAGCAAGCGGCAAGAAACGACGACCCCTGGATCCGCTGGAAGGCGGTACGCGCCCTCGGCGAGATCGGGCTCGACACCAGCCGAGCCCTAGTCGAAGCCCTCGAAACCGACCCCGACTTCCAGGTTCGATTTGAGGTCGCCCGCGTGTTGCGAGAGACCTAAGGGTCAACCTCGAGTCGGTTCCCGATGCACCGGAGCGGAATCGGCGTGTTCAGATAGTCGAACGAATCGTCCCGCCAAACGGTGCCCGCCAGATACGAACGCCCGCCCACCTCCAGTACTTGCCCGGCATAGAGCTGGTCGGGGTGGTCGACCGGGATGATCGGTTCGGGCTGCTCGAACCGGAACGGCCCTTGGGGACTATCGGCCACCATGGCGTAGGTCCCCATCCGCAGCCGGTCGCCGTAGCGGCTGCGAATCTCCTCGGAGAAGAACGCTGGAAGTGCTGAGAAGATGAGGAACCACTTCCCGTCGATCTGCCGCACCTGTGGGCACTCGAGCTCTCGCCCAATTGGTTCCAGATCGATGGGCGGTTCCCTCTGCCAAGCG
>Ga0209567_10000853_pt1 | contig 16386 bp, 17 predicted proteins | sample COG_12_FD_184756 | JGI IMG/M metagenome (GOLD analysis project Ga0209567, IMG submission 184756) | Pelagic marine sediment microbial communities from the LTER site Helgoland, North Sea, for post-phytoplankton bloom and carbon turnover... | ecosystem: Environmental > Aquatic > Marine > Neritic...
GACAGCACGCCGACCCACAGCTACATGAAAGCGCTGTATAAATACCCTCAGGAGAAATACCCCTATGCCGATCTGGTCGCTGAGAACAGACGAAGGAATTTTCTGGATTTTGAATACGAGCTGCTGGATACCGGCGTCTTTCGCGACAACCGCTACTTTGACGTATTCGTTGAATACGCCAAAGCCGATGAACGGGATATTTTGATTCAGATTAGGATTGCCAATCGGGGTCCGCAATCAGCCGCCTGCCATGTACTGCCCACACTCTGGTTTCGCAATACCTGGAGCTGGGGATATGAAAATGGCCCCATGGGTGAAGTTACGGAAAAACCGCAACTTAAGCAAATTCAGGGATCGGCGGCGGATGCCGGGGCGGTAGCTGCCGATCATTCAGCCACCGGAACGTATTACCTTTACGCCGAAGACGCCCAGGAATTCATTTTCACCGAAAATGAAACGAATTCTGAGCGTATACCGGATGTGCCCGGCAACCATCGGTTTAGCAAAGATGCTTTTCACCGTTACCTGGTGCACGATGATAAAGGCGCCGTCAATCCTGAGCGCAAAGGCACCAAGATGGCAGCCGTGTACCATACGGAGCCGGCTTCCGGCCAGGACCACGTCATCCGATTGCGCCTCAGTCATAAGGCCCTGCCGTCGGCATTCGATGATTTTAACGCCATCTTTAAGAAACGTCGCTTTGAAGCCGATGAATATTATGCCGCCATTCAAAAACCACAACTGAGCAAAGACGAAAAAAAGGTACAGCGGCAGGCGCTGGCCGGCATGCTCTGGACCAAGCAATTCTACTATTATAATGTGGAGCAATGGCTGCGGGGCGACCCCAGTTTTCGGTCGGTCCCGGCGACCCGGCATACCGCGCGCAATCACGAGTGGCAGCATCTTTACAATTTCGATATTATCTCCATGCCCGACAAATGGGAATATCCCTGGTATGCGGCCTGGGATCTGGCCTTTCATTGTCTTCCATTGGCCCTTGTCGATGCCGATTTTGCCAAGCGCCAGCTGGCATTGATGGCCCGCGAATGGTACATGCATCCCAACGGGCAGCTGCCGGCTTATGAGTGGAAGTTTGGTGACGTCAATCCACCCGTGCATGCCTGGGCGGCCTGGCGTGTTTACCAGATTGACGCCAGGCAAGAGGGCAGGGCCGACCGGGATTTCCTTGAAAGCATCTATCACAAGCTGCTGCTCAATTTTACCTGGTGGGTCAACAAGAAGGATGTGGAAGGCCACAATGTGTTCCAGGGCGGCTTTCTGGGATTGGATAACATCAGTGTTTTTGATCGCAGCGCACCGTTGCCCACCGGAGGGCGCATTGATCAATCAGATGGGACCGCCTGGATGGGTTTTTACAGTCTGGTTATGCTCAAGATGGCGTTGGAGCTGGCCCGGCATAACCCTGTGTACCAGGACAGTGCCAGCAAATTTTTTGAACACTTTTTGCGCATTGCGCGCGCCATGACCGGCGAATATCGCCGGGGCGTCAGCCTGTGGAATGAAGAAGATGGTTTCTTTTATGATGCCCTGCATCTGCCGGATGGTGGCATTGTCCCCCTTAAGGTGCGCTCGCTGGTGGGCCTGATGCCGCTGCTGGCCGTTGAAACGCTCGAGGTCGATGTGGTTGACATGCTACCGGAATTTAAACGCCGCATGAACTGGTTTTTCCGGAACCGCATCTACCTCAGAGACGGCGGTCATGTCGCCTGCGTCAGAGCGCCGGGCAGGCACTCGCGCCGGCTGTTGTCAATTGTCAATCGTGATCACCTCATTCGAGTGCTCCAGCCCCTGCTCGATGAAAACGAATTTCTTTCTGATTTTGGCATTCGATCCGTTTCCAAATACCATAAAGACCATCCGTACACGTTCCATGTCAATGGCACCGCCCATACGATCAATTACCAGCCGGCTGAATCTGAAAGCGGTCTGTTTGGCGGCAATTCCAACTGGCGCGGGCCGATCTGGTTTCCGATTAATTATTTGCTGATTGAAGCCCTGCAGAAATTTAACCACTATTTTGGCGATGACCTCAAAGTTGAGTGCCCCACCGGGTCGGGCAACATGATGAATCTGGGCCAGGTCGCCACCGAGCTTTCGCGACGATTGATTCGGCTATTTTTACGCAACCGCAACGGCAAACGACCGATATCCGGTGGTCTGGACATCTTTGATAAAGACCCGCACTGGCAAAATTTGATTCTCTTCAACGAATACTTCCACGGTGACAATGGTGCCGGTCTGGGCGCCAGCCATCAAACCGGCTGGACGGGGCTGGTGGCCAAACTCATTCAGCAATCAGGGGGCAGCGCAAGCAGTGATTCGCAAAAGACACATGGCTGAATCCGGAAGGCCTCCTGTACGGTGAAATGCCGCTTTCAAAGGTAAGGCTTTTTGACCGGCACCTCAGATACCGGGGTAGGATATGAATCGCGAGAAACATTTTTCCCGCAGGTGCTTTATTCCTGATCGGCGGTGCGATCCAAAAAGTTTTCACCGGCGCCTTTGACAACACCATCGGCGAAGACTTTCCAGCTGTCAAAGGCCGGATATTGATCATTCATCGCATCAAGCTCGTCAGATAAAGACTGAAAAACCGTCGTTTCAAGAGAATTTAGCACCGCTTCTAAAACCATATCGACGAAGGCCTCCTGGTCGATGTTTTCATCAATCCGGGTTCGATTGGCGATTTCATAGCCCTGTCTAAAACCCAGGCCGGAAGCCCTTTTGGTGAGTTCGGTATATGGCTTTTCTATCATCTGTTAGTCCCGCTCCGGCGCAAACGGGCAATCCTTGCGCCGCATTAATCATTGACGAGCCAAGGACCCGGCCAATCACTTTGCATCTTTCTCTTTTCTGAGCCGAATCAAAACGCTGTAAAGCCCCTTGCGCTTGAGCTCATCAAGGTTTTCAAACACAGCTTCTTCGAGGATTCGAAATTCAGGAATTGACCAGCGCGCGTAAAGTTGCAGATAATCCCGAAATGTGGATTTTGAAAAATCAAGCCGATGATGCGCCTGGCGCCATTCACCGCTATGCTCCATATCGTGTAAATGCAGGACCTGCTTGATCATTTCTTTCAGTGCCTGATCTTCAACCTCCTCGAGCGCGTGGGCATTGTGTTGTTTCCAGCGGTCCCGATCTTCGTTTTCGAGGGGAATAATTTTGGCCATAATGCGCTTACCCTTTATTTTTTGCCGGGAGGCTGGGATGCCAGAAGGCTTGAAAGCCTTAATCCTTTGTGCCTTTTGACTTTCAATTATTCGGATTCGCTGGCTTCTGGCCTTATCGCTTTCCAGCTTTTTACAAGATAAGGTGTCAACAGACTAACAGATTACAGGCACAACCCAAGGGTTTCAGTAACACCGAAAGGCCTCTCTAATGGCTTCGGATACCAGAACCCAGGGTGTTTGGTCCAGTTTATCGGGATGATTGGACAGATAGTCTTCGACAACCAGCTTCACCTCTTTGATTTTAACGCCTTTTGGGATGCAAATCTTTTCCGGCTTCACTGTACCATCATGTATCCCACGGTAGGCAAAGGTGACACCTGAGATAAATCCCAGACCATAGCCGTAAAGCTGTGGATCGCTGCTTTCGATGCAGGCCAGAAGACTATGGCCGCTGGTCATCGGGCCACAATCGGCAGAACCGGCGGTAGCCGGCACCAGAAAAACGGCCGCGATTATCAATATTGAAAGCGACTTCATACAATCCCCTCCTTTCCCCCTTTAATGCCTTGGAAGGGTGTTGAATACAATCTGATGCGCATACATCAGCTAAAGATTTTTATGGCGCTTATTAAAGGCCGTCTGCTTTATATAAAGGTTCAGGAGGCGGGAAGCAAGAAAAAGGTTGCGTGTTGCGGATCACTGGCCGCTTGCTTCTGGTCACTGGCTGCTGGCAACTGATCCTCATAAAATCTTCTAGCAGCAAGTCGTGAGCAACCAGGGTAAGAAAATGCTGACACCTGCTTGTTGCCGCGTAGCTCGACAAAGCGAAGACGGAACTTGTGACCACTGAAACGATGAGGCGATCAGCCATTGAGCTGCAACACAGAGCCCGGGGCTCGACACCCGCAGATAGGCTAGGGTCGTTCTACCAATATTGACATCGAATGAGTGGTCTGCCCCCTGCCGCTGCGCTGGGAAAGAATCTCTCTGAAAACTTCGTTGTACCTGGTGTCCGCCCCGCCGATCTCCACCCATTGCCCGAATGGGACTGTCAATTCCGTCTGGGCCCCGAAAAAACGGATAACCGCATCGTCACGGTCGTCATAGGCGATGCGCGGAACAATTTTTAAGATGACATTGTCGCCAGCGAGTGTCGGCGTGACTTCAAACCCGCTTTCAACGCTATGCCATTCGACCGTTGCGCCGCCCGGAGCATGGCGCCTGATAAAAGGCGAACTGCTCAAATAAGGGATTTCTTTGCCTGTGCGAACAAAAGCCGGGCTGCCGGACATGGCAACCACAAAAGCCTCGGTGCTGCCGCTTCGCCGGTAGGCGTGACTTCTGGAATTAATGCTCGTTCTTTCTTTTTTTCGGCCCCCGGCATCAACCCTGCGATCGTTGCTGGAATACCGGCCGCCAACGGCGTGCGCTTCCTGATCTCCGCTGTGGCCGCTATGAAATCGCACGCGTATGCGGACCTGTTCAACCGGGGTGTCAAATCGTTCAACATAGTCGTACACGCGTTGGATCGCCTCGGCGCTATCCACGATGACCAGTGAATTGACTCGCTGACTGACGGTAACGCTGCCGTCATCTGAAAGCAGGCTTTGAACAACAGGCACCAGCTCCACGGCACGGCGATATTGAACTTTTATGACTGCGACTTCTTTGGCAGCCGCAAAATTGGCCATAATAAATGCGGTCAAAATCAGAACCAGAACTCGCAAATCCTTGAAGCTTTGTTTATCATATAGCATCATCAGCATTAATTCCTTTGACTGTAGAATAAAAAAATTTTATCATGCCCCTCGCTGTAGATCAAATAATCCTCATTTTACAATTTATTGCGCTCAATGGTTGCTAACCAAGCATGAGCGATTCAAATTAAAAAAAATTGATCGTTCGATCCTGTACACAGACCCTGAGGCGCTCGAAGGGAGGCTCTCGACGGGTAAGATTCCATTAAAAGTTAATTCTCTTTTTTTATTTGAAACGCACATAAGGGGGAGATGATGTTTTTAGACCTGTTAAAAAAAAGACGAAGTATCCGAAAATACCAGGACCGGCAGTTGGATTCAGAAACAATTGACCAACTGGTAGAGGCGGCGTTGCGCGCCCCGACATCAATGGGCAAAAATTCATGGGAATTTGTGGTTGTGACCGAACCCGATTTGCTGCAAAAACTGTCCAGTGCAAAGCCACATGGCGCCACGTTTTTAAAAAATGCGAACCTGGGAATTGTCGTCTGCGGCGACCCGCAAATAGCCGATGTGTGGATCGAGGACGCATCGATTGCGTCAGCTTTTATCCATCTGGCGGCTACATCCCTTGAGTTGGGCAGTTGCTGGATTCAGATCAGAGAAAGGAAACACGATGACCGCCAAACGGCCGAAGGCTATATAGCCGAACACCTCAACCTGCCGGCGCATATGAAGGTGGTATCCATTATTGCCATCGGCCATCCGGATGAAGTCAAGCCGGGGCATCCCAGAGAATCGCTGCCCTATGACAAGGTGTCGCTTAACACCCATGGCAAGCCGTTAACAAGACTCACTTGAGGTCCGTCTAATAATTAAGGCTATCATCAGATGAAGTCGATTTTTCGTTTGACTAAGAACCGCATTGAAAAATATAATGCGGATAACGAGAAGCTGTCTCAAAAATAGTAGATTACGTCTAAGGGCAAGGCGAAAACCGATTCAAAAGTGGAGCATACACGACAGTATTCGAGCATTTTGAATCGGTTTTTAACGCAGCCCTTGGGCGTAAGATGCATTTTTGAGATAGCTTCGAATTGATCTTTTGATAGGGAACCCCGTTAGCTGATTATGGTTGATGAAAAACGATACCTGACCGCCCAGGAACTGTTAAATGATTCATTTGAGCTGGGTCTGCGCATTTTTAAAAGCGGGTTCAGACCCAGTTTTATTATCGGCGTTTGGCGGGGCGGTACGCCCGTAGGGATTGCAGTCCAGGAAATAATGGACCATCTGGGCGTTAAAACCGATCATATCGCTATCCGCACCTCTTCTTATTACGGAATCAAAAAAAGAGACAAAGAAGTCCGCGTCCATGGGCTAGAGTATGTTATCCGGCAGGCCAACTGGGAAGACGGCCTGCTGATCGTCGATGATGTCTTTGATACCGGCAGCAGCATCAAGGCTGTTATCGAGACCCTGACGACGAAAATGCGCCGCAACCTGCCAAAGGACATCCGGGTTGCAACGGCCTGGTTTAAGCCCAAATTTAATCTAACAGACATCGTTCCGGATTATTATATTCATGAGACCGATCAGTGGCTGGTGTTTCCCCATGAACTGGAAGGCCTGTCCCGTGAAGAGATATTTACGAATAAATCCGGCATGAAAAAGCTGTTCGAGGATGCGGGGCTGGCATAAGCGCAGGGGCCCTGAGGTAATAGGTGTTCTAATTTCGGCTTTGGTTTCAAAAAAAATATAACCCCTGCAATAATATATATTGTTTTCCATTAACCAATAGTGCTACCATAAACTAGTCCCATAATGCTTGCCCTCTTTTTTCGCGGTTTGGTGTTATGGCTAGGCTATCTCGGTTGTCCCATTTTGGGCGACTGGGATAGCCTGTACTTTTTGAACCCCTCGATTTCCGGTGGTCGGCGTTATTAAGATGCGGTTTTGAAACAGCTAATCGTGTGCCGCCCCAGAAATTATTGACAAAATAAGAGCGTGTTGTCTCGCCATGCCATTTTCAGAGAGGCGCTATGAATTACAGAGTTGTGCCGCTCCGATATTTGGGATTCAACCCGCGCTGAAGGAGATCTCATTTGGACATCATCCGCAAGATATTAAAACCCGCTGTCTGGATGCTGGCGTTCCACATACTGATGCTATCCGGACCCTATCAATCGGTATGGGCGGCAATCATCAGCACCGAGGAAACGATTCATTTAGACCGTGGAGAGCGCATACGGGACCGATTGAGCATTTACCTGATAAGAGAGGATATCAAGGCGGTTCTGGAATCCCGGGGGATCGATCCTGCAGCGGTTCAAGCCCAGGTGAATAGCCTGACAGACGCCGAGCTCGAACAGATCGCAGATCAGATTGATCAGCTACCGGCTGGCAGTGGGTTTTTTGAAACGTTTCTTATCGTTGTTTTATTGGTTTTTGTGGTTCTTTTACTAACAGACATCGCCGGCTATACTGATGTATTTCCTTTTGTTAACAAACAGGCGACGGGCAAAACGTCTCGTGCCCCGGCAGCGGTTAAACCCAATGCACCGACCCCGACGCCGACTTCCCAATCGACTTTAGGAATCAATCCCGATAAACCTTTCATCGTTTATTTTAACGCCAACTCAAATGATCTGACCGCCACAGCATATGAAAGGTTAGATCGTGTCGCGCTCTTTCTGGCGAAAAATCCGCAAACCAAAATTAATGTGATCGGGTTTTCAGATGCAACCGGCACGTCATCCTATGATCAGATGGTGTCGGAAGTTCGCGCCAACACCGTTAAAAACTATCTGATCGCAAAAGGGGTTGAATCTTCAACAATTTCAACTGCAGACGGCGGTGCACACTCGGCAAATAGCCAAACAAACAGCCGCGTGGTTATCGAATTTAAATGATCATCCTGCGCCCGGTCTAAGACGCAAGCTGTAAAAAAAAGCCTAGCTGGCTACAGCAGTCAGTCGTGCTACCGGACGCTCGCTCATCAGCCAGTGTACAAAAGCCGCCATAAGGCCCAAAGCGACCCCCAGCCACCAGACCACATCGTAGCTGCCGCTGCGATCATACAGCCAGCCACCCAGCCACACACCGATGAAACTGCCCACCTGATGGCCCAAAAATACGACTCCGTAAAGCATGGCCATGTAACGGGTCCCGAACATAAGCGCTACCAGACCCGAGGTGGGCGGTACGGTGGCCAGCCACAAAAATCCCATGGTGGCACTAAATACCAGCACGGATGCGAGGCTGACAGGGATTAGCATGAACAGGGTGATGACCACTGCACGCGCAGCATAGATATACACCAGCAGATAGCGCATAGACATTTTGCTCGACACAATCCCTGAAAAATAGGCACCAAATACATTACACAGCCCGATAACCGATATGCTCCAGGCACCCACTTTAGGGTCAAAGCCCAAATCGGTGATAAACGCCGGCATGTGGGCGGTGATAAATGCCACATGAAACCCGCAGACAAAAAACCCCATCACCAACAGTAAAAAAGATCGGTAACGGATGGCTTCTTGCAGTGCCTGTGGCACCGTCTGCTCAGTTATGCTGTGTCCGCGCCCGGCCGGTTGCCTTCCTGAATAAGGTGCCAGCGGAATGGCCAGCACTGCCATTAGCAAAGCCGAGCCCGCTAAAATGTTGAGAGTGGTGGCCCAGCCATAAGCGTCAATTAAAATTTGGGCCAGCGGCACGATCGCAAACTGCCCGACGGAGCCGGCCGCCGTTCCGAGCCCCAGTGCCCACTGCTGCCGTTGAGGGCCCACCGCTCTGGCCATGGCCGGCAGGATGATACCAAATGAAGTTCCCGCAATACCCGCTCCGACCAACATACCGGCGGACGCATTCAGCCCCCAGGCGCTCGTCACCCCCGGCATCAAGACCATTCCCAGGGCGTATAAAAAGGTTCCGGCAATGACGATCTTAACGTTCCCAAAACGATCCGCCAGCCCGCCGGCAAAAAAAGCAACGATGCCCCAGAAAAGATTTTGAACCGCCAGAGCGATGGATATGACTTCACGCCCCCAGCCGTTGGCTTCGGTAATGGGCTTTACGAACAACCCGAAACCGGCACGATAGCCAAACGATAGCAGCAACAGCAGACAGGCGGTGGCAATTAGAAAACTGCTGGAGCCACCACTTTTAGGTGTAGTTGAAATGTTCACCGGATAAGAATCCCTTTGTGAGCGGTTATCAAATTACCATAACCACGCCGGCACGGTTTTCAAGATGATGAAATGTTTGCCAGCGAATGGGTTAGGCCGTGCTGTACTTTACAAGCATCGGAAATAGAAACCGGGCACGACCGTCAAAGGAGGATAAGGCATTTTGACATATAGAAATTCATTGTTACCCTCTGATTGAGCGCCACGGCCTAATTTTTTTCATGCGCGCTTCAAAATATAAACAAACTCAACAAGGCTCGTGCTGAGAGCCTTTTATATAAATGGAGAACAACCTTATGGAAACACAAGACAAACATAGGATTTTTTACAAAACCGAAGAAGTGGATGGCCTGGAAATCTTTTACCGCGAGGCCGGTCCGAAAGACGAGAAAACGATTTTGCTGCTGCATGGCTTTCCGACCTCATCTCATATGTTTCGAAACCTGATTCCGCAGCTGTCGGACCGATTTCATCTTGTCGCCCCGGACTATCCCGGATTTGGCAACAGCACCATGCCGGGTGTTGGCGAATGGGACTACACCTTTGATAATATCGCCGATATAATTGCCCGCTTCGCCGAAAAAAAGGATTTGCAGCGCTATAGTCTTTATGTGATGGATTACGGCGCGCCGGTAGGGTTTCGCATTGCGGCCCGGCATCCGGAAAGGATAGAGTCTTTGATAATTCAAAACGGCAACGCCTATGAAGAAGGACTGCGCGATTTCTGGGATCCGATTAAAGCTTACTGGAAAGAGAAATCAAAAGAAAATGCCGCTGCACTCCGAGATAGCCTGCTGACCATCGAAGCCACAAAATGGCAATATACCAATGGGGTGCGAAATACGGAAACCATCGCACCTGAAAATTGGTTCAACGATCAATATCTGTTGGAAAGACCCGGCAACAAGGACATTCAGCTGCAGCTGTTCTACGATTATGGCTCCAACCCGCCGTTGTACCCACAGTGGCAGGCCTATTTTCGTGAGTATCAGCCACCGACCTTAATTGTGTGGGGCAAAAACGACACTATTTTTCCGGAAGAAGGCGCCCATCCCTACAAACGCGATCTGAAAAATATCGATTTTCACATTCTTGATACCGGACATTTTGCGCTGGAAGAAGACGGTGACACCATCGCCGATCTGATCACCTGCTTCCTGGCCAAACACACCGATCTGTTGGCCCGCCATCCGGAAGCCTTGGGAAAGTGTAAGGTTGCCGCCTAAATCAATCCGGGAACAAATTGAGCTCTTTCCAGCCTCCCTATACACTTACTAAAAACCCCCATTTTCCCAACCGGGAAAATGGGGGTTTAATCTTTAATTTTTAAAACGACACAAACCTGTCCTAAAAATAGTAGTTAGCGTTCGAGGACAAGGCGCAAAATCAATTCAAAAACGGAGTATGCACGTTAGTATTCGAGTATTCTGAATTGATTTTTAACGCAGTCCTCGGGCGTTAGATGCATTTTTAGGACAGGTTTTAGCAGAATTCAACACCTACACCATACGCATAATCAGCGCCGTCCTCTACGCCGGTTTCTTTACACCATTTAACGATTCCACAATATTCATTGGGGCAGGATTTAAAAGGTGGGTTATCAAGTCTGAATTTAATCCGGGTTCCGGGTCGGAAGGTAAATTCAGTGACAAAAAACATACCGTCACCACTCATATTGTTTATTTTACCATACGCAAAGGAGCCCTTGTGCTCGTCCTCCAGCAAAATGGTCGAATTATGGTAAAACCGTTTGCATTTTCGGTAGTCAATCGCAGCTTCCATTCTTCACCTCCATTTATCAGGATGTCATCTTCGAATTCATAGGTCTTAATCGCACTACCGCTCAGGGTCAACGTACAATTAAACGGGATGAATTAGCTGTTTAGCAACCTAAAGCCATTTTCTGAAAAAGATTCTATACTACATTGTGGTATATGTCAAGTTTAGAATTTGGCTGCCAAGAAAATTTGAAATGTATTTCTGGTATGTCTTCGGAATTTAATTACAACCAAAGGATTGGGTGATGTCACCGGATTCATGACCAAAATCCGCTTTGAAAAATCCGAAGCGCTGGCCTTCGAACCAGTGAAAATCATTCCCCCCCCAGTACATTTGATCCTTCAAGCGTGTTTCGGCATAAAAATAGATAAAGCGGTTGCGGGTATCGGCAATGTGTTTTTTTTGGCCCGCATTCAGCGAAAACCAGCCCCGGGTTGCCCAGTGTTCCGGCTCATTTTTAGCCGTCAAAAAACGCACGGCAACATAAATTCGGTGTTTACAATTGTTTTTTACAAAAACCTTTGTAAACACATCATCAGCGGAATCCTCATCGGCCAGCGCCTGTCGAATCTGGGCTAAGATGGCATCGGCGGTTGCTTTGTCTTTTTTGATGATGTGATCTTCTTTGGCATCCACAATAACCTGGGTGGATTTGGATGTCACCGGAACAATTTTGATGTTAATCGCCAATTCCGGTGTAGAGGCCAGAATAACGGTCTCATCTGTATAGGGCGTTACTGAATGCACTCGCACGTCCATGCGTGTCAGGGCCTTTCGGGCAGCCGCTGTAACCTTTGGCTCATCGCCCATTAAGGTTTCTTTGGCAATATTCGAAGTGGTATAGCGATAGTACTCGCCGCCCCCGGCCATCGCCCCGGGCACAACCACCTCGGTACAACCGCCCAGCAGCCCGATACAGATCAACAGTCCGATTACGGCCAAAACGATTTGAAAAACATTTTTGTCTGTCAGGTAATGTGGCATCATCTTTACTTTTGGCGGCGATAAGCATTGCGAACTCGTTTCCGGTGAGGTTAAAGTAAGCAGCTTTTGTTCTTTTTCAATAATTTCAAGTCATTTAGGAGCTGGAGATCAACGCCCTTTATTGACGATAGGAATCGGTTCGTGCTACAGACTGAACATCTCAACAGATGTGCTAAAGATGCGCTAACCGCAAGCCAGCTTTCCCTAGTTTGAAGATCGGCGTGGAGAAAAAAATGGAATCAGTAACCATTTTCCAGATCGTCGCTTTTATTCTGGCATCCATTGCGATAGCCGCTTTGTCCTGGCGCTCTCTGGGAAACCCCGGATGTCATGGCTTCTATCGGTTTTTCGCATTCGAAGCTATTCTGATCATCATTGTGCTCAATATTCCCTTCTGGATAAAAGAAGCTTTTTCTCCTGCTCAAATCGCATCGTGGTTCCTGCTTATTTTTTCAATAGTCTTCGCCGTCCAGGGGATTTATTGGCTTCGCAAAGCTGGGGGCTCGGCTCAAAGAGCAGACAGCCCGGAAACATTTGCTTTTGAAAATACAACCAACCTGGTAACCAAAGGTATTTATAATTACATTCGCCATCCCCTGTACAGCTCATTGTTATTATTGGCCTGGGGTGCTTATTTAAAGCATATCACCACGGCCGGTGCGCTTGCCGCCATTGTGGCAACCGCCGCATTGATCATTACAGCAAAGATGGATGAGCGCGAATGCCTTGATATCTTTGGGTCAGCGTATGCAGCCTATATGAAACAATCGAAAATGTTTATCCCCTATTTATTTTAAGTAAAATTGAGTTGAGCATTTGCGATAACAGTTTCAGGGCAGAAAGGAGCACAAGGCATGTATATTCAGCAGGTAGATCTTACACGCGGGGTGGGCCAGGATTTCGTGGATGGGCTCACGGCTGCTTCGGTCAAAGAAGAACATGCGCAGGGCAATATTCTCTTTGAAAAAGGCGACCCCGCAGACCACGCCTATCTTCTGTTGATCGGCCGCGTCCACCTGAAGATGGGTGAGGCCGGGCATGTGGTCCATATCGTCAGCCGCCCCGGAGAGACCTTTGGATGGTCCAGTCTGGTGGACCGTGCGGTATACTCCACATCGGCCGTTTGCACGGACCAGACAACGGTACGCAAACTTCAGCGGCGCAAACTGAAAAAGCTTTTGGAAATAGACCCTGTCAATGGCCTGGTTTTTTTTCAACGTCTGGCCGCATTGCTCGGTGAACGCCTGCTTGAAAGCTATGCCCGCTATGAAAAATTGTACAGCGGCGAAACGTATGTCTAGCCCAATTGTAAAAAGGTGAAAAAAAATACAGAGCAACGCCTGAAATATCTTCGTGTTTTTCTGATCATATTCGGACTTATTTTTCTTGTTGGCGTTTATCCAATGATGAACGGGAAGAAAAATCAGCGTACTAAAAAACGCCGTTCACAATTTATTGCATACACCATCACCCGATAGTATAATTTTATGTGTGACGGGTTCTGTGTGGAAAGCAAACAAAACGCATTTTTACAGCGTTTGTCCAATATGCATGCCAAAATGCATTTCCCGCTCCCAAGGGGTGCAGCTTATCTCGCGGCCCGTTATAAGTCATTCAACAAAATTAGAAGGGAATTAAAAGCATGGCTTGGATTTATTTGGTAGGGGCTGGTTTGTTTGAGTGCGGATGGGCGATAGGACTCAAATATACTGATGGCTTTACAAAGCTTACTCCGTCACTTCTAACCGTCTCCGCTATGGGCATCAGTTTTTGGTTACTGTCTGCTGCCATGAAAACAATTCCAATAGGTACTGCATATGCTATATGGACAGGCATTGGTGCAGTTGGAGTTGCAATATTGGGTATGCTTCTATTCGGTGAATCACGAGACGTCATGAGAGTAATTTGTTTGCTATTTATCGTATCAGGAATCGTGGGTCTTAAATTAGTTTCATCGTAACGTGGACCTCATAACCATGCGCTGCATCAGACCGGAAGAGGCGGCGGTGCTAAACGCGGCAAGTCTGGGGCCGGCTGGTGAGCTTAAACGTTATCCGAACAATATAAAATGTGTAACTGCGATAAACTACCAAAATTCATTAAAGCTGATACAAGCGATTCCTATTTCATGCAATTTAATCAAATCGATTGGAAAGATGACGCTTGGGTTCATTTGGTTAAGTGTTCAGATTGCAGTCAACATTGGCAGATTGACGAGTGGGATAAGTATCAAACTGGTTTAGCTATAAAAATAGAAAAGCCAGAGCGTTGGAAAACGTACAATGATAAAAAAGTGCGCATTGAATTCTTAGTTCAAAACAGAGGTGGGCTTTCAGATGAATTATGTGCTTGGCAGAGATGCAATAATAAATCGCTTAAAGGGTTAGTCTATTGTCCAACGTGTGCTTATGAAAAAATAGGAATTAGAGAATAAACAACGTATAGCAACCGGCTGAAACTGAGGCGGAGTTACCTTGCGGTTTTCGTAAAATGCCGTGCACGATCGGAACGCATCAGGCACGCAGCTTAGCCGAAACGTTAGGCGAATGAAACCAATCGTAGGAATTGATTAATGAGCGAATATAAAGTGATTATCACATGGCAAAGGGCAGACGACGAAGATTTCATTCAATCTGAATACAGTCGAGGTCACAAATGGTCTTTTGATGGCGGCGCAGTAATCCCGGCATCGTCTTCCCCACATGTCGTACCACTTCCATATTCCGTTGAAGCAAATGTTGATCCAGAGGAAGCTTTTGTTGCCGCACTCTCAAGTTGCCATATGCTTTTATTTTTATCGATTGCTGCGAAAAGAAAATTTATTGTCGACGCCTATATTGACAGCGCCGTTGGCATGATGGAGCAAGATGAGAAAGGAAGGTTCTCGATTACTAAAGTTAAATTGCGGCCAGAAATAACCTTTTCTGGCGAAAAGCAACCAACTATCGAACAGATCAAAAAAATGCACCAGCAGTCACACGAGCAATGTTTTATCGCTAACTCAGTCAAAACCGCGGTAATAACCGAAATACCTGAATGAGCAGATCTGATTTGGACAAAATATATTTATTACGCACCTTTGTTTGAGGACGAATCATGAAAGATTTAGCAATTGAACTCGAAAATCGCCCGGGAGCCATTGCTGAAATGGGAGAGGTTTTAGGGAAGGCAGGAGTAAGCGTAAAGGGCGGTGGCGCATGGGTAGTAAATGATGTCGGTGTCGCGCATTTTTTATTTACTGATGACGCTGCCGCTAAACAAGCCTTGGAAGCGGCTGGTATAAAGGTCTTGGCAGAGAGGGACGTACTGGTGCAACGCTTGAAGCAAGATGTCCCAGGACAACTTGGCATGCTTACTCGGCGCATGGCGGACGCGGGGGTAAACATCGAAGTGCTTTATAGCGACCACGATCACCAAATGATTTTGGTAGTGGACAATTTCGAAAAAGGCAAAGCGGTTTCAGAAGCCTGGACGAAAGAATCTGGTATTTAATATTTTAGCCTCTATTTAAATGCGCCTGGCAATCGCATGCAGCTGAGCCGAAGCATTAGGTGTTCCACTCTATGTCCAGCAAAAAGAAACTACGAAGAAAAAACAAAGCCGCTCATCGGCTGCCGGTGGATGAATCAAAGCTCAATATGGGCAACACCTATGATTCCCCGCCCGAATACTACTATGATATGGAGTTCACCTGTCGGGACTGTGGATCGGTCGAAATCTGGAAAGCCGCCCAGCAAAAATGGTGGTACGAGGAGGCCGGCGGATACTTTTTCGCCACAGCCGTTCGCTGTCGCGAATGTCGCGCAAAAGAGCGTCATCGCAAACAAGAGGCCCGCAGGACCCATCTTGAAGGGTTGATGCGAAAAGACAAAGCAGACTCCTGACAAAACGCTGTAGCTGAGCCTGATCGTTGGACTGAAAAACAATGAATCTCTTATTTGATCTGGATGGTACGCTGACCGACCCTCTGACAGGTATTACCAAATGCATTTTGTATGCCCTGGATAAGCTGGGCAAACCATTGCCGCCCGGGAAGAGTTTGCGCTGGTGTATCGGCCCTCCGTTACGGGACAGTTTCGCGAAGCTGCTGGCTTCTGACGACCAGGCAATTATTGAAAAGGCCGTTAGGCTTTACCGTGAACGCTTTGGCACCGTCGGGCTATTTGAGAATCAGGTCTATGACGGCATTCCTGATATGCTGCAAGCCCTGCAGAAAGATGGCCATACACTTTATGTGGCCACCTCAAAACCCACCATATTTGCAAAGCGGATTATCGCTCACTTTGACCTGCAACGCTACTTCAAATGTATCTATGGAAGCGAGCTCGATGGGACCCGGGGCGATAAGACAAGTCTCATTTCCCATATTCTGCAAACAGAATTGATGGCACCTTCTGAGGCAGCGATGATCGGTGATCGCAAGCATGATATGATTGGTGCGAAAGAAAATGGCGTCCGTGGTTTTGGCGTTCTGTGGGGATACGGAACCAAAGATGAATTAGAGCGCTCCGGGGCACACGCTGCTTTCAAAAACCCACCGGAATT
>Ga0209567_10000854_pt1 | contig 16384 bp, 13 predicted proteins | sample COG_12_FD_184756 | JGI IMG/M metagenome (GOLD analysis project Ga0209567, IMG submission 184756) | Pelagic marine sediment microbial communities from the LTER site Helgoland, North Sea, for post-phytoplankton bloom and carbon turnover... | ecosystem: Environmental > Aquatic > Marine > Neritic...
CCATTGCCGCTTGCGGCGGCGATGATGCCGACGTGACATCCACGACGACGAATGAGCCTGAGGTGACGACGACCACGGCGGGCGAAGCGGCGGTCACGACGACGGTCGGGCAAACCAATCAGGAGGGAAACGTGGTTCAGGGGGGAGACCAGGTGGCAGTGCACTATGTCGGAACGCTCGACAGTGGTGAGCAGTTCGACTCGTCACGGGATCGAGGTCAAACGCTCGAATTCGAGGTCGGCGCAGGCCAGATGATTCCCGGATTTGATGCCGCGGTCCGCGGCATGGCGGTCGGAGAGGTCAAGACGGTGCGGCTCGAGGCGGCCGACGCCTACGGCGAGCCGAGCGACGAGTTCCGTCAGGAGGTGCCGCTGGCGGACCTGCCCGAGGGCCTTGCGGTTGGCGACCCGCTCTTCACCCCCCAGGGCCAGGAGGTCACGGTGATTGCGATCAACGGTGACGTTGCGGTGATCGACTTCAATCATCGGCTCGCCGGTGAAGCACTCACCTTCGAGATCGAGATCGTGGCGATCAACCGCTGAGTCCGCGCCCAGTGGCGGCGTTGCGCCGGACCGAGATGGGGCCTGCGATCAGCCCAGGGAATTGCTGACGACGACCGTCAGCGGGATCACGAACGCCGCGGCTGCGAGGGCCCCGGCGACGACTCCGACGTAGAACAGTTGGTTTTCTGAGAGCTTGGCCACGTGGTCCTCGCTGGTGCTTGTCAACGGCTGGATGGATGATTGCACAAAGATGGGTCGTTGGTCACTTCGACGCCGCGTGGCAGTCTACCTAGGATGCGTCCCGACGATCGGGCAGGTGGAACATCACAACACCATCAAATCACGAGGAAGGGCCTGAGGGCGTGACTGCAGACGGCTCTGAAGGAACGACCCCGGCTCCCGAGAACCGCTGGAATCGATTCGTCAAGGGTTTTGCGCTTGGAGCTGCCGGTCTGCTGCTGTTGTGGGGTGCGCTGGCCGCCCTGGTGTATTGGACCTCGGGGGACGAGTACGAGGAGGCTTCGTCAGGTGGTGGTCTTTCAGGTGAGACGGCGACCACGAGTGTACCCAGTGAGACGCAACCGCCGGGTAACGCCAACGGTGCCGATGTGGCAGATTCCGCCGGATGCACGGCTTGTCACAGCACCGACGGATCTGACGGTGTAGGGCCGTCGTGGCTCGGCATCGCCGGGACCGAGCGCCCGCTCGAAGGCGGAGGTTCTGCGCTTGCCGATTCGCCGTATCTGCTCGAGTCGATTGTCGATCCCGAGGTCAAGATCGTTGCCGGCTACGCCAGTGGGCTGATGCCGACCACGTTTGGCGACACGCTCGGGGACGAGGATCTGGCAGCGCTCGTCATCTATATCGAGTCGCTCGGCGGCTAGGCCGCCGCCACGTCACTCACCGACGGCAACGTCGACAACATCGGCGGCGACGATCTCCCGGTAGTCATTCAGCGCCATCGTGATGGTCTGGGTATGGCTGCCACCGCGGAACGTGATCTTCTCGCCCGACAGGCGGTTGTCGAGGATCGTCCTCATCTCGTAGAGGCTGCCCAGTGGTGGCTCGGCACCCGCCTCACAGTCGCCAAACGCAGCGGCGAACTCGTCTTCGCGGGCCATGCGCACCTCTTCGCAGCCGAGCACGAGCCGTGTCTTCTCGAGATCTACGTGCTTGTGACCGGGGACGACGGCCATGACGAACCGATCGTCGGCCAGCAGGATTACCGGCTTGGCGATCTGTTTGCCGGAGATGTGCTCAGACTCGGCAACGCGCTGTGCGGTGTAGGCGAGGGGATGTTCGGTGATCTCGTAGGCCACTCCGTGGGTGAGGAGGTACTCTCGAACTCGTTCGGCACCCATGTCCGCTGCTCCTTCCCTTGTTCCTGGCACGAGATTGCCCGAAGCGTCGCCACCCCGCCATGGGCAATGGTCACAACTACCGGCCACTGGATACCCTCTGCTGGGCACTCCGACCCTGGTCCGTCGGTCGGTCGGTTGGCAGGCTGAGTCCGTCGCTCGACCACAAGGAGTGTTTCCGTGACCAGCAAGCAAGCGGACTTGGCAGGACCGGGGATGGGGGACTATTCGGAACTCGAGAAGGTGCTTCCGGAGGACTACGAGTCGCTGCTGACCCGCAAGGAGACGATGGCGGCACTCTTTGCGGCCAAGGGGTACATCGAGGAGAACCTGTGCCGCGAACTCAACCTGTTCATGGTGCAGGTCCCGCTCATCGTCGACGTCAAGAGTGGTGTCAACGACATGCTGGATCGCGATGGATCCCGGACTCCAGTGGGTTTCCACATCGCCAACGACGGAACCAACTCGATCGACGCCGAGGTGGTGCAGGCGGCGACGAAGTGGAAGCGCCCCGCGTTGGCGCAGTTCGGTTGTGAAGTCGGCGAGGGGATCTGCACCGACATGAAGGCCGTCCGCAAGGACTACTTCCTCGACCACGACCACAGCGCCTACGTCGACCAGTGGGACTGGGAGCGCGTCATCACCCCGGACCAGCGCAACCTGGAGTTCCTCACTGATGTTGTTCGCAAGATCTGGAAGGTGCTCTACGGGGCGGCCATGCACGTGCAGGACCTGTTCCCGCAGCTGGCAACGAGCAAGTATCCACCGATCCCTGAGGAGCTTAGGTTCATTCATGCTGAGGACATCCTGGAGATGTTCCCGGACCTGCCCCGCAAGCAACGTGAGACCGCACTCCTCCAGGAGTACCCAGCCGTGTTCATCTACGGCATCGGCTGGCCGCTCGAAGATGGCTATCCGCACGAGCTGCGCGCCGCCGACTACGACGACTGGGTGAGCGAGACCGTGTCGGCCGACGGCCGTCCGATGCACGGGCTCAACGGCGACATTCTGGTGTGGAACCCTGTGACCCGGCGCCGTCACGAGCTCACGTCGATGGGGGTGCGCGTCACCAAGGAGACACTGCGGATCCAGCTCGAGATGGCCGGGCAGGTCGACTTCCTGGAATTGCCATATCACCAGGCGATCCTCAACGACGAGATCCCGCTTTCGATCGGGGGCGGCATCGGCCAGTCGCGCACGTACATGTACCTGCTGCGCAAGGCGCACCTCGGCGAGGTATCGGTGACAGTCTGGCCCCAGATCCTCAAAGACATGTGCGCGGCCAAGGGAATCAACGTCCTTGAGTAGCCCCACTGTGCCGGGATGTCGCATCGGTCGTAAAAGTGGTTGGGAAATCGGCGGTTGCATCCGATAGTCTCCACCAGAGCGAAATCGAACCGGAGGGCGCGAACGATGACCGAGCAGGCCTGGCAGCAGGGGACCCATCTCAGTCCGAAAGAACGGCGAGCCCAGGGCAAGGCGGCGCGCAAAGCGGTGCCGCGCTCTAGCCACGCCCACTGGTCACCCGGCGCCGATCGTCCCGACCCGGTGGCGCTGGTCGAAGGGCAGGACACCAATCGGCTCCAGTGGCTGGTGCCGGTGCGGCGGGGCCGCATGTCGGTTTCCGCGTTCACGTTTTATCGCGGGGCGGCGCGCGTCATGGCGACCGACCTGGCGACGACACCGAACTCCGGTCTTACCGTTCAGGCGTGCGGCGATGCCCACCTGTCCAACTTCGGCTTCTACGCCTCACCCGAACGGCAATTGGTCTTCGACATCAACGACTTCGACGAGACGCTGCCAGGACCGTGGGAGTGGGACGTGAAACGCCTCGCCGCTAGTTTCATGATTGCCGGGCGCAACCGAGGCTTCTCCGACGCGGACAACCGCAAGATCACGGCCACATCAGTGGCCAGCTACCGTCAGACCATGGCCGAGATGGCCGGGACACGGACGCTCGATGTCTGGTACGCCCACCTTTCGGCAGCCGCTCTCAGGGACGCCTTCGCCAGCCGAGGTGCGAAGAAGGCAGCGAAGCGCACCAAGAAGACGGCAACCAAGGCCAAGAGCAAGGACAGCCTCCAAGCATTGCGCAAGATGGCCGAGAAGGTCGACGGTACCTATCGAATCAAGTCCGACCACCCCGTCTTGGTACCGCTGCGCGACATCGGAGACGCAACGGAGCAGGACCGGATTCGGCAGGCAGCGCGGCAGAGCTTCGACGAGTATCGCTCGACGATGCGTCGCGACCGGCAGTTGCTCCTCGATCGCTTCCGCCCGGTTGACATCGCGATCAAGGTCGTTGGGGTGGGCAGTGTGGGCACCCGTTGCTACATCCTCCTGCTCGAGGGTCGCGACGAGGCCGACCCGTTGTTCCTCCAGGTCAAGGAGGCAACCAAGTCGGTGCTCGAGGAACACCTGCCGGCGAGCCGCTGGCGCAACTCAGGGCGACGGGTGGTCGTGGGCCAGCGACTGATGCAATCGGCCAGCGACGTGTTCCTCGGCTGGTCGGGCAGCGTGCAGGGTTACGAGTACTACTGGCGCCAGTTGCGCGACTGGAAGGGCTCGGTCGATGTCGACGCGGCCGGGCGCAAGGCCCTCACCCGCTATGCCGCGATCTGTGGCTGGACCTTGGCTCGCAGCCATGCTCGCACCGGCGACCCGATCGCCATCGCCGCGTACCTGGGCACCGGCACCGTGTTCGACAACGCCATCACCGAGTTCTCGGAGAAGTACGCCGATCAGAACGAGAGCGACTACGCCGAGTTCATGGGCGCCATACAGGATGGGACGCTCGTAGCGGACACCAGCGGGTAGACCTCGCCCGGTTCAGTCCCTGCCGCCGGATTTGCGCCCTGCGGCGGTATCGCGCAGTCGGAGAGATCGGTCGCAGAACAGAATGACGATCAGGATTGCGACTACGCCTACCACTACAGCGCCTTTCTCTTCTGCTGTAGCTCAGGAGGCCGACAGATGGGCTATGGCCACGGCGGCGTAGAGGGCCACGCCGGTCGCCATGGCTGCTTCGTCGAAGCGCACCCGGTTGGAGTGATTGTTGGGGGCCTCGCCGGGCACCAACTCGGGCGGGCAGGCGCCAAGGAACACCATGGCGCCGGGCACCTTCTGCAAGACGTAGCTCCAGTCTTCGGCGCCCATGATGGGGTAGGGCAGGGGGGTCACGGCGTCTTCGCCGGCGAGGTCGGTTGCGACGTCGGTGACGAGTTGTGAGAAGGCGTCGTCGTTGACCGTTACCGGGTAGCCGGGGCGAATCCTGAGGTGAGCCTCAACGCCGTGGGCGGCGGCGACATTGGTCGCGACCCGCTCGATCATCTCATGCACCTGGGTGCGGGTGTCCTCTGAGAGCGCTCGGATGGTCCCGGAGAGCTCGGCCGTCTCGGGGATCACATTGTGGGTGGTGCCGGCTGCGATCCTGGCGAATGTCACGACCGCGGGGTCGAGGACGCTGATGCGTCGGGTGAGGGCGGTTTCGGTCGCCAGCACGATCTCGGCCGCCACCGGGATGGGGTCCTGAGCGAGGTACGGCGCCGAGGCATGGCCACCGCGGCCGGTGAGGGTCACGTACATCTCATCTGCCGACGCCATTAGGGGCCCGGGCCGATGGTGCACGGTGCCGGATTCGTAGAGTGCCGTGACGTGGATGGCGAAAGCGCCGGTCGGGGCGGGGTCGACGACCTCGAGCAGGCCTTCGTCGAGCATGATCTGGGCGCCGTGGTGGCCTTCCTCCCCGGGTTGGAACATGAACACGACCCGTCCCGCGAGCTGACCGCGCCGGGCAGACAGCAACTTGGCGGCGCCCACCAGCATCGCGGTGTGCAGATCATGACCACAGGCGTGCATTGCACCGTGAACCTCGCTGGCGTAGGGGAGCCCGGTGTCTTCGGGCATCGGTAGGCCATCCATGTCGCCGCGCAGCACGATGGCCGGACCCGGCAGCCCGCCCTCGAGCACAGCGACAATTCCACTGGTCGTCTCGTGGAGATGAAGCTCGAGCGGCAATCCTTCGAGCGCTGCCAGCACCGTCTCGCGGGTGGCAGGGAGGTCGTTGCCGATCTCGGGGCGGCGGTGCAGCGAACGGCGCAGCTCGACGATTTCGGGAAGGAGGTCTCGGGCTGAGGTGAGCAAGGTGTTGTTGTTCATCCGGCCATGCTACGGGGTGGGGCCGCAGGCGCCGCGCTGCACACTTCTAGTCGTGCGCCGTGACCCATTCGCGGCACATCGCCAGCAGCTTCAAGGTCTCGGCGTGGTTGGGGAGCAGTGCCGGCCAGACGTGGTACATGTCGTCGGCGACGTGGAGGGTCACCTCGCATCCATCGGATTGGGCCTTGCGGGCAAGTCGAACCGAGTCGTCGAGCATCATCTCCCGTCCGCCGGCGAACACCAGCAGCGGGGGGATCCCGGTGTAGTCGCCGTACATCGGCGAGGCGTAGGGATCCTTGGGATCGTGATCGCCGAGGTACTCGTGAAGAGGGCGGATTGGGTGGAGAAGCGGCAAGTAATCGGTGGCCATGTTGCGATAGATCGAGTTGCCGGTGTGCTCGAGGTCGGTGTACGGAGAGAACACGATGGCGCCGGCGGGGAGCGGGTCGCCCGCGTCGCGCAGCCGCAGCAGCGTGGCCAGGGCGAGTCCGCCACCGGCGGAGTCGCCGGCGATGACGATCCGGTTCGGGTCGGTGCTGCCGGCCAGCAAGGAGCGGTACACCGCGATGGCGTCGTCACCGGCGGCTGGGAATGGGTGTTCGGGGGCCAGCCGATAGTCGGGTACTACGGCAGACCCGCCGACGGCCCAGGTGAGGTTGGCGACAAAGCGACGATGGGTTGCCGGACTTCCGGCGAGATAGCCGCCACCGTGGAAGTAGAGGATGGTCGCCGTGTCGGTTAGGTCCGTCCCGGCGCCGTTGCGGATTTGTCGCTCGACCGGAACTCCGGCCACCGCGGTGTGCTCGATCCGCATCGCAAGGCGCAACGGCCGTGGGAGCGGCGGGTCGAGCTTGCCCTCGAGCTTGGCCCGGGCGAGCGGATCGGGGTGGGTGGCCGCCGCCATGATGAAGGACCGCAACGCCACGGCCTTGAGTTCCACATCCCAACCCCAGCCGGGGACGGCGGGGCCTGAGAAGATGCGGCGAACCACACGAGCGACGAGGGCGACAACCATGGCCACTATCAGCTGGAGAACGAGCCCCACGGTCCTGATCATTCTCCAACGCTACGACGCTCCCGCCATGTCGCCAAAGGCAGAACGGCCCATCCGACCAGGACCACTCGGCATCTTGGTCGGCTAGGTATTGGCGAGTTGCTGTTCCAGGGCAGCGATCTGGGTCTCGAGCTCACCGAGTTCCGATTCGATCTCGGTTGCGGATTGATCCGAGGGTGGGCGCTCGAGCCTTCTCTGGATGTCACCGTAACGATTCGAGGCCTCGCGGAACTCTGTAGTGAGTTGCGGCCGGCCGTCGATCTGGACCTTGGTCGATAGGTCGAGGACGGGGTCTGACAGCGCATCGGCGCGAGCCTCGAGCTGAGCCCAGCGGCGGTTGAGGGCTTTCTCCTTGCGGCTTGCCGCGGCACGCCGTTCGACGTAGCGCCCCCCAAGACCAACGATCAGCAACACCGCGGCGATGCCGGCGAGGATCAGTCCCCAGTTGGTCGACGACGTTTCGGTGAGAGCCGCGTCGACAAACGCGTCGACCCCATCGGCAATGGATGGGCCGGAGAGTTCGTCGTCGGCCGCCGTCAGCGCTGAGTCCATCTCACCTTGCGAGAGCGAATCGCTCGAGGCGCCGTACGCAGCCGGAGTGAAGACGAGGATCGTCCCGGCAACAAGATCGTTGACCTGGGCCGCGAAGGGCACGGCATCTACTCGAGAGTCGGCGAGTACCACGACGGTGAGTTCGAGCCCGTTCGTCGCGGCTCGATCGATTGAGGCAACGACCCGATCGAGGTCGAACGGTTCGGCGCCGGGTTCGACGTAGACCCCGTCTGACAACCCCGCAGCGGCTTCTTCCGCCGTCGCGGCGAGCGCCGCCGGAGCGCTCGGCGCTGCAAGTGCCACGGACGCCAGCAGCACTACGAGGATGCGTCGCATGGTTCCAGCCTTCCGTGTGACGATCCAAGATGGTACAACGGACGCGGCGGCGGCCACGAGGCGCCCACCGCGACATGAGGACGACCGTGCAGCAGCGCAAAGTGACCGGGCCGGACGGCACCCGATGGATCGTTGGTCGGCGATGGCTGGCGTCTCGGCCACGCTATTTCGGGTTTCGGTTCGGGGTGGATCGGCGCGAACCGCAGTTCGAACCTCCGCACTCCGAAGAGGTGTCGATCCCACGGGTCGAGCGTGTTCCCGCACCCACCCAACCGCCGACGCCTCCCGTCGTCCGCTACCGCGACAAGGACCCCAAGCGCCGCGGGGGCGGGTGGTTCGGCGGATGGGGCAGTTCCGGCCGATCCGGTGGGTCGGGCGGGTTCAGCTGGGGTGGTGGTGGCGGTGGTCGAAGCAGCGGCGGATCGGGCCGCTCGGGTGGGTCGGGCGGTGGCAGCCGGGGCAGGTCGTCGGGTGGCGGCAAACGTGGGGGCGGTGGAGGTGGCGCAATCGGTGGGGCCGCGGCCCTGCTGCTGAAGGTCCTCAAGTACATACTCATTGTGATTCTGGTGATTGCAGTTGCCCTGTTCGTGATCTTCGTGCTGGTACCTACCGTCCTGTTCCTGCTCCAGTACGCGGTCTTCTACATCGTCATTGGAGTCACCATCGTGCTGCGGGCGCTCACCGGGAGACCGTGGATCATCGAGCTGGAGGAGTTCGACGGTTACCGGGTGCGCGCCTGGCGGATCAAGGGTTGGCGGGAGAGCAAGGGAGTCATTGATGCGGTGGCGGAGGCCGTTCGCCGCGGCGAACCTCTCGAGCCCGCCGGGGCTGAGGCGGTCGATATTGTGAACGCACCCTGAGCGCTGCGTTCGTATAGAAGTCCTCGCCGCGCCAGAATCATGGCAAATCACGATCGCTAATGCAGGAATGAGGACCAGCCAACTGATGGATCACATCCTTTACCTCGAATGCATGGTCTGCGGCAAGCAGTACGACGCCGAAGATGTCGAGTACGTGTGTCCCGACCACGGCATAGATGGCGTACTCGACGTCATCTACGAGTACGACCGGATCGCGGCGAGCTTCCCCCGGCAACACCTCGCCGCCGACTTCGACCACAACATGTGGCGCTACCGGCCGCTGCTGCCGATCGAGGCCCACGCCGCGGTCCCGCGCCTGCATGTTGGGTGGACCCCGATGTGGCGGGTGTCGAACGCCGGCGACCCGTATGGGCTCCACGACCTGTGGGTCAAAGATGACGGGCGTAACCCGACGGGTTCGCTGAAGGACCGGGCCAGCGCAATGGCGATCGCCAAAGCGAGGGAGGCCGGAGCCGCGGTGGTGACAACGGCCAGCACCGGAAACGCCGCTGCCGCGCTGGCGGGGCTGGCCGCCGCCGAGGGGATGCCGGTGGTGATCTTCGTGCCGCGCAGTGCGCCTGAGGCCAAGATTGCACAGCTTCTGGCCTACGGAGCCAGGGTGTTTCTGGTCGACGGCAGCTACGACGATGCCTTCTCGTTGTGTGTCGAAGCTTCGAAGCGTTTCGGCTGGTACAACCGCAACACCGGATACAACCCCTACATGAGCGAAGGGAAGAAGACCGCCGCCTTCGAGATCGCCGAACAACTCAACTGGGAGGTGCCCGACGCCGTCATCGTCAGCGTCGGAGACGGTTGCATCATCGGCGGGCTCTACAAGGGATTCCACGATCTCAACGCGCTCGGCTGGATCGAGAAGATGCCGCGCCTCATCGGTGTGCAGGCGAGCGGGTCCAACTTTCTCGAGGACGCCTGGGAGCGCGGCGAGGACGTGCTGACCAAGGCGCCGATTGCCGCTTCGAGTGTCGCCGACAGCATCGTCGCCGGCCTTCCGGCCGACCGTCTCAAGGCGATGCGAGCGGTGAAGTTCACCGAGGGTGGCTTTGTCGAGGTTTCGGACGACGAGATCCTCGCTGCCATCCCCGCGATGGCTCGCCAGACCGGCGTGTTTGCCGAACCGGCGGCCGCCGCAGCGTACGCAGGGCTGGTCGGTGCCATTGCCGAGGACCTGCTGGCGCCCGAGGACCGGGTTGTCATCCTCAGCACGGGAACCGGTCTGAAGGACGCTCCGGCCGCCATGCGGGGGGTCGCCTCCGTTGGCATCGAGGGCACGGTGATCGAACCGACGCTCGAGGCCGTTGAGAAGGCGATGAGCTAGCCCTCGTCCTCCGGGATGACGACGGTATAGCAGGGGCCGTCGAAGCGGTATTCGGCCGCGACCGGCGATGCATCGAAGTCGGCGACAAGGTCGTAAGGGGAAACCGCGCCCTCGGCCAGGGTCGCGGTGAGGCCACCCTGTTGGTCGAAGGTGTCTTTGTTTGGTCGGTAGAGAGCCGTGGCTCGCGTCGCCGCATCGTTGGGATTGTCGGCGAACACGGTCGGTGGGCTGATGCCGGCAAAAACCAGTTCTCCGAGATCGGTGCGGGCCGCCAGCATACCCTCGGGGGTTAGGTCTCCCAGTTCGGCGGCGCGTTCGAGGATCTGTTTGGCTGCCGCGAACCCGAGGTACCCCTTGACCAGGGCGTCGCTCGGATACCGGTCGGGGTAGGCATCGGCGAGAGCCGCATAGACGCCGGGCATACCTGCAACCTCGGCGCCCATGGGCGACAGGAGGGCAGAATGCAACCAGTTCTCCGCCAGGTAATCCCCGAGCTCGGTGGCGAGCAATCGTGGGCTGAACGATGGCGCGGCACCGGACCAGGCTCCGGCATACCCTTCGGTGAGCGCCGCCGCAACAATCTCGGCCGCTGAGGCCGGGTCGGTGGCGAGCCACGTCCAGTCGGCTCCAATTCCGGCAATCTCGCCGCCAATGGCGCTGTTGTCCCGGACCGGGTCGATGGTTCCGCCGCCGTCGAAGCGAACCTCGAGACCGAGCTCCTCGGCCAGGATGCGAGCTCCCGTGGCGGAGTCCTCTCCATACACGGTGCCGTCGGTGGCGATCGCCAGGATCGGCAGCGCCCCAGTCTGCTCTTGGTGTGCGATGGCGATGGCGTTCAACCCATTCATGGCCTCGATGCAATAGCTGCTGCCGGTTGCGATCACGTTGGCGCCGATACCGGGATCCGCCCAGCCCGAGTACGAGCCGGCGGCGACGGCGAGCCGAGTATCGGCGACGAGATCGTCAGCGATGGCGGCAGTGTTCTGCGATCCCACGGTGTGCGAGAAGAGCACCACCCGACTCTTCAGCCGCTCGTAGGCCGCTTGGTGGGCGGCAAGGTCAGAGCCGGTGTCGGCGATGAGGAGCTCGACTTGGCGACCCGCAATGCCCCCGGTTTCGTTGAGGTCACTCCAGAAGACGAGCTGGGCATCCACCAAGTCGACATCGTTGCTCGACAGTGGGCCGCTCAGATCCGCCAGGAGCCCTACGTAGATGGTGTCGGCGGTGACGGTGTCACCGTCGGTCTCGATGCCGTCGTCAACCGCGGCGGTCGTGGTTGTTGTGGCCGGGGCCGCGGTCGTGGCGGTTGTGGCCGTCCTCGTTGCCGTGGTGCTGGTTGTTGGCGTGTTCACAGAGTCCGATTGATCGGAGCCACTGCAGCCGGCAGTTGCGAGCGCGAGCACGACGGCCAGACTCACTCCTCCCAGCAGCCGGCTCACGGAGCCACCTCCATTACGACCCGAACGCCGGTTTCGGGTCCGGAGGCGGCGATCAGTCGTGTCGCCGGAATGCCGTCGCCGACCAGATACAACACGACCGCGCTGGCTCGTTCCAGGGCCAGGGTTTCATTGATCGCGGCGTCACCAGCCGGATCGGGATGGCCGGTGACGATGACTCGCAAGCCGGGGTTGTCGGCGATGATGGCGGCCGCCTGATCAAGCACGAGCTCGTCCTCGGGTGTGAGCGCAGTGTTCCCGGCAGCAAAGACGATCGGCGTGGCTTCAAAGAGCTCGTCGAGGTCTCGGCTGAGCTTGGCGGCTTCGCCGCTCAGTTGGAGCCGAGTCCTCACGGCGTTGATCCCGTTGATGGCCAACAACGCTTCTCGCAGCGGCGCGGTGTACGCGAAGTACCCGCCGTCGAGGTCTTCGATCGGGACGACCCCGGTGATGGTCGCCGTCCCATCGATCACAGTGACACCGAGGTGGCCGAACCCGGTGTCGTCCCTGGCTTGCTCGGCAGCAGCGGGTATTTCGGCCGGATCGAACGGTGGTGGGGGCTCTACGACGAGACGATTGTCGACTGCGCTCACCCTTGGGACTGAGGCGACTGCGTCAGCCGCTGTGGCCCTTGCCTCCTCTGAATCGACCGACCCGGTGAGTACGGCAGTCCCCTCGTCGATGGTGACGGTGACATCCGATATGGCGCTGTCGATCAGGGCCTGGGTTGCTGCGGCTTGGGTGTCCGCAGGCTGATTGTCCGTCGGCAGAGGCCCCGCATCGCTCGCAGCGGTGGTTGGTGGTGTCTGCTCAGTGGGCGCCTCGTCGGGTGCGGCATCGTCGCCGCTGCCCTGGAACCACCACGCGACTCCCGTGGCAATCGCGAGGAGGACTACGACGATGAGCACGCGAACCATGATCTTGCGGCGGGGATGCGGATCGGCGACCGGACGCATGCGGCTGCGCAACTGGGCGCCAAGCGTCTGGGGATCAGAAAGGTCGCGACCAGCGGTTGCCGACGGAGTGGGGCTCGACCGCGGTGCCCGGACGGGTTCGGCGGGCGGTGCGGTTTCATCCCACGCGTCGAGGTCTGCGTCGTCGGCAACCGATCCAACGGCCGCGGTGTCTTCGGCGGTCGGCGAGTCCTTCTCAGGCATGTGCGGAGCTTCCGGCTCCGGTGCCGCGGGTTGAACGGGTGCCTCCGTGGTGGGCTGCGGTTGGCGGTCGACACTCGGCGGCGGGGCGTGGAATCGGCTCTCGCTCATCTCTTCCGGCGCAGGGTCGCTCCCGGCGTCGGGCGCGGCATCGGAAGTGGCTGTTTCCTGCTGCTCAGAGGTGACGGCGACGTCCTCGGTGGAGAGTTCGTCGACATCCGCGGCCGGTGTAGCGGGTGCCACCGCCGGGGTCGGATCGGCGTCTGGCTCGGCTGCTTCCGGTTCGGTCAGTATCGACTGGGTGCGTTCGAGCGACTCTTGCGTGGCGGCCTCGATACGCGAAGCGAGTTCGTCGAAGCGCGCCCGAAGCGACTCGAGGTAGTCGGACGGCGCGGCTTCGTCTGCCTCCCCGTCGGTGTGGGTGCTGTCGGGGTCCCCGACCTGCTCCTCCAATGCGTTGTCCCTTCGCCGCGCCGCACGTACGCGCCATCGTAGGCACAAGGATCGGCAAGAGGAGTGGGCACCTTGAGAGTGCCGCATCCGGCTCAGTGGTCGTAGTCGCCGGCCCACAGGTGGCGGAATTCGTCGTTCGATTCCAGGAGCGTGGGAACATCACCGATTGCGTCGATTCGCCCGTCCTTGAGCACCACGATCTGGTCCGCCCGCTTCAGGGCGGGATGGCGGTGTGAGACCACCAGTGCGGTCGCCTCGGCCTGGTCGGTGAAGAGACGTTCCCAAAGGGTGCGTTCTGTGTCGACGTCGAGGGCGCTCGACAGGTCGTCGAAGATCAACAGCTCCGGCCGACGGACGAACATCCTGGCCGCCGCCGTTCGTTGGACCTGCCCGCCGGAGAGTCGCATACCGAGGGGGCCCACCATGGTGGCGAGTCCGTCCGGCATGGTTTCCAGGTCGCGCTCGAGCGCAGCCGAGCGGATGGCGCCGGCCACGGCCGCGGGGTCATCCGGCAACCCGAGGAGCAGGTTGTCTTCCAGGCTCATCGAGAACAGGGAGGGCACTTGGGGCGTATAGGCAGATCGGGGAGGAACGAAGAACTCGTCGGCGCGATCGACCGGAACCCCGTTCCAACTGATGACACCTCGCTGCGGCGGGACCAGCCCCATCAGGGCGCGCAGCAGCGTTGTCTTGCCGGATCCGATTCGCCCGGTTACCACCGTGAAACTGCCGCGCTCGATGGTCAGGTCGATCTCGTCGATGCCGGCGTCGCTGTTCGGGTAGTGGAAGGTGAGGTCACGGACCACGAGGCGATCCAGGCGATCGGCCGCGGTGCGCTGAGGAGTGGCCTGGGGTGAGACGTCGCCGTCGAGACCGAGCCCGTGCTTTTGGGTCAGGTCGCGCCAGGTTCCGCCTCTCATCAGTTCGACCATCCGATCTACCGATACGCCCGCCTGGCGGAAGCGCGCCAGGAACAGACCGACGAAGAACACGGAGTAGGAGACGAAGTCGAGGAAATACACGAACAGGGCAAACTGGCCGACGGTCATCTCCCCGTTGCCCATGGCTTCCGCAGAGAGGATCAGGATCAGCCCGGTGCCGATGTTCAGCGTGTTCCAGAACACCGACTCGAGCGAAGCCGTCAGAACCCGATCACGCACCATGGCATGACGCCGCTCGTCGTTGAGCCCGGCGAAGTGGTGGATGACGCTGCGTTCTGCCCCGGCGACCTTGATCGACTGCACCGAACCGAACATCTCGCCGATAACGCTGGTGATCCTTCCGGTGGCTTCGCGGGCCGCGACTCGGTAACGCCGGATACGGGTACCCGCCCGCTCTGCGATCACGATCACGATGACGAGCGGCGTGAACACGAGCAGGGTCATCCTCACATCGATGGTCAACAGGATGGTCAAGGCAATGACGGCGAAGACCGCAGAGCCGATCATGTCTACCGTCCAGGTGACGGCTTCCTCAGTGTGCTCAACGTCCTCGCGGAAGCGGGTGATGGTTTCGCCCGACGAATGGTCGACGGCCTGGGCCCCGGGGAGTTCGTAGATGCGCTCCAGCATGTTGCGGCGCATCAAGCTGCCGACGCGGAACACGAAGTTGGCGTCGTTCCACATGCCGATGAACATCACAACGATGCGGGCGACGCCGTAGGCGAGCAGAGCCGCAATCAACGTCGCAACGTTGAAACCCGCCGGCTCTTCCTCGAGCCCGGTGAAGAAGGCCGCGACGATGAGGCCGGGGATGATCGGCATCGTCCAGATGGCGGTCCACAGGACCACATTGGCGCCGTAGCGCCACGGGAAGGCCCGCATCAGCCGCAGCATCGCCCGGCCTGTTGGGTTGGCGGCCCGCTTGTCCGTGGGGGTCGTGGCGGTCATGCGAGCACCTCCTCCATCCCGGTCGCCAACAGCTGCGAGAAATGTGACTCAGGGTTGCGCACCAACTCGACTCGGGGGCCAAATTCGATGATGTGGCCGTCTTCGATGATGAGGATGTCGTCGGCGCGGGACACTGTGGCCAGCCGGTGGGCGATGATGAACCCGGTGCGGTCGGTCAGCAGCTTGCCGACGGCGCGCTCGATCATGGCCTCGGTTGCCGGATCGAGGCGGGAGGAAGCCTCATCGAGAATCACCAGCCCCGGGTTCTTCAGGAAGATGCGGGTGAAGGCCAGCAGCTGGGCCTGGCCGGCGGAGAGGCCGCCGCCACCGGCGCCGAGGTCGGTGTCGAGACCCGCGCTGAGCGAGTCGAGCCACGGGGTCAGTTCGAGTTCGTCGATCACGGCCAGGAGCTGGTCGTCGCTCACCGACTCATCGAAGAAGGTGAGGTTGTCCCGCACCGAGGCACGGAAGAGTTGAACATCCTGGGTGACCATCCCGACGTGGTGGCGGAGGTCGGCGACGTCCGCCTCTGGGGCGGCGACTCCGCCGAGGCGAACCACGCCCTCCTGCGGGTCGTAGAGCCGGGTCAGCAGGCGAGCCAGGGTGGTCTTACCGGAGCCGCTGCGGCCGAGAACGCCGACGATCCGGCCGGCTCCGATCGCACAACTGACGGCGTGGATCACGCGGTCGGCGTGCCCGTCGCCGTCGTCGTAGGCAAAAGTGACATCCTCGAACTCGATCGACAGCGGACCGGCCGGGAGCGCGACGGTTCCTGCCTTGGGCAGCGTTGAGGAGCGATCAAACAGCTCCTCGACCCTGGCGATCCCGGCACCGGCCTTTTGGAAGTCCTCCATCTGGGCCCGAATCTGCTCCATCGGGTGTCGGGTCATTTCGGTGTAGTGGAAGATCAGGTAGACGGAACCGATGGTCAAGGCGCCGTTGCTGAAGAGCACAGAGCCGAGCCAGAACACCAGTGCGGTTCCGACGACGTACGAGCCGATGCTGGCACCCCACAACATCGAGAAGCCCATGCGGCCCCGGACTTCGGTGGGGCGCCAGGCCCGGATCGTGTTGGTGAAGCGGTGCATCATGTAGCCGACCCCGCCGTTGGCCTTGGTGTCTTCCGTTCCCCCGAGTTGTTCACCGAGGAATCCGAAGAAGGAGGCGCGTTGGGCGCGTGCCGCCGTCCACCACGGCACGGCCCTGGCCTGGGTCAGCAACATGGATGTCATCGCGACGATCGAGAACATCGTCAGGCCGAGGCCAACCCAGACGTTTTCGCGCCACAGCAGGAC
>Ga0209567_10000856_pt1 | contig 16357 bp, 18 predicted proteins | sample COG_12_FD_184756 | JGI IMG/M metagenome (GOLD analysis project Ga0209567, IMG submission 184756) | Pelagic marine sediment microbial communities from the LTER site Helgoland, North Sea, for post-phytoplankton bloom and carbon turnover... | ecosystem: Environmental > Aquatic > Marine > Neritic...
GAGCAGCGAATCCTTGTAACGTTGTTGAATTCCCGACCGTCCATGGCCTTCACCATGTCTATCTTCCGAAGGCTGCATGAGTATTCGGGACCGACAGGCCCTAAAATGGCCTTGGGCGGGTAGATTTCACTACACCCCATCAGGCCGGACCCGGCCAAAAGCGGCCGTTCGGTCACGGCCGACAGTCCTCTGGAATGGACGATTAGCAATTGGAAGGGTCGCTCAGGTGATCCATGTCAATGCGGTTGAATTCATTGTGTGATTAACTAGTGACGAAGCAGAAATCGGGATAGAGAAATGACTGGTATAGACAAGTTGGCAGAACGCCATATCATCGAGCATGAGTCACATCTGAAACGTATCGACGAACTACTGGCACGTGGAAAAAAACTCGCGGCTGAAGAGGCAGAATGCGATCAATTAGGCATGGAGTTGACAGAGATCCAGGATGATCGCGAAAAGCTTTCCGAGCATATCCAAGAACTCAAGAAAGCACCTGCTGAATATTGGCAGAAGAGATCGTTCGAGAAGGCAGGTCCGATGGGTGTCTGGGATGCAGTGGCCCAACGACTAGAGGGAGTGTTAGAAAGTATGGGAGGGAAATCGAAGTCCGAGTGATTTTCGACATAGCGCCGCCTTGCTAGCCGCAACGTAAATGAAAAACACGACTACACGGCCAAGGTTATCAGTCGCGGGAATTTTTTACTCCGAGTTACAATAGGGCAAGGTGCGGACCAAAACCCGAAAACGTCTCTATGGCATCTTGGGGTCGATTACAGAACCTGCTTGGCCCGACCTGCCTCACCTCAATAAATGGCTGCTATACCCGATATTGCGGACCAAGCAAAATGGCTTGCACTGGTGAGTACTGTCGCACTGCACCGGATCGTCCACAGCCAATGCAGCCATTCAAGGCAATGCTCCCGAACAGCCGGTGAATAGTCGTTGCGGACGTTCGCAGAATCTCGACTCTACAACAAGCGCATATATTGATGAAACCCCACGATGTCTGCTTTCTCCAGTGCGGTTCGGTGCCCGCCAGGGCATCGCACCGGTGACCGAGACCTTCCCACTGTCGAAAATCAACAAATCAAAGACGCCTTTGAGAAGCTGCGCAGCGGGAGTACACGTTACCGTCTGGTGCTCGAAGTCGAGAGCTAACGAATAGGAGGTAGCCATGAAAAGAATACTCGTCACGGGCGCCAACAAGGGAATCGGATTTGCCATCGCCGAGCGAATCCTCGAGCAAACGGATGATACGTTCGTGTTTCTCGGCTCGCGAGATCGCGGTCGCGGTGAAGTCGCCGCCGAGAACCTACAGCAGGCCGAGGCTAGTCGAGCCAATCGCGTTCAGGTCGTGGAGATCGACGTCGCGAGCGACGAGTCCGTCGACCGAGCGGCCCGGGAAGTGCGGGACTCATGTGGGATGGAGGCCCTCTACGGAATCGTTAACAATGCTGGAATCGGTCTTGGCTCGGGCGACCTGAGTCAAGTGTTAAATGTGAACACCCGAGGCATCCATCGGGTCTGCAGTGCGTTCATCCGGCTCCTCGGCGATGGCGGGCGGATCGTGAGCATAACCTCCGCGGCCGGCCCCAACTTCGTGGCCAAGTGCAGCGCAGAACGGAAGGTATTCTTCACGCGGCAGGATGTGACTTGGCGCGAAATCGACGAGCTGATGAACGAGTGCGTAGGCATCGCTGGGGGCGCGGAAGCATTTTCATCGCGAGGGCTCGGCGACGGATCCCCTTACGGATTGTCGAAAGCCTGTGCGAACGCATACACGGTTTACTTGGCGCGCGAATACCCACAACTCGTCATAAATGCATGCACCCCCGGCTTTATCGCTACGGACATGACCCGTCAGTATAAGGAGGGACGTGGGAACCGTCCGGAGGAATTGGGCATGAAGACTCCGAGAGAGGGCGCCACCTCGGCGATCTTTCTCTTGTTTGGGGCCCCGGAGGGCAGCGGGCACTACTATGGCAGCGACGCGAAACGCAGTCCGCTGGATCGCTACCGTGCTCCAGGGACTCCTCCCTACACCGGCGACTGAAGGCACGCAACTCACTGGAAGGATAACCGCTATGCCATTTGTCAGCAATGTACTGACGGGCGGTGCGTTATCAGGATACCAGGGTTATAACGCGTAGAATTTAGATTCGCGGCTGACGGAAACTGATTTTTGCGGGTGTGAGAGCGTGTAGGTTAGCGATTCGTCGCTGTGGATTACAAGCGCGACGGCACGTTAACTTTGACCGACATCGCTTCCTAGCCGGCGGTATGAAGATTCAAGGCTAATCCAATCCGGGATGTGACGGCGGCGCGTGGACCGGTTGAGGCGCGGGTCGTGGCGATTCGCTGCGGTTCGATCTTGAACACGCGTTTGAGGCGTTGCGCCCAAGTCATGGCAGCGTGGCGCTGGGCGGGGGTTTTACATTCGGCCGCCGCCCGGCCGCGCCGGGCCGGTGTCACCTGTTGGCGTAAGGTGCTGTTAGGGGCGAATACACCGTGGAAGCGGGTGTCGATCCACATTTTCCGGATCCCGGACTCTGCCCCCTGACCGCAGGATTATAATCAGGGCATATCGTTGTTATGTCGCCCGGACTGATGTGTAGCAACCGATCCACGGCCATAATCCAATGCGGTGATACCACAGCAACAGGAAACAAGACATGTCAAAGGAACTGCGCGAGATTCATCGCCATCAAACCGTTTGCGAGCCGTTACGAATGGGAGATACACATCCTGCCGCTGGCGCACCAGGCGGACTTCATGAACTGCAGCGGTGATGACCTGGATGATTTCGCGGTCGTTCTGCGACGTACCATGGCCCGGCTGGACGCGGTGCTGGGGGGCGTGCAGTACAACTACTTCGTCCACTCCGTACCCCACGATCCACAGCAGCAGCACAACCTCGCCAGCTATCACTGGCACCTGGAGATCACTCCGCGCACCTCGATACCGACCGGCTTCGAGCTGGGCTCGGGACTTTTCGTCAACACCGTCAGCCCCGAGGACGCCGCGGAGAAACTGAGGAACGCCGAGATCGAGTTCCCTTCTGATGGTAAACTGCACAACTGATCGGTGAGCGTTGTTGACACGCCCGGTTGAGGCTGTTTCTACACGGGCACCAAATTAGCCGGAGCGGATGGTCCGCTCAATAGTCAGTCTATTGGGTCCACCTCTGCGGTTTTCGAGCCGATACACTCATTGCAAAAGGTGCTCGATATGAATCGCGCCCAATGGACAAAATCATGCAGGGCCCGATTGAAGTGGTTCGTTTGCAGTAGTTATTGATTAATTATTCATCCTTCCGAGGTTTCTTTTCTTCTGATCGTTTCCTGGAAAACCTGGCACTTCTCTATACTCAGATACTGGATGGGCACCTATGGGACATGTCTCGGCAGGTAGCTCAATCAGAGTTGATCCACATACCTGGCAGACGTAATAACGGGTTGGCTTGCCTTCGATTCGTTTTGCCACGATGCCGAACCAGCGCTTCGAAGCCTTCTGAATCTTGACGATCAGATCTCGATGTTGTTTTTCTGCTTTCCAGGCGTAGGTAAGGTACCGGATAGCGTCCTCGTGCTTCTCCGACTCGATGGATTCAAGGATCGCTGGATATTTCTGGTCGATCTCATCGGCTTCAACCGTTGTCGCATGTCGAATATTTTTCTTGGTACTTGCTATTTCATAGTCAAACTTCGCTGGCAACCTAGCCTCGACGTCTAATTCTGCTAACAACTTTTTAAAATTGCGTGCATGAACGGCCTCGGAGGCAGCCAGAGCCCGGAAAAGATGTGCAATATTTGGATAGCCCTCCTCCACCGCACGTTGGGCGTAGGTATTATATTTTTGATGGGCAACAACCTCATCCACGTAGCGGTTTTGCAGTTCGGCGATCGTGTTTGTATACGCCGAGCCAGCAGCAATAACCACTGAACAGGTGGCCGCAAGTCCACCCAAGGCTAACACAATGGAAAACAGGCCACGGCCCCCAATACATAAGGATATGCCCAAAATTTACTTCCTCTTTAAGCTGGCTAATACAAACGATTGAGTAAAGACAAATAGGGACCAGAGAGCTTTGAGAATTGTTTATACTCCTTTATCGCCAACATCCTTTCTATTTCTAGCCTGCTGTCGCCCCCGAAATACTGTCTACATCAAGGTGTTGATATCACGCAAGGAATCATTACGTCATGATTAGAATCAATATGATAAGGAAAAAAGGAGTAATCCCGCTTCTTTGGCGACAATCAGGGCTGCTGAATAACTATTACAATGTTCCAGAGACTTTTCTATTGCGACAGAGAAGCCACTTCTTGTCGTCGAGGTAGAGTTCCGAAGGGCACTCAAGGGACTTCTCTGCTACTCTGCAATATCGGAGTCAATAGGAGAATATTTTCTTTTTAGATATCTTCAGTTGTCGCGGATGAAGGGTGCTCAACATGTCGGCCAGTTGCAAGTTTATAGATTCTTAACAAATCTTGTTCCGAGATATCCACAAATGTATCGATTTGACTCAATGCATAAACAAAATCTGCGTGATCGATTGGCTCATAATGTTCCGCCTGCGCAGAGCTAGCTTTTGTTTTAACATTTAAGTTGGCGGGATACCGCCGCCATTTGAACAACCCGTTAAACACGATGGCAACAAATAATATTGTCACTGCATTCAACATTACGGGTTCGTACTCATAGGCGAAACCTAATTGATGCAGTTTGTCTGAACCAATAACAGCCGCAAGTGCCGTCGCACCCCCGGGTGGATGAATGCAACGCGCTAAATACATAGCACCGATAGACAAGCCGACACTAGCAGAAGCCGCTACGACATAGTCTGGAATCCAGCGCCAACACGCGACACCAATAATAGCCGATACAGCATGCCCACAAATGACGTTCCAAGGTTGGGAGAAAGGCGCATGCGGCGCCGCGAAAAGTAATACTGCGCTTGCTCCCATTGATGGGACGATTAGCACGGCAACGTCGGGATCAAGCAACCATTGGCTGCTCATGAAGATGCAGAATATTCCCAGAAAGCCCCCTACAGTAGAGATCAAATTCTCTCGGAGATTGACTGTGTAACGACTTAAACCGATCACATCAAAAAAATCGTACAGACTCATAATACTTCTCTTCATTGAGACCAAGTTATCCGATAATCAAGCATGGCTAGATCAGGCGTTAATAATATAACCATCTTTCATACCTTACTGTCCCCGCAAGAATAGTCTGGGCTGCGGATTTGTAAATATTTCATCTGGTTGAGTTGGGTTTGTCATGGAGGCCCGCTGGTTAAGGACTCTATGCTTGCGCCCAGCTAATGTCTCCAATGTGGCAAACTTCACCTGATCAAGAGTAAGTCTGGGTCGTCTGATTAGGACAAGGAGCGGCCTTCTGTGGTGCACCGCATTAGTTCATCCAATCACTGGAACGAATGGCAGCTCTACGCCAGTTAACAGCCATTCCCGCGTGAAGGCTGGAATATCAGAGGGTCTACGTTCAAATCTACTGAGCGGATATAAGTCAATCATCTTGAATTGGACGCGGGTTTCTTCTTGTGCTTTACGTACCCGCGCTTGTCGTCCTTTTTCCGATCGCGATGTACCTTCGGTTTGTTGATCCGCCTACCGTACTTTGCGGGATAGTTCCGGGGTTTCATTTCGTCAAATGCAACGTATCAGGAGCTATAGGTAAATCTACCCGCACCCGTGAAAGTAATCCGAATCGAGCAATCACGAGACCCACACCGGCTGCAAGATAGATTGTTAAACAGCGTAGGGATTTCCATATCCTCATCTATGCGAGGAACTGGTGCGTCACGGTGTGGCAGTCGGCGCAGAAGCCGACGATGGTGAATTTCAGGGGATCGAAGTCGCGGATCTTGTTAGGCACAGGCTGAATCACATCGAAGTCATTCCGGGCTAACGGTCTACCAGAACCTAACATACAAGTTTTTTGATCAGGATGAGATTACGCGTTTTTTTCCTGATCACACTTCAGTTGATCTCCTCTTCGGCGGCTACGACCTATCACGCCGCAAGGTGCTTATCGAGAAATGAAAAGACCTTCTTCCAGCCATCAAGCATCGGCTCCGGCTTGAAACCCGAGCGCTCGTAGTTAAAGAAAGCGTGACCGACCCCGTCGTAGCGGTAGAACTCATAACTCTTGCCAAGCTTCTTCAGCACGGCCGCGGTGCGGTTCACCTGATCGGCGGTGGGATTGCTGTCGTCGTTGCCGAACAGGCCGATCAGCGGGATCGTAAGCTTTTCGGTAAGATCGATCGGTGCGACCGGCCTTTTGTCGTTGAGCTGCTTCGGATCGTCGACGATCACATTGCCGCCCCAGCAGTCGACCACCGCGTCAAAACCAGGCACGGTGCAGCCGGCGAGGTAGGCATGCCGACCGCCCGAGCAAAATCCCATTACCGCGACCTTTCCATTGCTGTAAGCCTGTTCACGCAGATAGGCCAGCCCTCCCGCAGCATCGCCCATCACCTGTGAATCGGCAACGCCCCCGGCCTCGCGCACCCGGGCGCCGACATCGTTAGGGCTGCCGGGGCCTTCGCGAAAATAGAGGTGGGGGCAGATGATGGCGAAACCGTGATGCGCTAGCTTACGCGTCTGCTCCATCATCCACTCGTCCCATCCGGGCATATGATGGATCAAAACGACGCTAGGAAATGGTCCGGTACCGGATGGACGGGCGAGGTAAGCCTGGCCCTTGTCACCGTTATGGCCGGCGAAAGTGACCACCTCTGCGATCATTCCTACATAGGACATGCCGGTTCCTCCCGTGGTTGTTGGATCAGCAGATCTTGGCAGGACTATAGCATGCAGAGACCCGGGAGATGCCGGAGCGCGCAAACGCGACTCGCTTTTCCGAGCCGAAATGTCCGCACCGTAGCCGTCTACAGACGGAGGTGCTGCACTGCAAAAACTCGTTTCCATCTTCCAAAGGAACGACGGCTTCGGCAATTTGCAGGCGTAGCGTGCTCTGGTTGCGACCGGCAAGAATGTGTCAAGTCCAGTCTATCCTGCCAGCACTGATATTGCCCGAGCTCGACTGGCGGCTGTCCGCGCCATTGCGGACCGAGCAAACAGACCTTGGGCATATAGGTTTCTTTGCACCGCGTGAGGCGGGACCCGGCCAGTTCCGGCCATTCGCGGCGCGTTCTCGAAACCACAACTCAAAGCAGAAGATGATTCACATTTGACCAGACCGCGCATCAACACGGTGCCGCTTTCTGTTGGTTGTTTACCTGGTAGTTTTCTTGTTCACATCCGCGTCCAGCGGATATTATCGAAGATTACCGTCATTTCCAGATTGTCTGTAAAACTGATAGATTTGGTTAGAGGTAACAAGAACAAACCATTGGTAACATGAATTATCCTAGTTTGTTATGTACCAATATGTGATAGAACACTGCGCTCATGAACACTACAGAACTATTCGACGTGATGCCTCTCTGGGGATTCTTCCTTGCTTCGCTCATTGCTATATATGGCTCAATAGTGATTGGACTTTATTTGGGTAAGTGGAGGTCAGGAAGGTTACCCGAGGGTGAGAAGTTTGACATTGGTCCTGTTGTCACCGCGTGTTTAAGTTTATTGGCCTTTATGCTGGCGATAGTCTTCGGCGCCGTCTATTCTCGCTACAACGAACTCAAGCATGCTGTCTTAGACGAGGCAAATTCGATTGGTACTGCATTTATAAGGGCTGATCTGCTACCCAACGCAGATCGAACCGAAGTGCAGGGCCTTTTGCTCGGCTATACAACCTTGCGCCTTGAGGCTATGCAAAATGGCGATAGTGAACAAATTGAACTGGCAACCACCAAATCGAAAGAATTGCAGGCTGAACTTTGGTCCATAGCTATATCGAACGCAGAAACCCAACCGACCCCGCTATCCGCGCTTTTCATACAGTCGCTGAATAATGTGATCGATATGCATGAAAAACGGATCACTATCGGTATCCATCATCGCCTGCCAGGAGATGTATATACGATGCTTTTTGGCCTGGCAGTTCTAGCCATGGCGATGGGGGGCTACAATTCCGGGTTGACTAGTAAACGATGTGTATTGGGCGTTACCCTAGCGGCAGCAGTGGCATATTCAGCTGTATTCACTTTCGTTTTTGCGTTAGATCGTTCCCATCATCGTGTTTCGATGCAAGCACCAATGATTGACGTTCAGGAGGATATTCGACGGTCTATGCAATCACCAAACTAGTTTGCCGATAAACAAAAAAGCCAAAAAGTTATCTCGAAATCAAGGTAAGGGCATACCAGAGATCAGACTCAAAACGCTTTTGACTTGTAACACATACAGCGAACGTCCTGGCGCCGCCACGGAGCCGGGAAGGGTGAGTTGCTGGTCGCGTGCTCTGATTGCGACCGACAGCAACGGGTCGGGTACGGCCTGTTAGCCGTTGCTCATACTTCCTGTGCTCCACTGGCGGTTGTCCACGCAATAGCGGACCAAGCGATTTGGCCTTAGGCATGTAGATTCCGCCGCTCTCCGTGAGGCAGGACCCGGCCAACACCGGCCACTCGGGGTAAGTAGCACGAAGGGCTCCTCCATACTCAAAGCCGCCTGTGGTAACTGCGAGAATGCAGTGGTAGATTGCTGCACCGCATCAGGCGGGACCCGGCCAAGACCGGGCCTTCGCTCACAGCGAAAAACATCAGTTCTAACGTCTGCTATTCGACGTGTTCCAGATTTGTTACTTGCCTTTTCGGTTAGGCAGCTTGGGTTGTACACACCAAGCTGGCTGTGGTGGGCAGGGTGAGAATAGGAAACAGCCGCCTCAAATGAGAGGGCTTTTGTTTGCACTCACTGGATTGGCACGAATATTGATTGGATTTCGGGCCGAGAGGGAACGGCAACGCTTCGAATACGAAGGGCGATAAATTCTGTTCTTAGTTCCTTGCCGGCTGGCTTCCCAACTCTGCTGGGTCGTAAGTGAACAACAAAAAGTGTCCAGAAACTGGTGCTAGTTCCTTATACGCGCATCGAGATCCTGCAGCAGTAGATGGAAGTCCGGTGTCTGATTCATCAATTCCGGTGCGATCCCGATCAGGGCATCGATATCCTCGCGGGGTAGCTCAAGTTTGGTTGGGATCGACTGGTATCGATCCCTTTCTCCTTCGTCATCCAGCAATTCGAAGCTAACGTGCATGAGGTAGAACTCGGGTTCGACCGGTTGGTCTTTTTCCGCGACTCTGAATCTTGAATAGCAATCGGTCAAGACTGTATCGAAGCACTCTGCGGGTTGGCCAAGATTAGTGCAAACTGACCTGGCATGGGCTTTGCAAGTACGTCTTTGGGAATGATACTTGGCCACATTGCCCTGGGCGTCTCGTATGTCTTTCCGAAGGATGCTGACTGTTTCGTAGGAGTAGTTTGCCAAAGGTGTCGAGGCTGCTGCGCGGACCGAAGTTATCGCATTCGGAGGTTTTGGTTTAAGGTCGCTTCGGAAGTGTGTCTTGGGTTTAGCGTCGACGAGTATCACCACAAGTCTTTCGATCGTACCGTCCTCGATACGTTCGATCTGGCTCGCGGGCGAGTCGCGTACGGAAAAAGCCAGGGCCGGGGACCGGATACCGACGTTGTCCGAGATCCCACTGTCCAACAAGTGGACGTACGGCCGATGTTCTATATCCTCATAACTCAGTACGTCGCGGGCTGCGGCGTATACCGAAGAATCGGTTTCCACGCCTGCGACAAGCACATCTTTGGCCCACTTCGGAGTAGAGTACCCGCAAGAACCATCGTTGTAGTTCTTGAGGGTTATCGGTGTAAAGGCCGGAGTAAACGAGAGCGAAGCTGTGACTGCCCGCGACACTGGAAACGTCGACAGATCGGAACACAACAGATCGAAATTGCTCTGCACGAAGGAAAGCTGGGATCCGATCCCAATGTCGGTGGCATTTAGCAATATCAACGGTCTCTGCAGGCTCATGTCGGCAAAGGTGAGTCCGTTGAAAATATGTTGATCGAGGTACTCCGCGGCGAGATCGCCACGACTGAAGGTACTCGACATCAGTCTGGGCCAATGGACGGGGTTCAAAGCCCGTTTGAGTAGGCCGGACTGGATACTGCGGTACAGAACATCTTCCTTGAATTCGCGGATAAATACGTCTTTTCCGAACAAACCATAATAGGCCGCAGGTATGCTCGCGGCGGAGGAGGTGCTGATGATGTCGACCTCGTCGAGCAGCGATCGATTATCGTCGCCGAACCTAATGGAGTCGAGATATTTGATGATACCGTAGTCGAGGGCGGCTGCCCTGGCTCCCCCGCCCGATAAGCCGAGGACGATAAAGAGATTATCGGAGTTGTTCGGTCCCAGGACACGGTTGTTGAGCCGGTATCCGTTCTCTGTATCGATAGCTTCTAGAGGTGCGTTGACGGGGTAGGTCGCGCATCCGGTGCACAGCAGAATCGCTAAACAGCTCAGGGCCGGCCAGTGACACGGTTTAATGGATTCACCTGAAGACTGTTGTCCTGTGAGTGGTGACCGAATTCGTACAGGAAGCTCTCGAGGGAGTCTCAAAACATGGCTCTGTCGTCGGCGTCAAGCGCGACTGATAGAGCTATATATCTCCGGTTGGACAGATAAACGCCGCCCATCAGCATTTCCAGATGATACAGGTTTCGTAGCTGTGGATCGACCGCCATAATGTCGGAAACACTGCGGATCGGCTTTCGCTGGAAATGTATACACATGATGGATCCTGAGCCGGTGACCTGCACGGAAGCGTCTTAAAAGACTGGATTCTGGATAAGGGGGCGTATATTGCGAAATCGAAAGTGGACACAGATCTGATACTATAAATTTGTGTAGAGAGGATTCTAGCAGACATTATCCCAGCTCTATGCAAACGCCTGCAACGGGTCGATCCCGGTCTGCTGCAAAACGCTTATATTCCCTGAGTTCGACTGGCGGCTGTCCGCGCCATATCGGCCAGAGCAAATAGCCTCGGGCGGGTAGATTTAGCTGCACCTCGAGAGACAGTGACCGGCCATGACCCGACTTTCGACCCGACAAAAAAAAGCGTTTCAAAGGTCCGCTTTCCCAATATCTGCAATACCGCACCGCCACATCGGTAACGGGTCTCGATATCGATCTTGAACACGCGTTTGAGGCGTTGCGCCCAAGTCATGGCGGCATGGCGCTGCGCGGGGGGTTGATCTCGTCGGGTGTCTGATTACCGCGCCTGGCCGGCGTCACTTGTGATCGTAAGCGCCTGTTGGGGGCGAAGAACCCATAGAAGCGGGTGAGGTTAACCCTCGGTTTCGGTGCCAGGGCGGGCGATGGTCTCGTTTCGTGCATCGTATTCATTGACCAGGAGTCTGACAGCGTCAGAGGCGGATTCTTGGCTGAGTACTTGGATCTGAAGCCCCAAAGAACGTAGTGGTACTGATGTGAAATCTTTTCGAACAGATACTATCGCTATAAATGACAGCTCGATCATCTGAACAGTCTTTCGCTTCATTGTCATAATCTTTGAAAGGCTCAATTTCTACAATTTCAGCGGCTTTAGTGTAATAAGCTAATGGCGGTGCGATGACCGCTATATTCTTTCCCATCCCGTGGTCACTCGTATACTGATAGAAACAACCAACCCGGAACATTTGCGCGAAAAACTGAGCAGCGCGTACGGACGATTCCCGGACGTGGCGACATAAAAGAAAATGCATGAGCACGTTTTCGAACTCGAGCAGTTCGTGCTCGGGATGGTCGGCCGCTAAAGGGTGTCGGCCAGTGCCCGGATCCGCTCCAGCACCGACGGGCCCGGCAGGGCGCCGGTACCCGCGCCCATGTTGTCGACCAGGTGCTTCGGATTGCTGGTGGCGGGGATCACGCAGGTCACCGCCTCGTTGGCGAGGATGTACTTGAGCGAAAGCTGGGCCCAGCTTTGGCAATCGAATTCCGCGGTCCACGGGGGCAGTTTGCGGCCCTTTACCCGGCGAAACAGTGAGCCGTTGAGGTAGGGCCGGTTGACCATGACCGCAATGTCGCGGTCCGCGGCCAGTGGCAGAAGCCGCGCTTCCGCGTCCGGTTCCAGGAACGAATAGTTGAGCTGGACGAAATCCAGCTTCTCCCTTTTCATCAGCCGCTCGAGTTGGTCGAATGCCGAGGATCTCGAGTGTGTGATGCCGATGTAGCGAACGCGGCCCTGGTCCTGCCAGCGGCGCAGGTTCTTAAGCTGGGTATCGACGTCGACCAGGCTGTGCACCTGCAACAGATCCAGCGGCGACTTGCCAAGTAGCGCCTCGGAGCGTTCCATCTGTGCAAGCCCCGCTTGTGTGCCGCGGGTGCGTACCTTGGTCGCGATGAAAAGGTCATCGGCAAAGCCAAGATCGGCCAGAAGCCTGCCGATGACTTCCTCAGCGTTGCCGTAGGCCGGAGCGGTATCGACCAGGGTTCCGCCCAGGGCCCTGAACTGCCGCAGCACTTCGGCCAGCGCGCCGAGTTCTTCCTCGCCGCGGACGCTGAATTCGTCGGAAGTGCCGAGGCCGACCACGGGTACGGTCTCGCCGGTGGCCTGTATCGCCCGTTTCATCATCGCCTGTTCCCCGGCCGCGGTGGCGCGCAGGGACCATGGCGCGAGTCCGGCCGCCGCGACGATGGCCGTGCCTTGCAGCAGCCTGCGCCTGGCTTGGTCCGTATGTTTCCATTTTCCTTTCATGGTCATCTCCCGTCGCGATTAGTTTTGGCACGCGATCTAATAGGACAGTGGCGGGCGTTCAGAGTTCTGGCAGCAGCGTGTGGGTGTCTAATTCCCTATCGTCGCCTTAAATCAATGGTTAACATAATCTTGTCGTCGTCAGCGATTCTGATAACCTGCCGACAGCATTAAGAACATTTTGCTGCTTCTTATCCATCTGCTGACGGTTGCCGCCAAGCTGCTTTGCCCAGGCGGTGCCAAGGGCATCATCGCTGAAACCCTTCTACTCAAGCAGCAACTACTTGTCGTCTGCCGATTTTGGCATCGTGCGCCGAATCTGTTTCCGGCCGAGCGATTTCTATTTGGCTTGTTTTCGTTGTTTCTCCAGCCCGGTCGCATTGTGAAAACGGCTGTGGGCATTTGGCCATCGACGCTATCGTCGAAATCAAACGCCGCAATCCACGATTTGGCTATCCCCGCATCGCGGGGATTATTTCGAAGGCGTTTGGCCATGAGATCGATAGAAACGTGGTTCGGCGTGTTCTCGCTTCGCTTGGTGGAGATACACCAGCGGAAGTTGCTGGTGAATCCAGAGCGTGGCCTGCGAAGATCGATGATTTCCGATGGCAGACGCACTGCCGCGGGTTGGTCCAGCTTCCAATCACCGCATGAATGCCAATTCAATTTGACACCGACACACGGACGGGGCGGGGTTTCACCAATGTGGATGAGTACTTGATCCAAATCATGACGCTGACGGGTGGTGTGCGGGTAAAGTGGGAATAAATGGAAAGAGAAACCGGCCATGCAAATACCACTTCAAATTACATTTCGTGGAATTGACGGCACCGAATCGATCGAAGCGAATATTCGTGAGAAGGCGGCCAAACTGGATCAGTTTTCCGAACATATCACCAGCTGCCGCGTCGTTGTCGAATCACCGCATAAACATCACCACAAGGGCAGAATTTACACGACGAAAATTGACGTTACCCTGCCGGGTGGGGAGATAGCCGCCTCTCGCCATCCGGACGAACATCATGCCCATGAAGACGTGTATGTCGCCATACGAGATGCGTTTGATGCCGTGTATCGACAGATAGAGGACTACGTGAGGCGGCAGCGCCATGATGTGAAGTCCCATGCAGTGCCGTCACACGGAAAAATCAAGGAACTTTATCCACATGCGGACTATGGTGTCATCGAAACGTCAGACGATCGTGAAGTCTATTTTCATCGAAACAGTGTGTTGAACGAGGGTTTCGACAAGCTGCAGCAGGGCTCCAGAGTTCATTTCACGGAAGAGATGGGAGAAAAGGGACCACAGGCCAGCAGTGTACATATCGAAGGTAAGCACCATGCTGGTTGATTTCATTAAAGCCGGTAGGCATCCTGACGGACAGGGACATCATCATCGAGATCCTGGCGGAAGATGTCGATCTCGGCTCAGTCGCTGTAGGCGACGTGGTGCAGAGAATAACCAATCTTTGACCTGCATCATTATATTGAATGTGGTGGAGCCGTAACATGATGTTCTAGGTCCATTAAAATCGGGAAAAGTAATCAATTTCGATGCGTTCTGTCGCGCCAGGTGCCCGAACGGACTAGTTTATCGTGACCGGCGAAGGCCCATGTTTAAAAGACCCAAGGCGAAGCGCGCCAACGCACTGGCAAAAACGGAAATTTCGGTAAACTCATCAATGGCCTCGGAGCTTCGTTGAATCAGAACTTCGTGGAAATGACATCGATATGAATCAACTAAAAGACAAGGAAAACAAAAATTCCCAGCCTCTCGAACACGCGTACGATCGCATGTTGCAGCGCGCAGAGCAGACGCTCGGATCGGTCGCTGCACGTTCAGGGTCCGCCCTTGTCCATGCGCTGGAGACCGCCAAAGACGAAGCGATCAGTCTCGGGGAACTGACAAGGGAAGAAGCGGACAGAGTGCATCACTTCATAAGCCGTGATCTGTACGACGCCGGGAGACATCTTGCAGAAGGAGAACGAGAAGTCGCCGACTGGCTTCGTCTCGGTTTGCTGGTTGCAGAACAGGACTTGCTGAATCGCTTCTCCAACCTGGCGAAGACAGCGAAACTGGAGTTCAAACATCTGGAGAAAGCCAAACACCGGTACGACGAATGGCATACCGGGGAGGTAACTACCATCGGGACGTTGTGTTGCCAAGACTGCGGTGAGCTGATCCGTTTCCAAAGCACAGGCCATATTCCGCCCTGCCCAAAATGCCACGCCACGGTATTTAGGCGGACCAGAAAATGAGTGTTTAAACCACAGCAGACTTTTTCGTGAAGACCGGGTTGAATGGCATCAGCAACAGTGTTGCCTCAACCTGTATCAATAATTCGTTGATTTCAACTATTTACGGGAGATTTTGAGAGATGGCCGAAACGAAAAATAAAACCGCGAAGAAAGCTACCAGGAAACCTGCAAAGAAAGCTGCCAAGAAGACCCGGGCAAAGACTAAAACTACGGCCATGGAGCCATTGCCAGCATTCGAGTCGGAGATGATGCGCCCGTTGATGGGTTTACGGGATCAAATCGAAGATATGTTTGACCGCTATTTTCATGGCTGGCCATCTCATATGCCGCGACTTGGCCACCTGTGGGATATGGAACCCGGTTTGGGGCTGAAGGGATTCGAGCGCTCGCCGCGGGTGGATATGAGCGAGACGGAAAAGGGTTATGAAATTACCGCGGAACTGCCTGGCCTCGGTGAAGACGACCTTGACGTCAGTGTGAAGGACGATATTCTGACGATATCCGGCGAGAAGAAGGAGGAGCAGGAACAGAAGGAAAAGGACTATTACGTACAGGAGCGCCGCTATGGTCGATTCAGTCGCTCGCTCCGCATGCCTCAGGATGCAGATGCCGAAAACATCAATGCAAGATTCGACAAAGGCGTGTTGAGGGTTGAGATCCCCAGGACGGGTGAGCCGAGGAAAAAGGGGAGAAAGATCAGTATAGGCAAATCCTGAGTACATCGTGGGCCGATACCACGACGGCCAATCGTAAGCCAGCGGGCTTGATGATGTCGATGGTTCGAACTCGCGCTCGGGCATGATGGTGGCACGAGCTGGTAACAGAGGCATCTTCCGTTCCGGGTCAGGAATGCTGGCGAAATGAATACTAGGGTGAGTTCTCAGTCTGAAATGGAATAACAATGGCCGTAATCGGTATAGATTTGGGGACATCTAACTCCTCCGTCGCGGTGCTGCGCGGCGGTCGCCCTGTGCTCATTCCAGGCGCGGAAGGCATCAGCCTCGGCCGCATTGTTGCTGGAATCATATTAGTTCCACTGCAAGGCTTACTGCTCCTAGCCGACGTAGCTGTGCAACCCAAAAGATCGGATTTGGCTCTTGGACGTGCATTAATTGAGCTTGCCGTCCATTATCAAACAACTGTAGTTCTTGAACCAATTCAATATCAATCGACGGCTGTGCCTCGGGAAGTGGACCTGGTAAATTGACATCGGAAAACTGGGTTCCGCGACACCGCGCAGTTGTGCTTTCAGACACAAGCAGCCGCAACTGACTAAGATCAACTTTTCTGTCATAGGGCCCACTCATAAATAACTTCGTTGTCTGAAGGTGGCAAAGGGACATTAATTGCCCAGCAAGAGAGTTCTACCTAAAGAGTCGCTTGAGCTTACCA